>OBLF01000753.1_pt1 | contig 32209 bp, 31 predicted proteins | sample 1519231 | NCBI WGS metagenome assembly OBLF01 (sample SAMEA2602895, study PRJEB22501) | metagenome | reverse complement strand
GAGCGCCACCTTGCCAAGGTGGAGGTAGCGAGTTCGAGCCTCGTAGCCCGCTCCAGAATGTGTTGATGAAAGATGCAACGCAGAAAACGCCGCATGAAAATGCGGCGTTTTCACATATTTATCGGCATTTTTCGACTAAAAAAGTTGCAAAAACAGGAAATTTTAAAAAACGAGTTACTCTCAACGAGAAGCGGCATTTTGAAGATGCAGCCAGCCGCTTTTGTGGACAGAAATGACTCGAACTCCCAGGCAATAAAAAAAGAAGAAATACGTCAGAGCCGCCGTTCCCTCCTGCTGGAGAGACCGGCGGCTTTTTTCTTTTGGTACGATTGTTGCTTTTGCTTGGTTTGTGCGTCATTCCTTGGTGGTGTTGGTGATAGCTTTCCCGAAGCCTTTCGGATATGATTGCGTTGCAATCGAACAAAGGAGGAAGCAGCATCGTTTTCAATGCACCTCGCCGGTTATTTTACAGCAATGCGCTGTAATCCCTGCGGGCATATAAAATCCTACGGATCTGCACCGTGTCGCCAACGACCACATAGAACACCAGATAATTTTTGATGATGAGATAGCGGTAACCTTTTGCAGCCAGCGCCAGATCCTTCGGCTTCGGACAACGTTCTGGCATTTTGGATAAGCTGGCGATCTCTTCAACCAGAAAGTCATAATACTTCAACGCAGCATCTGGGGACAACGTGTTCAGATATCCAATCACTTCCTCCAAGTCCTGCTTGGCGGTGGGGAAAATTTTTGTTTTATACGTTCCCATGGATACGACCCCGCAAACCCTTAGCCAGCGTCAGGAAATCCTCGCCCTCCGCACCGGAGGCAATCTCCTGTTCTGCCACGGCCAGCTTTCCGTAGAGATCAATAAGTGCCTGCTGGCGTTCATACTCTTCCATACTGATCACTACCATGTCGCCAGTGCCGTTGCGGGTGATATAGACCGGTTCACGAGTCTGGCGGCAGAAGTCCGAAATCTCATTGGCGTTGCTGCGAAGATCGGAAATTGGACGAATACTTGGCATACCATGCACCTCCTTGTTTTCAACCATAGTATAGCAAAATAATGAGCAAATATCAATATGAATTTTGAGCAAAAGGGGGATCCTTTCAACTGAGCAATGCCATCAACTGCAGCTTAGAGCAGCCAGACGTCCCGGAAGCGGTGATGGCGTTGATCTTACAAGGGGCGGCTGCACGATACGATTGCTGTCTGGAACAAAATTCTGAGTATGAAGATTTTGACCACCCACCGAAACCGAAACACGGTAGACCGCCTGGAAACGTATCCTTCCAATACAAGAAAATGCTGGGTTACCGCAAGGGCACAGATGGCCAGCCGGAGATCGTTCCGGAGGAAGCGGAAATCATCCGCCGCATTTACCGAAGATACTTAGCTGGCTACAGCTTGGGCCAGATCAAGCAGGAATTGGAACAGGATAACATTCCTACCGCACAGAAGGTAGAACGGTGGTCCTCGGCTGTCATTCATAACATTTTGACTAATGAAAAGTACATGGGTGACGCCCTGCTGCAAAAGACCTATATTACTGACTGCATTACCAAAAAAGTAAAGAAAAACATGGGAGAGCGCCCCATGTACTATGTGGAAAACAATCACCCTGCCATTGTCTCAAGGGAGATGTTCGACCAGGTCCAGAAAGAAATGACACGCCGGTCCAGCAAGCGGAAGGTGCTGCAAAAAAGTGGAAAGACGGAACTTGGGAAATACTCAGGCAAGTACGCCCTAACGGAACTGCTGGTGTGCGGTGAGTGCGGTTCCCCCTACAAGCGGGTGACCTGGGCCAGAAACGGCAAGAAGCGCATCGTGTGGAGATGCGTCTCCCGGCTGGAATTTGGTACCAAATACTGTCATAACTCCCCGACGCTGGATGAGAGCAGACTCCACAACGCCATCCTCGCCGCCATGAACGAGTATACGGCTATCCGACAGGAGGTTTGCCCGGATGTACTGGCCATGGTAGAGGAAGCCAAAAGGGCCATGTCGCAGGCTGGAGCAATGCTGCTGGAACTGAAAAAACGCATGGATGCAGTCAGCCAGGAACAGTCTGATGTGCTGGACCGGCTGCTGGCGAACATGGCCGATGCGGAACTGAACGCCAGGATGAAAGCCCTGACGGATGAGAAGGAAGCCCTTAAGGCGCAGATCTTAAAAGTCCAACAAAAAGAAGTAAGTATGGCGGAGCAGGCGGCGAAGCGTCAGCAGATGTGGGACAGCTTAAAGGAGTGCTCTGCGGGGTACACGGAATTTGATGATGAATTCGTCCGACAGATCATCCAGAAGATCACGGTGGAGGATGCGGAAACCATTCACGTCCACTTTCGAGATTCGGATGTGGTGTTGGAACAAGGTTTAGAATGAATAGAAAGGGAGAAATGATATGGCAATCTTTATAACTGGTGACGCCCACGGTGATTTCAGCAGGCTCCAGCCTGTGGCCTTCCATGAGCAACGTAACCTGACCAAAGAGGATTACCTCATCATCTGTGGTGACTTCGGCGGCGTCTGGGATGGCAGTGAGATTGAACAACAATGGCTCGACTGGCTGGAAGACAGGTCATTCACCACCCTGTTCGTCAGTGGGAATCACGAAAACTATGATCTGCTCCGCAGCTACCCGACAAGTGTGTGGCACGGCGGCTTGGTGCAGGCTGTTCGCCCCAGTGTCCTGCATCTGATGCGGGGGCAACTTTATGCCATCTGCGGAAAACGGATATTCACCATGGGTGGTGCCAGCAGCCACGACATCTGGGATGGTATTCTGGAGCCGGATGCTCCGGACTATGAGCAGAAAATTCGGCAACTGAATACCACTGGCGCATTATTCCGAGTCAACCATCGTTCCTGGTGGAAAGAGGAATTGCCCAGCGAAGATGAATATCGAACTGCAAAGGCAACGCTGGACAAGGCAGGCTGGGGTGTAGATTACATCATAACCCACTGCTGCCCCAGCAGCATCCAGGATACATTCAGCGGTGGATTGTACCAGCGGGATGCTCTGACGGACTTTTTCAATGAAGCCCAGGAACGCTGTCGCTTCAAATACTGGTTTTTCGGACACTACCACAAGAACATGGTGATGGAGAAGAAATAAATAAAAAAGTTGCTGCAGCACAAGGTTTTTACGTTGCATCTTTTTCGTCGGCACAAGACAAAGAGAGCCCTCATCCACAGGATGGGGGCTCTTCTAGCAGGATTCGCATGTACAAAGCCGTTGTCCAACCCAAATATGGGAGGCTGACACCAGCGAACTGTAAAATTCATGTTGAAAACAGCGGGAAACAGGATTATGCTGGATACAGGTACCAAACACCAAACCGCTGCGGGCAACTTTTGCGGCCCTTTTCGTGTCCGCGACCGCCGGATCGTCTGATTCGGCAAACGTACAAAAGGAGAGATCGTATGAAAAAAACAGCGCAGGAGGCCCGGATCGAAAACATCTACCGGTTGGAGGGACGCGTACCCGTTGCCAAGGCCATTCCCTTTGGCTTGCAGCACGTGCTGGCCATGTTCGTGGCCAACATTGCGCCCCTTATCATCATTTCTTCCGTGGCCGTATACAACGGCCAGCCCTTTACGGCGGTGGAAACGGCGCGGCTGCTGCAGAACTGTATGCTCATCGCCGGCATCGGCACACTGCTCCAGCTGTACCCCGTCTGGAAGATCGGCTCCGGTCTGCCGGTGGTCATGGGCATCAGCTTTACCTTTCTGGCGGCCTGCCTGGCCACGGCCTCCCAGGACTACGGCATCATGGTGGGGGCCATCATCGTAGGCGGCTGCTTTGAGGGTATCCTGGGTCTGACGGCCAAGTACTGGCGCAGACTCATCTCGCCCATCGTCTCGGCCTGCGTGGTGGTGTCCATCGGACTGAGCATCCTGAATGTGGGCGTGTCCTCCTTCGGCTCCTCCTCTGCCTATCCCCTGGGCTCCTGGCAGAACCTGCTGGTGGCCACCATCACCCTTGCCGCCGCCCTCGTTTTTCACACCACCCTCAAGGGCGTTGCCAAGCAGCTGTATGTCCTACTGGGCATGATGGTGGGCTATGTGGTGTCCATTTTCTTCGGCATGGTGGACTTTGCCGGTATGGGCAGCACCATCCGGGAACTGGGCATCGTGGCGGTGCCCCAGCTGTTTGCCTTCAAGCCCCAGTTCCAGCTGGGGGCCATTCTGTCCTTCTGCCTGGTGTTCATCGTTTCGGCGGTGGAGACCATCGGCGACACCACGGCCTGCTGCACCGGCGGCCTGGGCCGGGACATCACCGTGGAGGAGATCTCCGGCTCCCTGTGCGTGGACGGCTTTGCCTCCGCCCTCTCCGGCGGTGTGTTCGGCTGCTCCCCCATCACCTCCTTCAGCCAGAACGTGGGCCTGATCTCCATGACCCACGTGGTCAACCGCTTTACCATCATGTTCGGCGCCCTGGCTATGATTTTGGGCGGCCTGTTTCCGCCCATCGGGGCCTTCTTCACCACCCTGCCGGACTGCGTGCTGGGCGGCTGTACGGTCATCATGTTCGGTTCCATTATGATGTCCGGCATCCGGATGATGTACGACGCGGGGATGACGCCCCGCAACACCCTGATCGCTGCCACATCCATCTGCATCGGCGTGGGCGTTACCCAGGTGGAGGGCTTTTTCGACCAGATGCCTGCCTTCATCGGTGACATTTTCGCCGGAAACATGGTGGCCGGTGTGTTCGTGGTGGGTCTGATCCTGGATATCTGCCTGCCCCGGGACCCCAGCCGGTACGAGAGTATGTAAGGCGCAGCAAAATACATAGAAGGAAGCACCGCCCGGAAGGGCGGTGCTTCCTTTTGCGGATCACATCAGGCAGTCTCTGCCGGTCCGATGGGGATGAGGAGGCCCATGTCCGCGACGGTGCGGTGGGAGATGGAGATGACCGTCCGGTTAGAGGAGGCCCGCCGGAGGGCCAGCAGAACGGCGTGCTCCGTTTCGGCGTCCAGATTAGCGGTGATCTCGTCCAGAAGCAGCAGCTTGGGGTCTGCCGCCACAGCCCGGGCGATGGACAGCAGCTGCCACTGGCCCTGGGAGAAGATGCCTGGGGTGCAGGGGGTGTCCAGCCCCTGTTCCAGGCTGCCGACGGCTTTGTCCAGCCCGGCCAGGCGGACAGCCGTCTGTACCTGCTCCTCCGTGATGGCAGGGTCGTAGAGGGTGATCTGGTCCCGGACGGTGCCGGGCACCCGGTGGAAGCTCTGCTCCACGCAGCCAAAGAGCTTCCGCCGCTCCGCCGGGGGGATCTCCGAAGCGGGGACGCCCTGCAGCAGCACAGCCCCCTCCTGGGGGGCGTAAAGCCCCAGCAGGAGCTTGAACACGGTGCTCTTGCCGGCGCCGGTGCGGCCGGTCAGGGTGACCTGTTCCCCCTCCGCCACCTGAAAGCTGAGATGGCGGAGGACGGTTTCCTGTTCATCATAGCCGAAGGTCACGTCCCGCAGCTCCCGGTCCCCGAAGCGGAGATGCCCCCCGTAGGGGGACTCGCACAGAAAGACCCGGCCCAATGTGGATTTGCCGCAGGCCACCGGGCCGGTGACGCCGATGATCTGCCCGGGCCGGAGGGTGAAAGAAAGACCGGAAAAGAGAGGGGCCTCTCCGGGATAGGCAAAGCTGAGGTCCTCCGCCTGGATGGGCACCGCCTTTCTGGGCGGCAGCTCCGGCAGGGGCTGCAGCGGCTGCATCAGGGGCTTGATCCGCCGCCGGGACACCTGGGCCTTATGAACGGCGTTGAACAGCTTGTCCGCCAGCTTGGCAAAGCAGGCCAGGAAGGTGGTGAACTCCGCGATGGACCAGGCTGTCCACCCGGTGCCCAGCACGTTTCTGCTGCCGAAATAGAGAATGAACACGGCCCCCGCCATGGAGATGATCTTGTAGACGGGGGGCAGGGCAGAACTCCAGATATTGGCCTTGACGGCCTTGGCTTCATAGTCTGCCAGTTCTTCCTCATAGGCCCGACGGCGGTCCTGCTCCCGGCCGAAGATGCGGTAGGCTAAGGCGTTGGAGGCCCGGTCCATGGTAGCGGCGCTGAGGACGCCGGACTGCACCTTGAAAACGGCGCCAGTGCGCTGGACCACCACCTTCATTTTCTCCGCCAGCACATAGGAGATGGGCGGAAAAAGCATGCACAGCAGGGCCAGCCGCCAGTCGTACCACAGCAGCATCCCAGCGTAGGCGGCCAGGGCCACGCCGGTGTCAAAGACCTCGGTGGTAAACTTCCGCATGCCCTCGGCACAGTCGTCTACGTCCAGAATGGCTTTGGTCAGCACATTGCCGGCCCCCTCCTGTTCCAGCTCCCGGCGGCTTTTGCGGACCAGGTTGCCGTACAGGGTCTCTTTCATCCGGCGGTTCACATTGTTGGCGAAGCGGCGGACATAGAACCGCTTGACATAGCGCATCCCCTGCACCAGGGCGATGGCGGCGATGTAGCCCCACACCAGGGTCAGTATGTCGGAAAAGGCGGCGATATGCACCAGGGTCTCCGCCATGCGGCCCTCGAACCAAGGGCCTGCCAGCAGGCCCAGGTTGTAAACCAGGCCGGAGGCGGTGATGATGGCCAGCACCTTGCTCTCCCGTTGAAAATAGGAGAGGATCCGGTCCGGCGGCAGATTTTTCTTATGCATGTTCCGGTCCTTCCTTTCGCAGCAGGGCTGCCATGTGGGGGAAGCCGCTGAGGCTTTCCTTCTTGGAGCGGTGGTACAGGGTGTCCAGGGTCTGGCAGAAGGCGGTCCGCTCCTCCTCCGGCAGCTCCGCCAGCAGCCATTCATAAAAGCAGGTCTCAATCTGGGCCTTGGAGTTCCGCAGGCTCTGGGCCTGCTCCGTGGCGTACAGCAGCTGGCTGCGGCCGTCCGCGGGGTTGGCCCGGCGCACCAGATAGCCCTTGGCTTCCAGCCGGGCGGCCCGCCGGGCCGCCGCTCCTTTGTCGATGCCCAGCTGCTCCCGCAGTTCCGCCTGGGTGATGCCGGGATGGTGGCGGACGGTGTAAATAAAGTCGTATTCCGCCGGGCCAACGCCGTCCTCCTTCATGGTCTGGGCCGCCAGCTTGGCCGCCTCCCGGGCGATCTTCGTGATATGCCGTTCTGTATAGTCCATAGATACCTCCAATTGGATGTATATACATCTTTCTAGATAGATGATAGTATAACTATCTGCAATTGTCGTGGGAAACGCGGGTGAAATTTGACCGCCTGTAATTTTTTTGATTTTGCAGAATCTGACGGTATTTGGCTGAGGAAATTCCCGCCGCTTTTGCAGGGGTGCACAAAAAACGGCCCCATTTTCGGCCCACCGGGGCCCAAAACCGGCTTTTGAAGGGGAATCTGCCGGAAAACCCGGAAAAAACGGGGCTTGACATCTGAAAAATCCGCGCTATAATACAACACATCAAAGCAACAAAGCAAACCTATGACGGAGAGCAGTACCCAGTTGAGACAACCTTTCAGAGAGTTCCGGGCGGTGGGATCGGAGCAGGGGACGGCTGGCGAATGGACTCCGGAGGGCGGTCCGAACGGGCAACCAAGTAGAGGCCGACGGGAATCCCACCCGTTATCCATCGGGGCGCGTATGATGGTACGCGTAAGCGAGTGGACGTGAAAACGTCAATTTGGGTGGTATCGCAGAAGCACCAGCTTTTGTCCCATACGTGGGGCGAAGGCTGTTTTTTTATTTCCGCTCCGGCCCCGGCACAGCCGGAACGGTCATCTGCCGCTCAAACATTCTATATTTTATTTGGAGGAACCCAAAATGAAAAAGCGCAACGTAATGAAGAAATTCCTGACCCTGACCCTTGCCTGTGCCATGACGCTGTCCCTGGCCGCCTGCGGCAGCAAGACCGAAGCTCCCGCCGATACCTCTGATGACCAGAGCACCGCCGAACCCGCCGACACCGAAACCAAGACCTACAAGGTGGCCATCATCAAGCAGCTGGACCACGCCTCCCTGGACGAGATCGCCAACGCCGTGGCCGCCGAGCTGGACAAGATCGCCGCTGATAACGGCATCACCATTGAATATGACATCACCTCCGGCCAGAACGACCAGAGCACCCTGAAGCAGCTTTCCGACCAGGCCATCGCCGACGGCGTGGATGCCATCATCCCCATCGCCACCACCGCCGCCCAGATCGCCGCCCTCTCCGCAGAGGAGACCAAGACCCCCGTTGTCTATGCCGCCGTTTCCGACCCCGAGGCCGCCAGCCTCACCGGCATCGACTATGTCACCGGCACCAGCGACGCACTGAACACCGAATTCATCATGGACATGATGTTTGCCCAGAACCCCGATGTGGCCAAGGTGGGCCTGCTGTACTCCCTGTCCGAGCCCAACTCCACCAAGCCCATTGCTGACGCCAAGGCCTATCTGGACGGCAAGGGCATCGAGTACGTGGAGCAGACCGCCAATACCAACGACGAGGTTGTGGCCGCCGCTTCCGCTCTCATCGCCGCCGATGTGGACGCTGTGTTCACCCCCACCGACAACGTGATCATGGCCGCTGAGCTGGCTATCTACGAGGACCTGGCCAAGGCCAGCATTCCCCACTACACCGGCGCTGACTCCTTCGTCCGCAATGGCGCCTATGCCACCTGCGGCGTGAACTACACCGACCTGGGCACCCAGACCGCCGACCTGGCTTACACCGCCATGACCGACGGCATGGACGGCCTGGAGGATTACTACCTGATGGACGGCGGCATCATCACCGTCAACACCGAGACCGCGGCCCTGATCGGCCAGCAGGCTGATTATTCCTGCTTCGACAGCATGGGCACCGTGGTGGAGGTCACCACTACCGAGGACTGATCCCGCAGATCAAATCACCGCACCTGCTCCCCCGGCTGACCGCCGGGGGATGCGGCTTGAAAGGAGCGTTTCCTCTTGCTGATCATTACCCAAACCGCCCTGGAACTGGGCTTTCTCTACGCCCTGGTGGCTATGGCCCTGTTTCTGAGCTACCGGATCCTGGATATCGCGGACCTGACCACCGACGGCTGCTTCGTTCTGGGGGCGGCGGTGTCCGTGGCCCTCACCGCCGCGGGGCACCCCATCCTGGCCATCCCCGCCGCTATGGCGGCAGGCGCCTGCGCCGGATTTGTCACCGCCTTTTTGCAGACAAAGCTGGGGGTGCCTTCCATCCTGGCGGGCATCGTCACCAACACGGGCCTGTATACCGTGAACCTGATGGCCATGGGCTGGAAGGCCAACCAGAGCCTGCTGGGCGGCAGCACGGTCTTTACCATGCTGCGGGATACCGGCATCGGCGGCGATTGGTATGAGCTGCTGCTAGCGGCTGCCGTCACCATTCTGGCAGGTGTGCTGCTGCTGGCCTTTCTGGGCACCCGGATGGGCCTTTCCATCCGGGCCACCGGCGACAACCCGGATATGGTGCGGGCCTCTTCCCTGAACCCGGCCTTCACCATCACCGTGGGGCTGTGCGTGGCCAACGCCCTGACGGCCCTCTCCGGGGCCATGGTAGGCCAGTATCAGAAAACGGTGGACATCAACTCCGGCACTGGCATCGTGGTCATCGGTCTGGCCTGCCTCATCATCGGTGAGACGGTCCTGGGCCGCCGCACCGTTGCCAAGGGCGTGCTGGCGGTGATGGTGGGCTCTGTGATCTACCGCTTCATCTATGCCGTGGTGTTCTACACCAAGATCGTGCCGGTGGAGTGCCTGAAGCTGCTGACCGCCGTGATCGTGGCCCTGGCCATCGCCGCCCCCAGCATCCGGCAGTGGGCGGCCTTCCAGAAGCGGAAGCTGGCCGCCGGAAAGGGAGGAAACTGACATGCTGGACATTCAACATATTTCCAAGACCTTCAACCCCGGCACCGTCAACGAGAAAAAGGCCATCACGGACCTGTCCCTCCATCTGGAAAAGGGGGAGTTCGTCACCGTCATCGGCTCCAACGGCGCAGGCAAATCCACCCTGTTCAACGCCATCGGCGGCAGCTTTTATGTGGACGACGGCAGCATTTCCCTGGGCGGCACGGACATCACCTTCCTGCCGGAGCACAAGCGGAGCCGCCGTATCGGGCGGCTGTTCCAGGACCCGCTGAAGGGCACGGCCTCCCACATGACCATTGAGGAAAACCTGGCCCTGGCCTATCTCCGCTCCGCCCACGGAAACCCCTTCAAGCGCCTTTCCCAGAAGGACCGGGAGGCGTTCCGGGACCAGCTGAAGCAGCTGGATATGGGCCTGGAGGACCGGATGCGCCAGCCGGTGGGGCTGCTTTCCGGCGGCCAGCGGCAGGCCCTGACGCTGCTGATGGCCACCATGGTGCCTCCCCAGCTTCTGCTGCTGGACGAGCACACCGCCGCCCTGGACCCCGGCACGGCGGAAAAGGTGCTGGACCTGACGAAGCGCATCGTGTCGGAGGGGAACGTCACCTGCCTCATGGTGACCCACAATATGTCCCAGGCTCTGGAGCTGGGCAGCCGGACGCTGATGATGGCCGACGGCCACATCGTGCTGGATGTCTCCGGCGCAGAGCGGGCGGGCATGACCGTGGAGGACCTGATCCGGAGGTTCAAGGCAGGCACCGGCCATGCCCTGGACAACGACCGGATGCTGCTTTCCTGAAGAAAGAATACGGACCAGGCGCGGACGAAAATCCGCGCCTGGTTTTCCATCCACAATGAACGCAATAAAGAAGAAGCACCTCCCATTTCGGGAGGTGCTTCTTATCATAGGTGGGTAAGAGAGAAACTGCTTACAGCACGCAGGTCCACTCGTGGGGATCTTCCACATCGCCCCACTGGATGCCGGTGAGGGTGTCGTACAGCTTCTGGGCCAGAGGGCCGGTCTTGAAGTCGTTGATGACATATTCCTTGCCCTGATAGGTCAGTTCGCCGATGGGGCAGATGACAGCGGCGGTGCCCACGCACATGGCCTCTTCCAGCTTGCCGTTGGCGGCAGCCTCAAACAGCTCGTCCACGGAGATCAGGCGCTCCTCCAGAGGCAGGCCCCAGTCCTTGAACAGCTGGATGCAGGAGCGGCGGGTGACGCCGGGCAGGATGGAGCCGGTGAGCATGGGGGTGATGATCTTGCCGTCGATCTTGAAGACCACGTTCATGCCGCCGCCCTCTTCCACGTACTTGTGCTCCACGCCGTCCAGCCACAGGACCTGGGAGTAGCCGTTGGCAAAGGCGCGCTCGCCGGCGCGGTTGGAAGCGCCGTAGTTGCCGCCGCACTTGGCCTCGCCGGTGCCGCCCCGGACTGCGCGGACGTCCTCGGTCTCGACGACGATCTTCACAGGCTCCATGCCGTTTTCAAAGTAGCTGCCCACAGGGGAGAGGATGACCACGAACATGGCCTCATGGACGCCGTGGAGGCCCAGCTTGGGATCGGTGCCGAACAGGAAGGGACGGATGTACAGGGAGGTGCCGGGCTCAGAGGGGACGAAGCGCTCGTCCAGCTTCACCAGAGCCTTGACGGCCTCCAGAGCATCCTCGGGGGGTACCACGGGCAGGCCGAGACGGATGGCGGAGTTCTTCATGCGCTCCATGTTGTCCCAGGGGCGGAACAGCTGAACCTTGCCGTCCTTGCGGCGGTAAGCCTTCAGGCCCTCAAAGACCTCGGCGCCGTAGTGGAACACGCAGGCGGCGGGGGACAGGGAGATATCCTGGAAGGGGACGATGCGGGCATCGTGCCAACCCTTTTCATCGGAATAGTCCATGATGAACATGTGGTCGGTGTAGTGGATGCCGAAGCCCAGCTTGTCGGAGGGGGTCAGTTCGATGGGATGGGTGGTTTTCGTGATGCTGATATTCATAGTATTTTCCTCCTATTGTTGCCCTGTGAGGGGTTAGATTTCTTTCAGATGCTCCATGTTGTGGCGGATACCGTCGCAGCACTCGTGGAAGGTGGCCTTTTCCTCTGCGGTGAGAGGCAGCTCCACCACTTCCTCCACGCCGTTTGCGCCGATGACGCAGGGAACGCCCACGAACAGGCCCTCCTCGCCATACTCGCCCTGCAGCTCCGCGCTGGCGGGCATGATGGCCTTCTCGTCGTGGAGGACCACGCTGGCCATCCGGGCTGCAGTGGTGGCAATGCCGTACTCCGTGCAGTACTTGCCGGAGAAGGTGACCCAGCCGCCGCCGATGGACTCCTTCTGGAGGGCGTCACGGTCAAAGCGGAAACGCTCGTCGGTTTTGGCCCAGTCGTCCAGGGGCTTGCCCCGGAAGCTGACGCAGGACCAGGGAGCAAACTGCTGGTTGCCGTGCTCGCCCATCATGTAAGCGGTGATGGACTTGTGGTCAATGCCGGTCTGACGGGCCAGGGCGCTGAGAAGGCGGGAGGTGTCCAGACCGGTGCCGGTGCCGAAGACCCGGCCCCGGGGCAGATCCAGATGCAGCGCCAGCTCCCGGGTGACGATGTCGCAGGGGTTGGTGATGTTGATGACCACGCCGTCAAAGCCGCTGGCCTTGATCTTGTCAGCAAAGCCCCGGACGGCGGGAATGGTGAAGTCCATCTCCGTTACGCGGTTGTGGTTGCCCCGCAGCAGCTCGATCTTGCCCACGCTGTTGACCAGAATGTCGCAGTCGCCCACCTCGGTGAAGTCCGCGGAGCGGACAGTAACCCGGTGGGGGATGTAAGCCACGGCATCCCGAAGATCCTGGACCTCGCTGGCCACCTTTTCCGCGTTCTGGTCCACCAGGACCAGCTCGTCCGCAATGCCCTGGATCGCCAGGGAGTAGGCCACGTGGGCACCCACATGCCCAAGGCCCATAATGCCGATGATCCGTTTTTTAGCCATAGTAAAAACTCCTTTCGGTGTATCAGATTACATTCCAAAGTTGGGGAACAGTACGCAGGTATAAAGCATAGCCAGCACCATGTACATGACCAGGATAATGGCGAAGGCCACCAGGGTCCGCTTCATGACGGCGCTCTCGTTGCCCATCTCATCCACAGTGGCGCAGGCGGCCACGGTGTTGTTGGGGCAGATCAGGTTGCCCAGGGAGGCGCCGGCGTTCTGTCCGGCGAAGATGGTGATGGGGTTCATGCCCAGAGAAGCCGCCGCGTCAATGTGCATCTGGGCAAACATGATGTTGGAGCCCAGTCCGGTGCCGGTGATGAAGGCGCCGCTGGAGCCGATGAGCACGGCGGCGGCCGGATAGAAGCGGCCCACCACGGCGGCGATGCCGCCAGCCAGCCGGTTCATCATGCCGGTGCTGGGGGACTGCATGATATAGGCCACAATGAGCAGGCTGCCCATGGTGATCAGCACGGGGATCACATGGCCCACGGTCCGCTTGGCCACGTCCACATAGGTCTTGTAGGAAATGCCCAGAGTCACGGCGCCCAGGATGCCGCAGAGAATGATAACCAGGTCCACCCACACGATGTAGCCGAAGGTGCACATGATGGCAAAGCCGTTGGGGACCAGGGCCGGGAAGCCGTACCGGATCACCGGCAGCAGCACCAGCATGTAGATGTAGGGGGAGAGGGCCTTGGCGGCGCTGTATTTCCGCTTGGCAGTGGTGTTGCGGTTGCGGAACTCCTCCGGGGTCTTGACACCGATGAGCTTCACATAGGCCACGGAGAGAAGAATGGAGATAAGGCCGGTGCCCATGGAGGTGACCTCAGCGCCCACGAAGTTGGAGAGGATGAACATGGTGGCGCAGGTGGTGACGCCCGCAAAGGTGAGGTAGGGGACGATGCCCTTGAAGCCCTTTTTGCCGTAGGCCATAGCCACCATGATAAAGGGGATCACCAGCACGCCGAACATGTGGAACCGGCCCACCATGGCGGAGTTCAGGGCCACCGTGGAAACGCCTGCGTCCACCAGGGCCGCGCCGCCGTTGATGGTGGTGAGGCCTGCGCCGCCCCAGGAGGCGGGGGTGGCATCGCCCAGCAGGGCGATGGCGATAGAGGTGACGGGGTCAAAGCCCAAAGCCACCAGGAAGGGGGCCGCGATGGCGGCGGGGGCACCGGCGCCGGCGGCGCCCTCCAGGAAAATGGGGAGCATCATGCCGATGATGATGACCTGGACCCGGCGGTCCTCGCTGATGCCGGAGATGGTGGCCTTCACATCGTCAATGGCTCCGGTCTCCCGCAGCAGATTCAGAATGGTGAAAGCGCCAAAGACCATCAGTACGATCTTGAGGCCCTCCTTGATGCCCTTCCAGACCAGGGGGTCCAGGACCTTCACCATGTCGGCAAAGGAGATGCGGTCCACATTAAAGAAGGTGAAGGCCAGCACGATGGTCCAGAGGAATGCAATGGGGGAAACTTTCTTCGCGGACTGCTTGAAGCCGAGAATGCCGATCAAGACCACGAGGATAGGGCTGAGCGCCATGACAAAGCTTAAAAATTCCATGGGGCGTGTGTCTCTCTTTCTCAATCTGTTGTTCTATTTCCAGGCGCTGCTGCCGGCCGGACAGCAGCGGGCGGGACAAAATCAAGAAAGCGGCCCCGCCGAATCGACGGAGCCGCTTTTCATTGTGAGGCTCAGGCCGCTTGCAGGGCCAGAGAGGAATGAGCGCGCTGCACCGAGATCCGGTGAGATTCAGTTTTGAAACGCAATACCAGCAGTACCAGCAGAATAATGGGCAAAATAATAATGGACGCCAGCAGCAGGCCAGCGTCCAGAATCAAAGAAAGGTTGGTCATATTCGGGCAGGAGAAAGAAGCGCAGGCATCCTGCGCGGAAACGCTGTTGAACGTATGCATGAGACCAGACACAGCGATTCACCCGCCCTTTCTGCTTAGTGAGTACAATCTAGCACAGTAAACCGATAACGTCAATAGGAAATACAGCCATTTGGGGAAAATCGGAAGCTTGCCTAAGGAATGTCCGCCGCGGAAAAAGAAATTTCGTAAAAAATGCAGAACCCCGCCGGAAAAGAGGGGAAATGCCTCCAGGCGGCCCCAGGGGCTTGAACCCGGTCGGAAAATCTGGCATAATGAAAAAAACAGGCCGGGGCCAACGGCTCCGGCAGAAATGGACATTGCCCATGAAACAGATCTGTATCGGCATCCTGGCCCATGTGGATGCCGGAAAAACAACCTTATCAGAAGCCCTGCTGTACCGCGCCGGGGCCATCCGCCGCCTGGGCCGGGTGGACCATCAGGACGCTTTTTTGGATACCGACGCCATGGAGCGCCAGCGGGGCATCACCATTTTCTCCAAGCAGGCGGTGCTGGAACTGGGAGATACCCGGGTGACGCTGCTGGACACCCCCGGCCATGTGGATTTTTCCGCCGAGATGGAGCGGACCCTTCAGGTGCTGGACTGCGCCGTGCTGGTGATCTCCGGCACCGACGGCGTCCAGGGCCACACCCGGACGCTGTGGGACCTGCTGGAGCGGTATCAGGTCCCCACCTTCCTCTTTATTAATAAGATGGATCTGGCGGGGGCGGACCAGGAAGCCCTGCTGGCCCATCTGAAGGACAAGCTCAGCAGCGGCTGCGTGGATTTCGGAAATTCGGACACCCTGGCGGAGGAGGCCGCCGTCTGCGACGAATCGGTTCTGGAACATTTCCTGGAAACAGTCGAACTGCCGGACACGGCCATTTCCCGCATGATCGCGGAGCGGAAGCTGTTCCCCTGCTTTTTCGGCTCCGCCTTGAAGGTGGAGGGCGTGGAGGAACTGCTCTCCGGCGTGGAGCGGTATGCCCCCCAGCCGGTGTATCCGCCGGAATTCGGGGCCAAGGTGTTCAAAATCACCCGGGATGCCCAGGGGGCCCGGCTGACCCACATGAAGATCGCCGGCGGCGCCCTGCACACGAAAGACCTGCTGACCGGCCGGGAGGGGGATGCCCCCTGGCAGGAAAAGGCGGACCAGCTGCGGCTGTATTCCGGGGCGAAGTTCCGCCCGGTGGATACGGCGGAGGCCGGAGCCGTGGTGGCGGTGACGGGCCTGAGCCACACCTTCCCCGGCCAGGGGCTGGGCATCGAGCCGGACTGGGCCGGGGCGGTCTTGCAGCCGGTGCTGACCTACCGGCTGGAGCTGGCGGACGGCACGGATCCCCACACGGCCATGCAGAAGCTGCGGCAGCTGGAAGAGGAGGACCCTCAACTCCACATCGTCTGGAACAACGGGGAAATCCACGCCCAGCTGATGGGCGAGGTGCAGATGGAAATTTTGCAGCGGCTCATCCGGGAGCGGCTGGGGATGGAGGTCCGCTTTGGCACCGGGGCCGTCTGCTACCGGGAGACCATTGCCAATACGGTGGAGGGCATCGGCCACTTTGAGCCTCTGCGGCACTATGCGGAGGTGCATCTGCTGCTGGAGCCCGGCGAACCGGGCAGCGGCCTGACCATCGCCTCCGCCTGCCCCACGGATCAGCTGGACCTGAACTGGCAGCGGCTGATCTTCACCCATCTGCTGGAAAAACCCCATCTGGGGGTCCTGACAGGGTCCCCCATCACGGATATCAAGATTACCTTGCTGACTGGCCGGGCCCATGAAAAGCACACCGAGGGCGGAGACTTCCGGCAGGCTACCTACCGGGCGGTGCGGCAGGGGCTGATGCAGGCGGAGAGCGTGCTGCTGGAGCCCTGGTACCGTTTCCGGCTGGAGGTGCCCGCCCAGCAGGTGGGCCGTGCCATGACGGACTTGCAGCAGATGGGCGGAAAGATCGACCCGCCGGAGACGGCGGGGGAGGAAACGGTTCTCACCGGCACGGCGCCTGTGGCGGGTCTGCGGGACTACGCCAGGGATGTGGCGGTGTACACCAGGGGCCTGGGGCGGCTCAGCTGCGTTCCGGCGGGGTATTTCCCCTGCACCGAGGCGGAAAAGGTTATTGAAGCCATCGGCTACGACCCGGAGCGGGACGTGGAGAACACGGCGGATTCCGTGTTCTGTGCTCACGGGGCCGGTGTGGTGGTGCCCTGGAACGAGGTGGCCCAGCACGCCCAGGTGGACAGCGGCTGGCATCCCGAGGGTGCGGAGCCGGAGCCGGAAGCGGCGGCCCCTCAGCGGCGGGCGGCCGGTGCTTATGCCGGGACCGCCGCCCAGGACAAGGAGTTGCAGGCCATTTTTGAGCGGACCTACGGCGCGGTGAAGCGGAAGGAATTCATGCCCCCTAAGCCTCCCCGGCGGCCTGCGGCGGACAATTCCGAGGAAAAGCGCCAGGAGCTGAAAAAGGCCTTCTCCGGCGAGGACTACCTGCTGGTGGACGGCTACAACATCATCTTTGCCTGGGACGAGCTGAAAAAGGCGGCGGCGGAAAATCTGGACGCCGCCCGGAAGAAGCTGTGCGACCTGCTGTGCAACTATCAGGGCTACCGGAGGTGCCGGGTGATCCTGGTGTTCGACGCCTACAAGGTAAAGGGCGGCCTGGGCAGCGTGGAAAAATACCACAACATCACCATCGTCTACACCAAGGAGGCGGAGACGGCGGACGCCTATATCGAGCGGGCCACCTATGAGATCGGGCGGCAGCACCGGGTCCGGGTGGCCACCTCCGACGGGCCGGAGCAGGTCATCATTCTGGGACACGGGGCCCTGCGGGTGTCGGCCTCCGCCTTCCATGAAGAGGTGATGGAGGTGCAGAAGCAGATCGGGGACGCCGTGTGGCAGAACAACCAGAAGAACGCCAAGACCGGCGCGGTGCGCGCCGCGCTGGAACGGGCAAAGGAGGACGGATCATGCTGACACTGTGCATCGCGGCGGCGGTACTGGCCGCCTGCACCGCCCTGCGGTGGTTTTTGAACCGCCCGGAGCGGAAAGACGAAGCCTTCTGGAACGGCCGCATCCGCCTGACAGCCCTGTGGAATGAGGGGGCGGCCTTCAGCCTGCCCATGAAGCGGACGCTGGTGGCGGCACTGTCCATCCTGATCCTGCCCCTGGTGTGGGTGTTCCGCCGCCGGAACCCTATCGGCGCGGGACTGGCCCTGGGCGGCGGTCTCAGCAATTTGTGGGAGCGGCTGCGCCATGGCCGGGTCTACGACTATGTGCAGTTTCCCAAGCTGCCGAAGCTGGGCCGCTACGTCTGGAACCTGGCGGATTTCGCCATTCTGCTGGGCGGACTGCTGCTGGCCCTGTTTGAGCGGAAGAAATAAGAAACCACCCCGGAATTTCCGGGGTGGTTTTTTTACATAGTCAGGCCGGGCAGCTCGGTGAGGGGCGCGAAGCGGTAGCCCATGTCTTCCCACTTTGTCAGCAGGTCGTCCAGAATGGCGGCGTTGGTGGAGGAGGTGGAGTGGAGCAGCACGATGGCCCCGTTGTGGATCCGGGGCAGCAGCTTGGCGTAGGCCTGCTCCGCCGTGGGCTGTTTGTCGGCGTACCAGTCCACATAAGCCAGGCTCCAGAACACCGTCTGATACCCCAGCTCCTGGGCCATTTTCAGGTTTTCCTCGCTGTATTTTCCCTGGGGCGGCCGGTAGAAATGGGGAAGCTCCTGGCCGGTGGTCTCCTGATACAGCGCCGCCAGGGAATCCAGCTCCTTCTGGAAGCTGGCCTTGTCGGCGATGGCGGACATATCCGGATGGTGGTAGGTGTGGTTGCCAACGATGTGGCCCTCTGCCGCCATGCGGCGGACAATGTCCGGAGCGGACTCAATCATGTGGCCCACCACGAAGAAGGCCGCCGGGGCGTTGTGCTTTTTCAGGGCGTCCAGAATGGCCTCCGTATTGCCGTTTTCGTAGCCGCAGTCGAAGGTGAGGTAGATGACCTTCTGGCTGGTGTCCCCTACGTACCAGGCGTCGTACTGAGACAGAAATTCCGCCGTGGCGTTGCCCACGGGGGTCAGGCCCTCCTCGGGAAAGGAGAGGCCCCAGTTGTCGGCGGAGGCGGGGATGGCGGTATCGCTGGAAGCCGTCAGAGCGGCGGGGGAGCCCCGGCCCAGCAGGCCTACCAGCGTCAGGCAGGGCAGAAGCAGCAGACAGAAAATTTGCAGACGTTTGCGCATAACGTTCCTCCCAAACAGATTTGAAAATAGTCTGCCCGGATGGAAAAGCCTTCATACCTGGTTGCGAAAAAGGGCGAAAGCTGGTATGATGTGGCAGTCAAAAAAATGAAAAGGAGAAGCATTATGGCAAAGAAACAGCGCACCCGCCGAAAGCTCAGCTGGAAAGAAACCTTGGTGGTCATCGCCCTGGCCGTGATCGTCAGCCTGGCCCGGCAGATGCTGACGCCCAGCTACGATATGTCCAACATCCCGGACTACGACGGTACCAGCGCCTACGCCGTCATCGACCGGAACCAGCCCTCCTTCACCGAGGACGAATACACCACCGATTCCTATGAATATTACAGCGACCTGGACAGCCTGGGCCGCTGCGGAGTCACAGAGGCCTGCATCGGCGTGGACCTGATGCCCACGGAGGAACGGGAGAGCATCAGCAAGGTGAAGCCCACCGGCTGGGTGCAGAACCAGTACGATTTCGTGGACGGCAAGAGCCTGTATAACCGCTGCCACCTCATCGGCTTCCAGCTCACCGGCGAAAACGCCAATGAGAAAAACCTCATCACCGGCACCCGGTATATGAATGTGGACGGTATGCTGCCCTTTGAAAACGAGGTGGCGGATTATGTGGCCTCCACCGGCAACCATGTCCTCTACCGGGTGACTCCCGCCTTTGTGGGCTCCGAGCTGGTGGCCCGGGGCGTAGAGATGGAGGCTTATTCCGTGGAGGACGACGGCCAGGGCGTCTGCTTCCATGTCTACTGCTACAATGTGCAGCCCGGCGTGGAGATCGACTACGCCACTGGCGAGAACTGGGCGGCGTGATGGAGCTTTGGAACGAGTTTGACCGGCTGGTGGTGTTCGACACGGAGACTACCGGCATCGAGTTCGGTCGGGACCGGATCATTGAGATCGGCGCGGTGGCTCTGGAAAACGGCGAGGAATGTGGAAATTTCAACGCCCTGATCCGCCTGCCGGCAGGACAGACCCTGCCGCCGTTCATCACGAATCTCACTGGCATTACGGATGCCCAGCTGATGCGGGAGGGCGTGGACGACCGCAGGGCAGCGGAGGGCTTCTGCCGTCTGCTGGACGGGGCGGAGCAGCCGCTGCTGGTGGCCTACAACGCCCAGTTTGACCTGAACTTTCTCTACTACCTGCTGCGGCCCCTGGGGCTGCTGTCCGCCTTGCAGAAGCCTCGGTTCCTGGATGCCCTGACGGTGTACCGGGACCGGAGGGACTTTCCCCACAAGCTGTGCAACGCCATCGAGGCCTATGGGCTGACGGAAGCGGAAAACAGCCACCGGGCGGTGGACGACGCCAGGGCCACGGTGCTTTTGTTAGAGGCCATGGCGGCGGAGAAGGACGACCTGCTGCGGTACATCGACCTCTTCGGAGTACATCCCAAGTATGGTATGAGCGGGAAGAAGATCGCCTCCGTGACCTACTGTCCCCAGCCCTACGACCGGCGGGGCCCCCCGTATGACCTGGTTCATACAATGTGAAGATTTTGTGAACAATCCTGAAATAGACTTGAAATATGACAACCTGTCAGGTAATATACCTGACAGGTTGTCATATTAGGGCACTCTAACTTTGAAAGCAGAACTTTTCAGCAACGGAAGGAAAGGGTGCGAGAGCTTTTTAAATACTGCCCGCGGTCCCCGGTGTGAGTGATGGGACGGCGGCGGTCTGCGTATTTTGAAAGGGGGCTGGCGGTTTGCCCAGCAGTACATTTTTGAATCTGGCGCCGGAAAAGCAGGAAAAGCTGCTGACGGCGGCAGTCCGGGAGTTTACGGAGCGGCCCTACAACGAGGCCTCCATCAACCAGATTGTTCAGGCGGCGGGGATCCCCCGGGGCAGCTTTTACATGTATTTCCGGGATAAGGAGGACCTGTTCCGGTATCTGATCCAGGAGAGCATGGACGCCCTCCTGCTGGCGTTTGAGGAGATCCTGCGCCGCAGCGGCGGCGATGTGTTTGCGGCGCTGCCGGAGATGTACGACTATCTGCAGTCGCACCGGGAGTGGGACCGGAGCCTGGGCGGCATGGGCATGATGGCCGCCATTGTCAACTGCAACGGCGAGGACCGGAGCGGCGGCGCGCTGAAATTCGTGGACACGGAGCTGGTTCTGAAGCGGATGGAGGCATGTGTGAATCCGGATCTGCTGGACCTGCGGCAGCCGGAGGACCTGGACGCCATTCTCCGGATGCTCATGACCCTTCTGGGACCGGTGCTCTACAGCGGCTTGCAGCCGGAGCCGGAACCGGAGGGCCGGGCAAAGCTGGAACAGGCATTGAAAATTTTGCAGCGGGGCATGGGCGCAAAGTCCATGCCCGGGCAGCAGTAATAAAGGAGTATCTGTATGGAAGAAATGGTGAAAGACCCGCAGACGGTGCAGGGAGGCCCTGTGTCCGGCGAAAAACCCAAGAAGAAGTTTACCGCGCCGAAAAAAGCCAAAAAGTGGCTGAAGATCCTGGTGGTCCTGGTGATCGTGGCCGCCGTGGTGGCGGGCTGCGTGGCCAACGCCGCCCAAAAGGCCAATGACCAGATGAACAGCAGCTACCTGGTGTCTCAGGCCGTCCGACAGGACCTGACGTTGTCCGTCACCGGCACGGCCACCCTGCAGCCTGCCGATTCCTACAACGTCACCACCCTGATCTCCGGCGAAATCGAGAGCGCCCCCTTTGAAGAGGGCGACCTGGTGAGCAAGGGCGACCTGCTCTTCACCATGGACAGCGGCGACGCCCAGAACAATGTGGAGCGGGCCAATATCTCCGTGTCCCAGGCCCAGCTGGCCTATCAGCAGGCCAAGGAGGGGCTGAGCCCTGTGGCCACCATCTCCGGCACCATCAATGAGCTGTATGTCCACAACGGCGACAACGTCACCGCAGGCTCCCCCATTGCCAAGATCGTCTCCAGCATGGACCTGTCTGTGGACTTCCTGTTCCCCTATGCCAAGTCCACGGATTTCTACGTGGGCCAGCCCGCCACCGTGTATGCCGGCAACTTTGACGCGCCGGTCAGCGGCACCGTGGAGTCCGTTTCCAACTCCGCCAGCGTCACCAGCAACGGCCTGTCCGCTATCAGCGTCCGGGTGAAGATCCAGAACCCCGGCGTCCTCTCCGACTCCATGACTGCCACCGCCCAGATCGGCAGCTACGGCAGCTACGGCCAGACCCCCCTGAACCTGGGCGGAGCCTCCACGGTCTATGCCACCGCCAGCGGCACCGTGCAGAACCTCACCAAGCTGGCGGGCAGCACCGTCAAGCAGGGGGAGACCCTCTGCACCGTGGAGTCTGAAAACGCCCGGGACCAGATCAAAAACGCCAAGCTGAACCTGGAAAACGCCCAACTGGCCGCCTCCATGGCCGCCGACAGCCTGGATGACTACAACATCGATTCCCAGATCACCGGCACCGTCATTGAAAAGAACTTCAAGGCCGGCGACAAGGTGGAGGGCATGAACTCCGGCTCCCTGGCCGTGATCTACGACATGAGCTATCTGAAGCTGGAAATGGCCGTGGATGAGCTGGACATCGGCAAGGTAGCCGTGGGCCAGACGGTGGAGATCACCGCCGACGCCCTGGAGGGCCAGACCTTCTCCGGCGTGGTGGATAAGGTGAGCATCAACGGCACCACGGCAGGCGGCGCTACCAGCTACCCCGTCACCATCATCATCGAAAACTACGGCGAACTGAAGCCCGGCATGAACGTCTCCGCCACCATCCAGGGAGACATGGTGCCCAATGCCCTGTGCATCCCCGTGGATGCCGTGAACCGGGGCAACACGGTGCTGGTGCCCGGTCCCGGCGCCATGAACGATGACAATACCGCCGTGATCGACGCCAGCAAGCTGGAGAGCCGGGAGGTGACCCTGGGCAAGAACGACGGCGACTCCATTGAAGTCACCAGCGGCCTGGAGGAGGGGGACATCGTCCTGATCCTCAACCAGAGCAGCAGTATGATGAACATGGTCATGGGGATGTAAGCCATGGAGCATCTGATCGAATTAAACAACGTCTATAAGATCTACCACATGGGCGACGAGGACGTGCACGCCCTGGACGGCGTGAGCCTCACCATCGACAAGGGGGAGTTTGTGGCCATCGTGGGCCAGTCCGGCTCCGGCAAGTCCACCGCCATGAACATCATCGGCTGTCTGGACGTGCCCACCAGCGGCACCTACCATCTGGGGGGCGTGGACGTGTCCACCATGGATGACGACCAGCAGGCGGAGATCCGGAACAAGATGCTGGGCTTCATTTTCCAGCAGTATAACCTGATTCCCAAGCTGAACGTGCTGGAAAACGTGGAGCTGCCCCTGCTGTATGCCGGCGTCAGTGCGGAGGAGCGGAAGGAGCGGGCCATTGCCGCCCTGGGCCGGGTGGGCCTGGCCGACAAGCAGAAGAACCTGCCCAGCCAGCTCTCCGGCGGCCAGCAGCAGCGGGTGTCCATCGCCCGGGCACTGGCGGGGGACCCCTCCGTGATCCTGGCGGATGAACCCACCGGCGCACTGGACTCCCGGACGGGCCGGGAGGTGCTGGGCTTCCTCCAGAAGCTGAACCAGGAGGGGGACACCGTGGTGCTCATTACCCACGACAACTCCATCGCTGTAAAAGCTAAGCGGATCGTCCGGCTTCAGGACGGGCATATCATCTACGACGGCGACGCCAGCGACCCCGCCGCCGTGGTGCAGCCGGAGGAAGCGGGCCTTGAAGGGGAGGTGCTGGCATGAACTTTGGGCAATCCTTCAAGCTGGCCCTGAAATCCCTGCGGACCAGCAAAATGCGGGCCTTCCTCACCATGCTGGGCATTATCATCGGCGTGGGCGCTGTCATTGTGATCCTGGCGCTGGGCAACGGCATGACCAATCTGATGAACGACCAGTTTGAGAAAATGGGAGCCAACCTCATCGAGGTCGTCACTTATGGCCGGGGCGAGGGCGGCACCCGGGACATGGATATCGACGATTTCTACACCCTGGTGGATAAGTACCCCCAGTACCTCACCGGCGTGACCCCCTATATCTCCGCCAGCCCCAAGGTCCGCTACAAGACCGACGACTATAAGCGCACCAAGGTCTACGGCGTCAGCGAGATCTTCTATAAGGAGGACACCCGGGGCACCATGCAGGGAGAGACTCTGGCGGAGGGCCGGTTCCTCAGCTACATCGACGTCAGCCGGGAACAGGATGTGTGCGTCATCGGCAGCTACCTGGCGGATACCGCCTACCATGGCGATGCCATGGGCAAGACCATTTCCCTCAGCGGCGTGCCCTATACCGTCATCGGCGTGCTGAATGAAAATGCGGACGGCAGCGAGGGCAGCGGTGACGATGTGATCTACATTCCCTACGGCAACGCCCAGCACATGACCGCCGCCGGCGGCATGACCGACGGAATGGGTATGTACCTGCTGACCTGCACGGACCGTGACACCGCCTCCATTGCCAAGGGCATTGTGGAAAAGCGGCTGTACAAGACCTACCAGTCCTCGGACTACTACATGGTCATGACCTCCGCGGAGATGATGGACAGCATGAACACCATGATGAACACCATGATGATCGTGCTGGTGGCCATTGCCGCCATCTCCCTGGTGGTGGGCGGCATCGGCATTATGAACATCATGTTGGTGTCCGTCACGGAGCGGACCAGGGAGATCGGCATCCGGAAATCCCTGGGGGCCAAGCAGAAGGACATCCGGGGCCAGTTTGTCATCGAGGCGGGCACCACCTCCGCCGTGGGCGGCGTGCTGGGTATCGTGTTCGGTGTTCTGCTGGCCAAGGCGGCCACCGTGGTGGTGGGGGGCATCATGGGCTCTATGAACGGCGTCACCTTCAGCGCCACTCCCTCCTTGTCGGATGTGGCCATCAGCTTCGGCGTCAGCGTGGGCATCGGCATCCTCTTCGGTTACCTGCCGGCCAATAAGGCCGCCAAGCTGAACCCCATCGACGCTCTGCGGTACGACTGAGCAGCATACAGATACTTAAAAAGAACGGGAGACGGTGCCATGCACCGCCTCCCGCCTTTTGCATTTACGGGGATTGAAATAAAGTAAGATGTATGTTATAAAGAAGGAACCAAAAGGACAAATCGAAATTTAAGGAGGTTAAAATATGTGGTTAGTAATGGGTTTTGGTGCAATTATTTTTGCGATCCTAAATTTGGTTTGGACATCTAAACAGAAAAATTCAAAATGGTTTGGTTTTATAAGCTTATCGTTGACAGCATTGACTGCATGCTCATTTTATTCGGATGCCGCTATGCAAGTTGCCAAGGAAGATTGGGGCGGCCTTATGGATGTATTGCCTTCTATGAGCAAAGCGTTATGGGTTTGTGTCATCATATCTATTTTGGTAAATTCTATCACGTTTTTGGGAGATAAGAAGTAAGTCGATCCAATTTTCTGAATAAGCCGCTTCCGCCCTCTGCCGCGGCTGAGGGCGGAACTTTTTTCCTGCGGCGTATCAGGGCGTATCTCTTGCCATCCGCCGCCGGGTGTGCTAAAATATTTTATTCAAAATCGTAAAACAGCGCGGGAGGGCTGCCTATGGAACGCATCAGCAAGGAAAATTACTATCTGGACATTGCCGAAACGGTGCTGGAACGGGCTACCTGCCTGCGGCGGATCTACGGCGCCATCATCGTGAAGAATGACGAGATCATCTCCACGGGCTACAACGGCGCCCCCCGGGGCCGGGCCAACTGCGTGGACATGGGCTACTGCTCCCGGGAGGCCATGAAGGTGCCCCGGGGAGAGCGGTATGAGCTGTGCCGCAGCGTCCACGCCGAGGCCAACGCCATCATTTCCGCCTCCCGGCGGGACATGGTGGGGGGCACCATCTACCTGGTGGGCCGCAACGCCGCCACCGGCGAGCTGCTCAATGACGCCACCTCCTGCCTCATGTGCCGCCGCATGGTCATCAACGCGGGATTGGAGCGGGTGGTGATCCGCCGGACGGAAACGGAGTTCGAGGTGGTGCCGGTGGAGACCTGGATCGCCGAGGACGACCTGATGACCCCGGAAAACGTGGTCATGGATCTCAAGTGAAAAACTGGGAAAGGAAGTTGCTTTGTTGAAAGCGGGACTTGTCACCTTTTATCATATTCACCATTACGGGGCCCTGTTTCAGGCGGCGGCCACAGAGCAGGCCGTGGAGCATTTCGGCTGGGACTGCGAGATCGTGGACTATTTTGTCAACCAGGACAACGCCCTGTTCAAGCGGCCCACCGGCCTGGGCTCCGCTGCCCACGATGCCCACACCGCCCTGCACTACAAGGCCCTTTCGGAGCGGTATCAGCGGTTTGAGCGGTTCAGCCGGGATCATCTGCGCATTTCAGAGCATCGCTATGAAAGCTTTGACGAGCTGGCCGCCGCGGAACTGCCCTATGACCTGATCCTCTCCGGCAGCGACCAGATCTGGAATCCGAAAATTTTCCCGGACGGCCGGTTCGACCCGGTGTTCTTCGGCACCTTTTCTCAAAAGCGCCGCATTGCCTACGCCCCCTCCTTCGGCATCCCCGTGATTCCCGAGGGGATGCGGGCGGAGCTGAAGGGCTACCTGGACGGCTTTTCCCATGTCTCCGTCCGGGAGACCCAGGGCCGGGAGATCGTCCGGGATGTGTCCGGGAGGGACGTGCCGGTGGTGCTGGACCCCACACTGCTGCTGACGGCGGAGCAGTGGGCCGCCATGGCCAACCATCCGGCGGACTATCCCACCGGGGGGTATATTCTCTGCTACTGCATCAGCCGTCCCGGGGCGCTGACGCCCTACATCGACCGGCTCAGCCGGGAGACGGGCTTGCCGGTGGTGCAGCTGTGCGGCATCCGGCAGAAGGTCCACCCCAAGGCCCGGCAGATCCTGGACGCCGGTCCGGCGGAGTTCCTGGACCTGTTCCGGAACGCGGATTATGTGGTCACCAATTCCTTCCACGGCACGGTGTTTTCCGTCCAGTTCCACCGGCCCTTCTTCACCACGGTCTCTCCGGCGGAGCTGTCTGCCCCGGAGCGGTCCCGGACGGTGAGCATTTTGAGCCGCCTGGGCCTGGCCGACCGGGTCATCGGCAAGGGAGACACGGCGGAGCTGCTGGCCCCCGTGGATTGGGAGGCCGCCGAGACGGCCCTGGCTACCGCCCGGAAAAGCTCTCTGGACTATTTGCAGGCGGCCCTGGAAAACCGGCCCTATGCGGCGCCGGAGGTCCAGCCGGAGCGGCAGACCGCCGCGCCGAAGCTGGCGGAGCAGAGCCGCTGCACCGGGTGCACCGCCTGCGCCGCAGGCTGTCCCAAGGACGCCATCGCCATGGTCCGGGACCGGACCGGCTTTGATTTTCCCCAGATTGACATGGAAAAATGCGTCCGCTGCGGGCGCTGCACCCGTATCTGCCCCATTTTGCAGGACCGGGGCCCGGCGGCCCACCTGCCTGCCGCCTTTGCCGCCTGGAACCGGGACGACGCCATCCGGAAGGATTCCACCTCCGGCGGCGTTTTCACCGCCATTGCGGAATACGTGCTGGAAGGGGGCGGCGTGGTCTACGGCGCCGCCATGGACGGGCACCAGCACCTGCGGCACATTGCCTGCTTCCGGAAGGAGGACCTGTGGCGGCTGCGGGGGGCCAAGTACGTCCAGAGCGATCTGGACGGCATCTTCCGGGAGATCCGGGAGGCTGTAAAGACCCGGCCGGTGCTGTTCTCCGGCACCCCCTGCCAGGTGGACGGGCTGTACCGCTTTTTGGGCAGCCGCCCGGAGAACCTGACCACCTGCGACCTGGTGTGCCACGGCGTGCCCTCCCCCGGCGTGTGGGAGGACGTGGCCCGGGCCATTGAGAAGAAAAAGAACAAGCGGCTGGAAGCTGTGCGGTTCCGCAACAAGGTGGAGGGCTGGAAAAACAGCCACTTCACCACGGTGTATGAGGACGGTACCGTGGACTCCGCCCCCCTGTTCGCCACCGGTTTCGGCCGGGCCTTTGGCCGGGCCCTGTTCCTGCGGCAGAGCTGCCATCGCTGCCAGTACACGAACCTGAACCGCCCCGGCGATTTTACCCTGGGGGACCTCTGGGGCCTGAAGCCGGACGAATTCCCCGAGCAGCAGCATGCGGGCGTCAGCCTTTTGCTGGTGAACACCCCCCACGGCAGCTATCTCTTCGACCAACTGGACCTGGAGTGCCAGCCCTTCCCGGTGGAGCGGGCCGTGGCGGGAAATCCCCGCCTGGCGGGGCCCATCGGCCCAGCGGCGGACCGGGCGGCCTTCTTTGCCAGCTATGCGGTAGAGCCCTTTGACGAGGTGCGCAAACACTTTTTCAAACTCCCCAGCCTGCCGGTGCGGGCGGCGGGCAAGCTCCTATCGCCTGAGGTCAAGGCTAAGATCAAAGCCAAGCTGAAATGAAAAAAGGAAACCCCCGGCGCACTGCGCCGGGGGTTTCCTTTTTATGTCTGCCGTTCCACGGAGATGCAGATCTCTGTGATGAATTTATCCCGATCATGGGTGAAGCCCTGGTCGATCACGGCAATCTCACGGGAGAACCCGGCGACTGCCAGGCTGTGCTCCGCCATGTAGGCGGCCAGCCGCCGGTACTGGTCCGGGGATTGCAGATGGTGGCCCCGGAAACGGACCCGGACGCAGAGGGCCTCCGGGCAGTTCATCAGGGCGCCGTCGAAGTGGTCGTCATCGTCCAGCAGGAGAAAGGTGCCGTCGTACTGGGTGTAGCGGCGGTCTTTCAGGTGGGCGGCGGAGATGCTGAAGCCTACCTTGCCCAGAAATACCACCGCCTCCGCCTGCATGGCGGCAAAGCGGCTGGTGGACAGCTCCAGGTCGCTGTAATTTTCGGCGGAGAGGGAGGCATCCACCCAGAACAGGCGGCAGGCCGGGGCCAGGACCAGCTGGATCTCCCCCAGGGGAGCGGTCTGGACCTCACGGAGCTGGCGGAGCCGGGCATCGATCTTGTGCTCAATGCGGGCCAGCTCCCGCTGCTTTTCCGCCACGGCGGCCTTCTGGGCTTGGAGCTTTTCCTCGATCTTATCCACGTCCCGATTCCGGAGAAAGTCGGCGATCTCCGGCAGGGGCATGTCCAGGGTCCGGAGATAGCGGATGGTGTTGAAGGCTTCAAACTGCCGGACGCTGTAATAGCGGTAGCCGGTGTCCGGGTCGATGCGCTCCGGCGTTACCAGCCCCAGGGTCTCGTAGTGGCGGATGCTGCTGACGCTGAGGTGAAACAGCCGGGCCATTTCACCGATCTGAAAGAGCTCCATGGCCCCTCCTTTCCCCATGCAGCAGGGCGCCGTAGGCGATCAGGCAGACCAGAATGGAGAACAGGGAACCGGCGGCGTTGGCCAGGCCCATGGGCAGCAAGGTCGCCGGGAAGAAGCGGGAGGCCAGGTAGGCGCCGGGAATACGGACCAGAAGAATGGACAGGGTGTTGTGGAGGAAGGACAGCCCCGACCGGCCGATGGCGCAGAAGTAGCCGCTGAAGCTGAACTGGACCCCGGCAAAGAAGCAGTCCCAGATGTAGCCCCGGAGGTATTGCCCGCCGGAGTGTATCACGGTATCATCCGGCGTAAACAGCCCCGCCATGGGCTCCGCCAGAAACTCCACCAGAATGACGATCAGGCTGGTGAAGCCCAGGGTGATGGCAATGGCGCAGCCCAGGGTGGCCTTGGCCCGCTCCGGCTTTCCGGCGCCGATGTTCTGGGCCCCCAGGGCCGACACGGTGGAGAGCATGGAGGAGGGGACCAGGAACAAAAAGCCGATGATCTTCTCCACAATGCCCACTGCCGCCGCGTCGGTGAGGCCCCGGCGGTTGGCAATGACCATGAAGGAGATCTGGATGAAGCCGTCCTGCAGGGCGACGGGGACGCCGATCTTCAGCAGGCGGCCCATCACGGCCCGGTCAGGCCGGAGATCTGCCTTTGTGAGGGAGATGCCGGTGTTCCACTTGACGATCACCAGGAGAGACACCGCCACGCTGACGGCCTGGGACAGCGTGGTGCCCAGGGCCAGGCCCACGATCATCACCGACAGCATGTGCATCACCTGGGACCCTACGGCCACGGCGGTGGTGCTGGCCTTGCCCTCAGACTAGCCGATGATGAACAGGTCGGCCATGCCGTACAGGGTTTGCAGGAAATAGGAGAGGAGGTAGGGCAGGGAAAAGGCCAGTACATTGCGGGTGATGCTGCCGGTGGTGAGATTTCGTTCCATGTGTCAGGACCTCTTGGATTCAGATTCGCCGGTTTCCCGGTCAGGGTCACAGTATAAACTCTACAACGGTTATAGAGTCAAGCAAAAAATCACCGTGCGGACAGATCTGCCCGCACGGCGGCTGCGATTTATGCGCGGAGGGACAGGCGGCCCCGCAGGGCAGGGATCTGGGGCAGAATGGCCAGCAGCAGAAGACCCAGCACATAGCAGGCGATGGCTTCGCCCAGGCCCACGGTGAAGGCGTTCCAGGCGAACAGAGCCGGGAATTGGGCGGTGAAGCCGCACTCGTACCAGGCGATCATGGCGCCGATGATGACGGCGTTGCAGAGGACCGGCGGCAGGGGGGCCAGCCACTTGTTGGGCATTTTGGCGGTCCAGAGGGCGGCCAGCAGGGTGGCCATGGAGCCGAAGATGATGTCCAGAGGACCGACAGTGCTCATCAGGTTGGTGACAAGGCAGCCGACAAACAGGCCGGGAACTGCTTCCGGCAGGAAGAACGGCAGCACCGTCAATGCTTCGGAGAACCGGCACTGGATCGGGCCGTAGGTCAGGCCGAATACCGAGGACATCAGGGACATCACCGTGTACAGCGCGGCGATGATGGCAGCAGTTACCAACTGCCGGGTAGACCATTTGGACATAAAAAAACCTCCATTTTTTTGTTTAGAGAACGGAACTTCTATCCTGAAGTCCGAACGAACGCCCGGTCAAAGGCGCTTGGACAGGGAGATGGCACCTGTCGAAATGGAAGTATAGCATAAGAAACGCAAAAAAGCAATGCCAACGGCATTGCTTTTTTGCACGAGACTATCGATAGAATCAACGATTTCTTGCGGCGGAAAGGAAGGGTGTGCGCGGGAAACCCAAGAGGGGTGTCCTGCGCTATTTTGATCAAATAGTTTTCGGAACTTCTTTAAGTTCTGAAAACTTGCTTGGCGGGGAGAAAAGTTTTTCGACACGCCAACGCAAAAAAGCAATGCCAACGGCATTGCTTTTTGCGTATTTGCTTTATTCCTCTGTGACCTCCAGCCAGAGCTGCTGGCTGTCGGCGTCAGGCTCTTCCAGGCTCACGCCCCGGTCCGCCAGCTCTGCCACCAGGTCGTCGTATTCCTGCCGGGTCAGCAGATAGCGGAGGGTTCCGGAGTTTTCCGTCTCGGCGGGCTCGCGGCCGTCCAGCAGGTCCCCGATGTCCGCCGCACTGACGTGCACCGTAGGGAGGTCTGCCTGGTTGAAGGGACCGACGGTAACGGAGGCACCGTTTTCCTGGGCAGTATCCTCACTGGCAGAGGGGAGGTCCACCTGGATGCCGCTTTGTCCGGAGCCGCTTGTATAAGCGGCGGTGTCCTTGCTTTTCTGGGTTTCCAGGCTGCCGCCGCTGGTGGCGGTGAAGGCTTCGGCACCGTCATCAACAGCATCGCCGCTTCCGGCGCTGGCAGAGGGGGCGTCTATGCTCCGCTCCCCAGGGGCGCTTTCCGCGGCGGCTACATCCATCACGGCGGCGGTGTCATAGGCGGAGGCGCTGTCCGTACTGCCGGTGCTGCCCAAAGCGCCGTGCTGTACCAGCACGATGACCGCCAGGCAGGCGGCGGCTGCCGCCAGCTTGCCCCAGGGCTGCTTTTTGGGCCGGGACTGGGGCACTTTTGCCACGGAGCGCATCACGTTTTCTGAAAAATCTGCCGGAAGAGGAATGTCATCCTCGGTGGGGAAGGCCGCCCGGATGGCCAGGGCGTCGTCCACATAGGCTTGACATGCCGGACATTCGTCCAGATGGGCCTGGACCTGGATCATCTCATCGCTTGTCAGCTCGCCGTCCACAAAGGCGTCCAGCAGGGCGGTGTTTTCATGGATATTCATTTCTCACAGCCCCCTTTCTGTTTTCTTAGACGCAGCGGGAGCCGAAAAGTTCCCTTGTTTGATCAAAAAATCTCGCAGCTGCCGCCGGCCCCGGTTGATCCGGGATTTCACCGTCCCCAGGTCCAGGCTCAGTGTGTCGGCGATTTCGTCGTAGCTCAGCTGCTGGATCTCCCGCAGCACCAGCACCTCCCGGTGCTCCGGGGACAGGGAACGCAGACCCGCCTCGATCTGGGCCCGCAGCTCCCTTTGCTCCGCCGCCTTCTCCGGCGTG
>OBLF01000748.1_pt1 | contig 32360 bp, 28 predicted proteins | sample 1519231 | NCBI WGS metagenome assembly OBLF01 (sample SAMEA2602895, study PRJEB22501) | metagenome | reverse complement strand
CCCGGCGAAAGTGGTGTCACCCCTCGGTGAAAGATCTTCTGTGTCCGGAAGACTCTTCCCCAGCCGATAAGCATGCCATTGCTTCATCGGCGAAATGCGCTGTTTGGCCGTGCCAAAATGAATCTTATACAGATTATCACGTGCCCGGTAAACTGGGCTTTTTCGTGTAATTTCCAGAATTCCTCCACATTCTTCGCCTCCAGTTTCCTCCAGCGTGTCCCGCCGTTCCATCCACGGCAGATTAAGCTCCCGCGCCGCTGCCTTTGCCTTATGTATCAAATCCTCTGACGCGTCTTTTGATACGGTAACTCCAATCTTCATGGTCTGTGAAATAACCTTCCCAGTTCTCCTGGCGTAAAACGCACAATCGTCGGACGCCCATGTGGACAGACAAAGGGACGTGATGTCTTAAATAAGTCATTAATCAGTTCTTTCATCTGCCGTATGTTCAGCGGATCTCCCCGCTTAATGGCGCCGCGGCAGGCAGCAAAAGCCATTACCCGGTGTCTCAGTGTCTCCGGTGAAGGGATATCCTTCTCGTGATAAGCCACCAGTGCATCGCGAATAACCCGTTCCATATCTTCTCCCGGAAGATCTCCAGGAGCACCGATTATACGAATTACATCCGGCCCTGCCTGCTCAAAAGCAATCCCTAAACGCAGAAGCTCATCCTTTCTTTCCTGCAGGATATCCATATCCGTTTCCTCTACATGTACAAGAATCGGAACCAGCATTTCCTGCATGGGTATCCCTTCTGCCCTTTCCGCCAGTTTATCGTAGCGGACACGCTCATGGGCTGCATGCTGATCGATAATATACAAATCTTTCCCATGACAGCATACAATAAAGCATTCCGCTATCTGCCCCAGAGGAATTACCTGCTCCTGCCGTTCTTCCTCATCAGGAATTTCAAACAGAGCCTGGCTTTCAACTGCCGGTTCTTCTCTGCGGGCAAAATGGGTATTCATAACTTCGGATGGATCGATGACCGGTGTATACTCCGTCCGGTCATTACCGGAAGAAGAACCATGCCGGAAATTATCCGGATATACCGCATGGCCTTCTGAAGCCTGGGAATACGACGGCTGCCATGAAGATGAATATCTACTGTCACCAGCGACAGAATCATCCGTATCTTCACTGACGGTCCCGGACCCCTTAATCTGCACCGGATTGGCATCCATAATATCATGTCCCGGATTTTTTATCATTTCCGTAGAAATATCTTCCGCGCGGGTGGCTGAAGTAAGCCCGGTAAGTACCGCATGGTAGGTAAGGCGGAACAGCGTCTGTTCATCCGCAAATTTGATTTCCCTCTTCTGGGGATGCACGTTTACGTCAATGCTTTCCGGAGGCACGGTAAATGACAGAACATATACCGGATGCCCGTTTTTCGGAAGCAGGGAATGATAGGCATTATCCACCGCTTTGGAAATAGCCGCATTATCCACCACACGCCGGTTAACTATAATTGTCTGCCCGGAGCGATTGCTTTTAAGCAGCGACGGTTTTCCAATCATCCCCTCCAGAATCATCTCATCGGCCTGTTCGCCTGCCGGCAGCATTTCCCCTGCCGTCTTCAGTCCATACAAGGCGGAGATGGCGTCTATCAGCCGGCCATTTCCTGGTGTCTCAATCACGGTACGGCCATTGTTGATAAGCCGGAAAGCCACATTGGGATTGGCCAGTGCCATTTTCCCTACCATAGAATTAATCCGGCTGCTTTCTGTGCGTTCTGACTTCAGAAACTTTTTCCGGGCCGGCACATTGTAAAACAGGTCCCTCACCTCTACGGTAGTCCCTGCCGGAGCGCCGCATGGCTCTACAGATTGTACCTCTCCGCCTTCAATTTCCAGAACGGTCCCCATATCCTCGTCATGCCTTCGGGTGGTAATACGTCCTTTGGAAACAGACATGATACTGGGGAGTGCTTCTCCTCGAAATCCCAGGGAGGCAATGTGATAGATGTTCTCTACAGAACGTATTTTACTGGTAGCATGTCTGACAATGGACAATCTGGCGTCTTCCGGCGTCATACCACATCCATTATCCGTCACCCGGATATAGGAAATTCCGCCGTCAGCAATTTCTACATCTATTTCAGAAGCTGAAGCGTCTACGGCATTTTCCACCAGTTCCTTCACCGCGTTTACAGGGCGTTCCACTACTTCCCCTGCCGCAATCTGATTGGCCGTTACTTCATCCAGTACATGAATCACTGACATCAGCGTCCCTCCTTCGCTTCTTTACTTAATCTGAACAGCATGTTCATCGCTTCTATGGGGGTCATCCCCATAACATCCGCATGCGCCAGTTCATCGATAATGGAAGAGCTGAACAGATTGGACTGCACTTCCTCTGCCGCCGCACTGACCACCGGAGCAGCCGGTTTCTTTCCGTCCTCCGCTTCCAGTCCCTTAAGAATAGTTTCTGCCCTGTCCAGCAGTTCCTGAGGCAGCCCTGCCAGACGTGCCACATGAATACCATAGCTTCTGTCCGCACTTCCGGGAATAATACGGCGCAGGAATGTAATATCCTTGCCCTTTTCCCGCACGCTGACCGTGTAATTCTTAATATGACTGCTTTCTGATGCCATCACCGACAATTCGTGATAATGGGTGGCAAACAGAGTATAGGCATGAATGTGTTTATCAATGTATTCTACCACCGCACGGGCAATACTCATCCCATCATACGTACTGGTTCCCCGTCCGATTTCATCCAGCAGAATCAGACTGTTTCTGGTAGCTCCGCGAAGAATCTGTGAAACTTCTTTCATTTCTACCATGAACGTACTCTGGCCGGTGGCAATGTCGTCTGTCGCCCCAACCCGGGTGAATATACGGTCTACCGGGGTGAACGATGCCTGACGGGCCGGCACAAACGAACCCGCCTGCGCCATAATAACCAGAACGGCTACCTGACGCATATACGTGGATTTGCCTGCCATATTAGGACCGGTGATGATAAGGATTTCCTGCGAACCATGGTTAAGTTCCGTATCATTAGGTACAAATATACCATGTTTCAACGCTTTTTCCACCATAGGATGGCGCCCATCCTGTACGGAAATCCGACCGACGTCAGGGCCGGTGATTATCGGTTTGATATACCGGTCAGTGATAGCTGCACGGGCAAGACTGGCCAGACAGTCCAGTGCCGCAATGGCTCTGGCTGTTTTCTGCATAGCCGGAATTTCCGGGCGGATCTGTGCCTTAATATCCTGATAAATCTTAAGTTCCAGTTCCTCCGTCTTTTCCCGTGCGCTGAGGGCTTTGATTTCAAACTCCTTCAGCTGCGGTGTAATATATCGTTCCGCGTTGACCAGTGTCTGCTTTCTTATGTAATAATCCGGAACCGGCAGTTTATTGGAATGCGGAATTTCAAAATAATAGCCAAAAATATTATTAAATCCTACCTTCAGTTTGGCAATGCCTGTTGACTGACGTTCCGATTCTTCCATCTGACGGATCCACTGCTGGCTGTTCCGTGTAAGGGAACGCAGTTCATCCAGTTCCCTGCTGTATCCTTCTTTGATGTACCGGCCATCCTTAATCGTACCCGTTCCATTCTCGTTCATCGAACGGTCAAGAAGGTCATAAACCGGACCATGGATACCTATGCTGCGGTTGAGCTTTTTCATCGCTACAGAAGAGGCGCCTCCCAGCAGCTGTTTTATCTGTGGAACAATCCCCAGAGAAGCCTTTAATGCCAGCAGATCCTTAGGCGATGTGGTATTGGTCTCAATACGGGTCAGAATCCGTTCAAAATCGAATATCTGCGACAGAAGTTCTTCCAGCCTGGTCATTTCCGTGGCATGGGATACCAGTTCCTGCACACCATCCTGACGTATGATGATCCGGTTAACATCTTTCAACGGACGTTCCAGCCAGCGCCGCAGGAGGCGTGCCCCCATAGCGGTATGGGTATTATCCAGAACATCCAGCAGTGTGCCTTTTCTTCCGCCATCGCGCATGTTTCTGGTAATTTCCAGATTACGCAGGGTTTCTTCGCTCAGAGTCAGGGTATCATCCTGGCGAAGCGGCATAACCGCATGGAAGGAAGCGGCCGATGTCTTCATGACTTCTTTCAGATAGCCAAGGAGTCCCCGGTAAGCTGTGGCTACGGCCTCGCTGCCGGTCTGCTCAATCTCTTTCGGGATAACGGCCCCGACATCCCCTTCCCTGCGGCGGGACAGCAGACAACCGCCCAGACAGGCGGATACGTAGTGTTCCATGGTCCCATAGAATGCATCCGATACATCCAGCACCGCTTCTGCCGGAGAATACACAGACAGCATATCAAAGAAATCCCCCTTCTCTTTCCTGCTGTCCCAAAGCCCCCACCAGCACTCGCCAGTAGACACATCGGCCATGGCCGCTGCCAGATTACGGCCTTCTTCATGGATATAAATCAGGTAATTATTGGACTTATCCGCAATGGCATTCTCATAGAGAATCGTTCCAGGTGTGATGACCTTAATAACCCCGCGCTTAACCAGCCCTCTGGCCGTCTTAGGATCTTCCAGCTGTTCGCATATTGCCACACGGTACCCCTTCTGTATGAGCCGGTAGATGTAATTTTCGGCCGCGTGATAAGGAACGCCGCACATGGGGGCCCTCTTTTCTTCCCCTGTGTTCTTACCGGTCAGAGTCAGTTCCAGTTCATGAGATGCCGTAATGGCATCATCATAAAACATTTCATAGAAATCTCCCAGCCGGAAAAACAGGATGGCATCCTGATATCTAGCCTTTATCTCCTTATACTGATTCATTAACGGTGTCTTTTTTGCCATATTTTTTCAAGTCCTCTTCTCTGTTGTTATCTGACTATTTCCCCTTTAAACAGCCATGTCTGTGCCGTATCAATCTTTGCTCTGACCAGATCCCCAACAGCTACATCTTCGGATTTCGGGAAAACAACCATCTTATTCCCGGATGTACGTCCAAACCAGTGATTTTCATCCTGACGGGTTGGTCCTTCTACCAGGATTTTCACAATTTTGCCTTCCTGTTCTCTGTTGATTTCCAGGCTGATCTGGTTCTGCACTTCCATAATTTCATTCAGCCGGCGATGCTTTACATCATCTGGGATCTGGTCTTCCATGCTGGCCGCCGGTGTTCCCTTACGGGGAGAATAAATGAACGTATACGCCGAATCAAAACGTACTTTTTTCAGTAAATCCAGTGTCTTTCTGTGCATTTCCTCGGTTTCTCCCGGGAATCCGGTAATCAGGTCTGTAGTCAGCACAATATCCGGCATCTTTTCCCGCACATAATCAACCATCTCTTCAAAGTGTTCAATCGTATATCCACGGTTCATGCGGCGGAGCATTTCATTATCCCCATGCTGTACCGGCAGATGCATATGACGGGCCACCTTGGGCGACGCGGCCATCACATCCACCATTTCCCTTGTCATATCTCTCGGATGAGAGGTCATATACCGCACGCGTTCTATACCATCCACTTCATCCAGAGCCCGGATAAGATCGGAAAAATCGGTACCGTCCTTAAAATCAAGGCCATAGGAATTGACGTTCTGCCCCAGAAGGGTAATTTCCTTATATCCTTCCGCTGCCAGAGCTTCCACTTCTGCACGGATATCCTCTATGGTGCGGCTGGTTTCTCTGCCGCGGACATAAGGAACTATACAGTACGTGCAGAACTTGTTGCACCCCTGCATAATCGGCACCCAAGCAAAGATATCGCTCTTGCGGGAAGCCTTCAGAGTAGAATAGTCTCTTACTCTGGACGGCTTCATCTGCGTAAGGACGACATGGGACTCATGCTGCAGTTTTTCTGTGATAATATCCTTCAGATCATGAATATTGTAAGGTCCGATAACGAAGTCAATAATCGGCATGCGCTGAATCAGCTTGCGGCGGTTTTCCTGCGCCATGCATCCGGCAATCCCTATAAGAAGATTGGGGTTCTTATCCTTCAGCGGTTTAATTCCCCCTATTTTCCCGTATACCTTTTCTTCCGCATTCTGCCGTACACTGCATGTGTTCAGAATGACAATGTCCGCCTCATCCATCTCCCGCCCGGGAAGATAGCCCAGTTCTTCCAGCTGTCCGTTAATCTTTTCAGAATCCGCTTCATTCATCTGGCAGCCATACGTAATGGTCCAATATCTTTTATTTCCCTGTTTATCCATTATAGAATCCTCATATATTAACAACTAAGCTCCCCGGTAGAAAAGGGAGACACTCCTTTTAATGATACCATGAGCCGGCGCCCCGGAAAAGAAAAAAATACCAGCCAGATACATATTGTTCTTTTTCCATGTAAAAATTCTCCTCGTTCCCGGAATTACCGGTAGGGAGGAGAATCTTTACACCTGCTTTCACAGGCCGCATACCACAGAAATCCCGCAGAGTGGACTATCTGTTACCTCGCTATGCTGGTCACTAATTTAATCTTAATGGTTTCCACAGACATTCCGGTGGTATATTCAATTTCGTTCTGAATATAGTTCCGGATAGGCGAAACGAGCGCCTTAATCTGATCCGGTGTTCTGGAGCCTTTAATCTGCAATGTCAGCTTCAGGATAAGTCCATTCGCCTGCTTATCACTTTTTACGCCGGATACATCGCGAACTTCCACATCAGAACACAGCGGTCTTAATGCCCAGGTTACCAACTGGCGGAACACTTCATCGGCAAAGACGAGTTTTCCATAATAACTGAATACCGGGCGTACCACCGATTTCTCTGCCGCCGCCAGTTTTTTCCCGATTTTTCCTTTTTTGCGGTAACGGAAAAACTTCAGGGAATCCAGAAGATACCCCTTGAAGTGGGGTTTCAGTTCCATGGTAGGCACAGGAATGACATGTTTTCCTTCTTTATGCCGCGCTTCGCTGGCCTTCCGTATTTCTTCCGGACGCGCTACTTCCTCAATATGGATATAACGTTTAGGCGCAGGAAGGTCCAGCGCATGAGTAATCCGGTTGACCATGCGGTCTGATGTTCCCAAAATCAGTATTCTTTCCGGGCGAATCTGATGAATGGCGCGTTTTACATCCGCTGCCTGTTCAGCATCCTGAAAAATGGCACGCCGCACGGCCGCAATCTTACTTTCTTCTTTTTTGGCTGAAGAACCGGCCACCCAGCGGTTATGATAAATCAGGATTCCATCATCAATAATGCAGGCACATCGATTTTCATAAGCCACCACCAGAGCTCTGTCACTTTTACCCGTTCCCGGCGGTCCTATAAATGCAAATACTTCCATAATGCTGTCCTCCCATTGCCTGTATACATTTCTTTAATTATATCACGGATTACCGTTTAACAACCTGTTCACCCCATATAAGCAGCCTGATAAACAAATATGGCATGATACGACTCATCTTTCGTATCATGCCATCAAAGGGCGTTGGTATATCCGGAAGATATCTTATTCTTCTCCGATAATCCTTACTTCCGGTTCAATATCCACATCAAATTCTGCTTTTACACGGGTCTGTATTTCGGAAATGAGATTAAGCATGTCGTTACAGCTGGCATTTCCCTTATTGACCAGGAATCCCGCATGTTTTGTACTTACCTGGGCATCACCTACCGCGAATCCCTTAAGCCCAAGATTTTCGAGCATCTGCCCTACAAAATGGCCGGTTGGTCTCTTGAAGGTAGATCCAGCGCTGCGGTCCTGAAGCGGCTGTTTCGCTTTCCGGCGGGAATTGTACTCATCCATCTTTTCCTTAATCACATCTTTAGGAGCCGGCGTCATGTCGAGTGTAATATCCACAATAATCTCATGATTACTCATGAACAGACTGTGCCGATAGGAATATTCCAGCTCGTGCCCATAGTAATGATGGAGACGCCCCTTCATATCACAGGAAGTGATTTCCGAGACAATCTGACTCATTTCTCCCCCATAAGCACCCGCATTCATATAGGCCGCTCCTCCGAGTGTCCCCGGGATACCTCCGGCAAATTCCATACCGGAAAGTCCGGCCTTACATGCCTCTCTGGCAGTCCTTACCGTACTTACCCCGGCTTCTGCGCAGATTTTGTTGCCGCTGACCGCAATATTCTGCATCCGTGATGTACATACTACCACACCGCGGATTCCCTTATCCCTCACCAGCAGATTGGCGCCTCCGCCCATGACCGTAAGAGGCACACCTCTGGCTTCTGTTTCCCGGACCACGGCACAAAGTTCCTCCTTAGATGCAGGAAGCAGAAAATAGTCTGCCGGTCCGCCAATCCCAAAGGTGGTATGCCGACTCATCGGTTCGGATTCCTTAATCTGTCTGGCATCTAAAATATCATATAAAAAGTTGAAGTCCATTTATTCTTCTCTTTCTTTCCATACGGGATATCCCGCATCCCCTCTGTAATAATTCTACAGAAATACAATCTACTTTATTATATGAATTGCGCCATGTATCGTCAATATCATTACAACCGGTAAATTCATCCTGCAAAACAGAGCCCCTGAATGTCATCGACATTCAGGGGCTCTGTTCTGCTTTCGCAGATTTATATCAAGTTGTCTTTGGGTTATGGGAACAGGCCGGAAATTCAGTCTGTCCTAACGATTACTGCTTAGTTACGAGCTTCAAATCAATCGGAATGCTCTTTTCAACCTTTTCGCCCTTAACGAGCTTCAGAGCGGTGTCAACACCAATGACACCCATCTGATCTGGCTGCTGAGCAATTGTCGCAATCATATCACCGGAATTAACAGCCTTAACGCCATCTTCAGTTCCGTCGAATCCGATTACGAGAATGTTCTTGCCTGCACTCTTAGCTGCGCTGATTGCACCCAAAGCCATTTCATCATTCTGTGCGAAAATAGCCTTGATGTTTGGATTTGCCTGCAGCATATTTTCTGCTACAGTCAGGCCCTTACTTCTGTCGAAGTCCGCATTCTGCTTAGCAACAACCTTCAGCTTCTTATCCGCAATGTTGTGGAAACCCTGTCCACGTTCACGGGTAGCAGAAGCGCCTGGGATACCTTCCAGTTCAGCAACTTCAGCACCTTCACCCAGCTTCTGTACCAGGAAGTCAGCTGCCATTTCGCCGCCCTTGATATTGTTGGAAGCAATATGGGCTACTACTTCACCGGAGTCGGAAGAACGGTCAATGGTGATTACCGGGATCTTGGCATCGTTAGCTGCGACAACAGAGTTGCCAATAGCGGCGGAGTCAACCGGGTTAACGATCAGAACGTTAACGCCCTGTTCAATCAGGTCGGAAACGTCATTAGCCTGCTTAGCCGGGTCATTCTGTGCGTCAACGATCTTAACGTCTACGCCCTGCTTAGCTGCTTCAGCCTTAACGCTGTCTGCCATCTTAACAAAGAATGGATTGTTCTGTGTGGAAACAGAAAAACCAATGGTAATCTTCTTATCAGAAGATGCTGCATCCTGATCAGAACCACAGCCTGCAACAGACAGGAGAGCTGCACCGATCATACAAGATAATGCTAATTTTTTTAACAACTAAATGTACCCCCTTAAGATTTCTTGCGATCCATAAGAACTGCAAGAAGAATAACAATCCCTTTGACAACTTGCTGATAGAAACTGGATACGTTAAGAATATTAAGACCATTATTCAGTGTAGCAATGATCAGCGCACCAACCAGAGTGCCGGAAACGCTGCCCTTACCACCGGACATACTGGTTCCACCGAGCGCTACGGCCGCGATGGCATCGAGTTCATAACCCGTACCGGCGGTCGGCTGTGCAGAATTCAGACGGGAGGTAAGAATAGCGCCAGCCACTGCGCAGAGCAGGCCGGACAGTGCATATGCAAAGATCTTAACTTTGTTGATCTTAATACCGGAAATAAAGGAAACCTTTTCATTACCACCTACGGCATAGGTATGACGACCAAGAGGTGTCTTACCGAGCACGAGATACAGGATGGCAAAAGTAATCAGCATGACAATGGCCGGAACCGGAATTCCCAGAAGGTATCCCTGGCCGAGGGCATGGAAGAATGAATCTGTTTCAAATCCGCTGATTGGGTTACCATCGGTGAAAACAAGGGTTGTACCACGGTAAATGGTCATAGTTGCCAGTGTAGCAATAAATGGAACCAGACGGCCATAAGCAATAATAACACCGTTGACCAAGCCCAGGCCAATGCCAAGGACAGCCGCCAGAACCATAGATACTTCCGGGCTCATTCCGTTGGCAATGGCATTAGCCATTACCGCACTGGTCAGAGCCAGAATACTGCCGACTGACAGGTCAATGCCGCCGGTAAGAATGACAAAGGTCATCCCGAATGCAATCAATGCGTTAATAGAAACCTGACGAAGCAGATTTCTCAGGTTAGATGGATCAATGAAATCATTATTCAGAACAGCCAGTACGATAAAGAGAAGGACCAGACCAATTAAAGGTCCCATTTCTCTGGCTAAACTTTTTATTCTTTCTGGACTCATATGTTTACTTTCCTCCCGTAGCCAGTGTGATGACGCTTTCCTGAGTTGCGCCCTGACTTTCCAAAATGCCTGCCACTGTACCTTCGTGGATAACCATAATCCGGTCACTCATTCCGAGTACTTCCGGTAATTCCGAAGATACCATGATAATGCTTACACCATGTTCAGTCAGTTTATTCATCAAATCATAAATATCTTTCTTTGCCCCAACGTCAATCCCACGTGTCGGTTCATCCAGAATAATAAGCTGTGGATCCATTCCGAGCCACTTGGCAATGACTACCTTCTGCTGATTGCCGCCGGAAAGTGTGCCTACAGGAAGATGTATATCCTGGGCCTTAACCCCTAAGGCAATGGCAAGCTTCTGGGCGAAAGTAAATTCTTCTTTCCCGTTAATCCAGAAATGATGTGCCAGACGGCTATCGCTGGGCAGCGCAATATTATTGGCAATGGAAAAATCCAGTACCAGGCCTTCCGTCTTTCTGTTTTCTGTCACAAAGCCAAAACCATAGTCAATGGCGTCTTTCGGCTTATTGATATGAATTTCCCGGCCATGCCAGAACAATTTGCCGGATTCATGGGGATCTACGCCGAAAATGGCGCGCATAATTTCTGTTCGACCAGCCCCCATGAGACCGGATACCCCCAGAATTTCACCTTTTCGCAGATTAAAGGAAATATCCTTAAATACTCCCGGCTGGGTGAAATGTTCTACGCGGAACACCTCTTCCCCTGGAATAGTGGTTCTGGCCGGATAATATTCATCAATGGTACGGCCAACCATATCCGTTACAATCTGTTCCATCGTCGTTTCTTCCGTAGGACGGGTGCTGATGGTCTGCCCATCTCGCATAACGGTGATGGTATCACAGTTAGCGAAAACTTCCTCCATACGGTGGGAAATATAGATAATGGATACGCCCTGTTTCTTAAGGCGTGCCATTACTTCAAAAAGTCTGTCGGTTTCCCTTTCAGTCAGTGCCGCTGTCGGCTCATCCATGATGACCACCTGGGCATTAGCCATAAGAGCGCGGATGATTTCCACCATCTGCTGCTGACCAACAGAGCAGGTACCTGCAATGGCATCCAGTGGTAAATCTATACCTACTTCTTTGCACTTAGCCAGCGCAATTTCCTTCATCTTTTTGAAATCAACCAGTCCAAATCTGTTTTTAGGCTGCTTTAACATGAACAGATTTTCAAGAACAGTCAGATTCTGCCAGATATTTAATTCCTGGTGAATGAAGGTAATCCCATGCTGTTCAGCTTCCAGATTGTTTTTATAAACAACTTCCTGTCCATCCACTATGATTGTCCCCGAATCAGCCTTAAGAAGCCCTGTCAGTATATTCATCATAGTTGACTTGCCGGCGCCGTTTTCCCCCATGAGAGCATGTATTTCACCCGGACGGATATGGAGATTAACTCCGCGCAGAACCCGATTCTGTCCGAAAGATTTAGTTATCTCTTTCAGAATAATATCCATTGTTTCCTAACCTTTCTGTTTAAAAGATACATGCAGACTGAAGAACGACATTGGAAAATGGAGTCGTTTCTCCGGTGCGGATTACGGCCTTGGAGTTAACCGTCAGCTTCTTAAATTCTTCATGGCTGGAAAGAACTACCCATTCCACTTCATTTTCCGGGAAAACTTCATGCATGGCTTTCCACTGCTTCGGATTTTCTTTTTCCATTTCCGGAGCTACATAGATTTTTTCAATCTTCATGTACTTAGCCACTTCAGACACCACATCGATAAAGGACGGCTGTCCAAAACGAAGTGCCAGATCGATTTTCTTGACTCCGGATGGCACCGGAAGACCGCAATCTCCGATAGTCATCTGATCGGTGTGTCCCATATCGGCCAGTACTTTGGCAATTTCACTATTTAAAATTCCTGTTTTTTGCATGACAGCATTTCCTCCACTTCACTGCGCCAGGGCATACCTCCCTGTGCACCAATTTTCTGTACGGAAAGTGCAGCGGCCGCATTGGCAAAACGAACCGCGTCTTTCATTGGCTGTTTTTCCGCTCTGGCTACAGCAAAGGCTCCATTAAATGTATCCCCTGCACCTGTCGTGTCCTTTACCGGCACCTTGAATCCGGGAACAACGACTTCGTCTTCTCCCTCATGAGCAAAAGCCACACCATCTCCACCGATGGTCATAATGAGTTTATCCGGATGCGCAGACAGTATTTCACTTCTGGACATTCCGGGGAACATCAGCTTGGCTTCATGTTCATTCGGGGTAATATAAGAAGCTTTTTCCATCCATTCTTCCGGTGTATCCGCAAAAGGTGCAGGATTCAGAAGTACCTTGACTCCTGCCTCTGCACACTTCTTCACCACATAATCAATGGTTTCCATAGGAATTTCATACTGCAGTAATACGATTTCAGCTGTGGAAATCATATCCCAGGCTCTGTCCACTTCTTCCGGTCCAACTTCCGCATTTGCCCCTTTAATGACAATAATGCTATTGTCTCCTTCTGCAAGTGTAATATGTGCTGTTCCTGTCGTAGTTCCTTTACGGGTGAATACATAGTCGGTATGTACATGACTTTCCTTCAGGCTATCTGTAATGATTCTACCGTAATCATCATCGCCAATACAACCAACCATATATACTTCCGCGCCAAGACGGGCTGCTGCTACTGCCTGATTGGCTCCCTTTCCACCAGGAGAAACAATCAGACGGTCTCCCATAACGGTTTCTCCTGCATGAGGTCTCCGCTGTGCTTCTACAGTAATATCCACATTACAACTGCCTATAACTGCAATATGCATAAATCCCTCCATATACGTATACACTTTTCAACGTCTTATCATAAATCATTTTCGCCCCATTTGTCTATACTTTTCCGATAATTATATGTGAGAATCCTATTATAGCTGTTTATAAAGTGGATAAATATCTGTACAAAAATCCTCTTTCCCGAACATTCCGACCATCTGGTCTCTTTCCTGTTTCTGCCGCCTTTCATTCCACAGAAAAAGCATCCCTGAATTTCATATGGATACCGGGATGCTATTTCTATCTGTCAATTTACCTGATACGGGAATGACACGGATTAATCATCATCTTCCACCATGGTCATAGCCTTTGGATCGACATGCTGATCATATTCTTCCGCAGTCATGAAGCCAAGTTCAACAGCCGCTTCCTTAAGGGTGATATTATCTTCAAATGCCTTATTGGCAATCTTAGCCGCATTGTCATGACCGATTACCGGAGATAATGCGGTAACCAACATAAGGGAACGTTTTACCAGTTCATTCATCTTTTCTTCAATAGGCTTGATACCGCGTGCACAGTGCTTATTGAAGGAAGCAATAACCTGTCCCAGCAGTTTTACGGATTCAATGAATGTAGCCGCAATAACCGGTGCGAACACATTCAGTTCAAAATTGCCCTGAGAAGCCGCCATGGAAATGACTGACTGGTTACCATGAACACGACATGCCACCATGGTTACCGCTTCACACTGTGTCGGATTAACCTTGCCTGGCATAATGGAGGAACCTGGTTCATTGGCCGGAATGGAGATTTCTCCCAATCCTGCCTTAGGTCCGCTGGCGAGCATCCGGACATCGTTTGCAATCTTCATCATGTCCATAGCCAGGGCTTCCAGTGCACCGTGAGCAAATACCAGGCTGTCACGTCCGGTAAGCGCATAAAATTTATTTTCTTCGGAGTAGAATGGCAGACCTACCTGATCACATACCGCACTGGCTGCTGCGTCACCAAATCCCTTAGGTGCGTTCAATCCGGTACCAACGGCGGTTCCCCCAATAGCCAGTCCCAGCAGATGCTGTTCTGCATCCTTAATCATGCTCTTGCTGCGACGCAGAAGGGTCATCCATCCGGACATTTCCTGACCAAAAGTCAGCGGTACGGCATCCTGCAGATGGGTGCGGCCAATCTTAACGATATGCATATATTTTTCACTGCGGAACTGGAATGTTGTGATCAGTTCATCCAGTGGATTATAAAGGTAATCATGAAGTGCCTTAACAGCGGCAATATGCATAGCTGTCGGGAAGGTGTCATTGGAAGACTGCGAGCAGTTTACATCATCATTTGGATGAACAATTTTATCGCTGCCTGCATCATGCAGCTTCTGTGTAGCAATGTGGGCAATTACTTCATTGACATTCATATTGGTCTGTGTGCCGGACCCGGTCTGATATACAACCAGCGGGAATTCGTCATCCCATTTACCCTTTATGATTTCATCGCAGGTTTCCTGAATAGCATCTTTCTTGAAACGATCAATCTTCCCCATGTCAAAATTAACTTTTGCACAGGCCTTCTTAAGAACAGCTAATGCATAGATAATTTCCATCGGCATTCTTTCTCCGATTTTAAAGTTCTTGTGGGATCTTTCAGTCTGAGCTCCCCATTTGTGATCTGCCGGGACCAGTACTTCACCTAACGCATCATGTTCTTTTCTAAATTCCATGAAACTCGCTCCTTTATGATAATGATTACAGAATAAATCTAACATCGTGCAATTATGCACTTTTATTGTAACACGTTACGCCTTTCCCGTGAATACCTGCTTTATGCATACACTTAAAGCGTGATACAATATAAATAAGTGTCGAAATTCATCTTTTATCTTAATCCCTGACCAATGTGCGGCTCTTCCCTACCTATTTTTCCCGACATATGCTATAATATTCTTACGTTATATTGCAATTCTGATTTATGGCAGTCTTTGGGACCTATGCAATGGAGCCCCATGAATCCTGTCAGGCCTGAGAAGGAGCAGCAGTAAGTGGTATGTTTCATGTGCCATAGTGAATCCTGAAGGCTGTCATAAGTGAGAGTTGCAATTTTTTATTGGAGGAATGTATGGCTTACCTGGCATTATATAGAAAATGGCGCCCAACCGTATTTACTGAAGTCATTGGGCAGAAACATATTGCCATTCCACTGGAACGGGCGCTTTCCGAGGGACGGCTGGCTCATGCCTATCTGTTTTCCGGCCCCCGTGGCACTGGGAAGACCAGTATGGCCCGTATTCTGGCTAAAGCAGTCAACTGCCTGTCACCGGATGGGGTAAATCCATGCAATCATTGTCAGAACTGCCAGGATATCAACAACGGGGCAAGCCTCGATGTATATGAAATCGATGCGGCATCCAATCGCGGTATCGATGATATCCGCGCTCTCCGCGATTCGGTACGCACATTGCCGGCCAGCTCAAAAAAGAAAGTGTATATCATCGATGAAGTACATATGCTTTCCAAGGAAGCATTCAATGCTCTGCTGAAAACTCTGGAAGAACCACCGGCCCATGTTCTCTTTATACTGGCCACCACCGACCCGCAGAAAATTCCGGTAACCATCCTGTCCCGATGCCAGAGTTATGAATTCCATCGTATTTCCACGGCGGATATCAGTGAACATCTGATGCATGTAGCCAGCGAGACCGGCTTTTCCCTGGATAAGGAAGCAGCGGATCTGATTGCCATAAAGGCGGAAGGCGGACTGCGTGATGCCTTATCCATGCTGGATAAATGTTTCAGCTCCATCAGCAGCCGGGAAGTCACAGCTTCCCTGGTCTATGATATTCTCGGACTTACAGAAAAAAAGGATTTAATTCAGCTGGCCGACTACATATTTTCTCATGAGAAAGGGAAAACCCTAACTGTTTTTTATGACCTGCTGAGTCAGGGAAAGGATGCCCTCTCCATTCTCGCCGAACTGCAATCCTATTTCCGGGATATTATGATTTACAAAATCAACCCACAGGCCGATGAACTGATTTCCTACGGTAATGAACTTCCCCTGCTGAAAAAGGCAGCGGAATCTGTAGACAGCGATTATCTGGATATGCTTTTCAGTGAACTGGCACATATCTATCAGGAAGCAAAAACTTCCTCCTCTGTCCGTATGTCTGCAGAAATGGGGCTCCTGCGATTAAGCCGGTATGATTCATCCATGACAATTCCCATGCTGACCCGGCGCATAAAAGAACTGGAATCCAGACTGGAAGGGACTCCGGTAGTCAGGACCGCACCGGCCTCCAAACCAGCACCGGCCGCTCCTGCGGCTCCGGTCGCCCCGGTTTCACCCCGGGAACCCGAACCGGTAACCACACCAGCTTCTCCTGTTCCTCCGCCTGTACACAACCCAAAGACACTCGAGGTGTCCCCGGTAAGCAGTTCTCCGCAGCAGGTCACCGCTTCCGCCCATGTCGTGGCAGCGGCTGAATCCCCATCGGCTTCCGATGAGGCGGCAGATTCTGATTTACTGGCACCATCCTCTTACCCCGGCATCTGGCAGGGCATTCTGGACTATGTGATGAAAAAGCCCCGTATCGATGTATACAGCTGTTTCCAGAAGGGCAAACTGATTTATGCCGGCAAAAACCGGGCCATAATTTCTGTACCTCAGCAGTTCCTTGTACTTGCCGGGAATAATAAATCATATCAGAAAGTCATTTCTGACGCATTTAAAGCCCTCACAGGAACAGCATATATTCCTAAAACCGTACTGGCGGGAACCGGAGAAGAAGCAGAAGCCCTGGCTATGGCGGCATCAAATCCTTCTGAACCCGCTAAAGCAGCTTCCCAGGAAGTTTCCACTAAAAAAGAGGAATACCGGAAAATTTCAAAATCTGAAATTCCAGAAAAAGACAAAGAAGAACATGCACTGTCAGAAGCCTTGAAATTCATACCTGACTGTGATATATATGAAAAGATTGATGATTAATTACAACCAGTATATGGTTTTTCCTTATAAGGAGGATATTATGTTTGGTAACAGAGCACAAATGCAGAGCATGATGAAGAAAGCACGCAAGATGCAGGAAGAAATGAAAAAACTGCAGGATGAAATCAAAAAGAAAACTGTAGATGTTACTGTAGGCGGCGGCGCTGTTTCTGTGGTAATGAACGGAGATAAGCAGATTACTTCCCTGAAGATTGCAAAAGATGCTATTGATCCCAACGATTCTGATATGCTGGAAGATCTCCTCATCACCGCCATTAATGAAGCATCCCGCAAGGTTGATGATATGGTATCCAACGACATGGGTAAAATTACCGGAGGCCTCGGTCTCCCAGGCGGCCTGTTCTGATGAAAGACGCTGTTGAAATTATTGCAGAACAATTCCGTCGGCTCCCCGGAATCGGCATTAAAAGCGCACGCCGTCTCGCTTATTTTATGCTGGAAAGGCCACAGGAAGATGTGGATACCTTTCTCAATACGATAAAAGAGGCGCGGGCTCACAGCTGCTATTGTTCCATCTGCGGTAATCTTTCTACCAGTGATCCCTGCCCCATCTGCAGTGATGACAGCAGAGATCAGCATACTCTCTGTGTAGTGGAGCAGCCTCCGGATGTACAGGCTATGGAAAAGAGCCAGGAATATCATGGTCTTTATCATGTACTCCACGGTGCCCTTTCTCCCCTGGATGGTATCGGTCCGGAACAGCTTCGAATCAAGGAACTGCTTCATCGCCTGGAATCATCTCAGGTAAAGGAAGTAATCATTGCTACTGATCCGGATACAGAAGGCGAAGCCACTGCATATTACTTATCCCGGTTAATCAAACCTTCCGGCATCAAGGTTACCCGCATAGCCCGCGGGCTTCCTGCAGGAGGCGACATTGGTTACGCTGACAGCATCACACTGGCTGGTGCCGTACAGAACCGTAAAGAAATTTAAGGAGGCATTATGCTTCATACCATTACATCCAGCCTGCTCAGTTTTGGAGCCACCGGAATTCTGGTGGCTCTCTTCGCTGCCCTGATGGTTAAACGTTTTGTAAAAGGAATCATTACCAACATCATCATGGGTGGTGCATTGTATATTTTCCTGGATATGTTCCACATTGCCCACATGAGCTGGAGCGTCACGGATGGCATTGTAGTAGCACTCCTTGGTGTACCAGGCACCATTCTGCTGGCATTGTTCTGAAAAAGACAGTTCATACAGATATCAGTAAAATCCCTGAAACGAAAGCTATGGATAATCTTTCGTTTCAGGGATTTTATATTTTCGCAGCATAAAAGCCAGGGCTGATTCCCTGGCTTTTATGCTGTCACAGATTCATTGCTGTTTACGCTGAAGACCTGCATCCTCCACGCGTAATCAACAAGCTGCATCCTGCCTTATCATTATCGGATAACCGCTACAGTACCATCTTCGTAAATCCCCCGGCAGCAGTCCTGATAAACTTCTACACAGGTATATCCGCCAAAGAGGGCGAGATTCCTTGCCTTTTCCAGACTATCCGGCATGGCTTCACCGGTGCAGTAATGATAAATAATATTCTGATTCAGATCCAGGGTATGTACCTCATAATCGCTGCCCAGATGACACACCGCAACAATTCCCAGCAGGATATCAAACAGATGACGGTCTCCCATTTCTTCCTGCAAGATGTCTTTGATTTCTTCATAAAGATGGGAGTTCATGTTCGTTCCGCCGGCATCAAGCCTGGAAATAGCCTGCATATAGGCCTCACTTCTTGGTTTTCTCAGCCTTAGGCTGATTTCCTCTGATGAAAGCTGTCTCTGGTTTTCCGCCTGCATGGTCTGGCTTTCCAGTACTGACTCCTGCTTCAGGGCAGCCCCTTTCTTTATAATCATTCTTGGCTTAAACATAAACTATACCTCCTTATGCCTGATAAGGACACGGCGTACAGACGGTGCCGCCCTGGATGGAAGAGCCTCTTCCCCGATAGGTCTTCCTGACGCCGGAACTGCCCTTTCCTTCCCCCAGTTCCTTATATTATTGATTTTCTCCGGACTGGTTTTCGACAGAGGCACCACATTGGAGAATGTAGATGATATTTCCTCTTCATCCAGTACCAGGCCCGGCTGCGCCACCGTATGATATGCCAGTTCGCGCACTGCAGATTCCAGATCAGCGCCTGCAGCCTGCAAAGCCTTCTGTGATTTTAACTATATGTTCAGCAAACGCTTCATTGGATGCAAAGTCCAGATGGAGATATTTCTTAAAATACAGTGACAGGATGTCCTTTCGCTCATCCGCTGTCGGAAGATCTACAAAGAACAGTTCATCAAAACGTCCCCGGCGGAGAAGTTCTGATGGAAGCATAGATACATCATTCGCTGTAGCTACCACAAATACGGATTTTTTGCATTCCTGGAGCCAGAAGAGGAACTGTCCCACCATACGGGTAGATACCCCTCCATCGTTGGATGAACCGGCACCGGAAAGCCCCTTTTCAATTTCATCAATCCAGAGAATGCACGGAGCCACATTTTCTGCCGTGGTCAGCGCGTCTTTCAGCTGCTGCTCTGACTGGCCTACATAACTTCCCTGCGCAGTGGCAAAATCCAGCCGGTATAGTGGAAGTTTCCAGCTGGCCGAAATCGCCTTGGCCGACATGGATTTACCGCATCCCGGCACCCCAACCAGGAGAATCCCTCTCGGCGGTTGCAGATGCAGTTTTTTCATTACTTCCTTTTTCTCCGGTTTTAACAGTTCCTTCTTCTCGTCCAGCCAGTCGCGCAGGCCCTTAAGCCCCCCTACATCCTTCATCGCCGGATCCACATCAATACGTTCCAGACCGGAAATATTGGAAAACAGACGGTTTTTGGCGGAACGCACTTCAGCCATATCCTCTTTTTTCACAATGCCTTTGGCCAGAAGCGCCGACATAACATTTGTCGCCTCTATCTGGGTAACCCCGGCCAGTGTGGCTGCCGCTTCCTTCACATCAGAATCATCCCACTCAATAGTAACCTGACTCCGATTTCCATCCAGCTGTCCCTTGATAAGGGCATACATCTCTTCTTCATCCGGCATATCCAGCGTAACGATAAGACCATGCCGCTGCAGGGTATTCCATACGGAATTGTTATAAAAGACAATGACGGTACCATACATTTCCGACGCCAGGGATATAAGGTCCAGTATACGCTGTGAATCCCCGTTTTCTCCGCTGATATCCGGCACTTCCGTAAGCACCATGGTCTGATTCAGCTTTTGATCCTGGCGAAGCAGTTTAACCGTAAAATCCATAGCCGAAAGGACAGATGAACCGGTATTCCCTACCGCCTGATTGGTAAAGAGATTATATACGCCCTTGGACATAGTATGGGCATAAAAGCTCTTTTCATCCAACCAGCCTTCCTGTACCAGTTCGAGAGATACATCGCGTATCATATCCAGTGCTCTTGCCGTTTCAATAGTTTTCAGGACAATAAGCGGAATTCTTGCTATCAGATATCGTTTTAGCAGACTTGCCGCGTCTTTCTTATTACTCATTTAGCCTCCTGTAAATCATTAATCCGATGATTCTGCAGCAGATGGGACATTATGCCCGAATGATCTCTTCTCGCACTTTCTTCCAGCGCATGCTGCGCCGCATCGGCCGCCTGATCCACTGCCTCCGGAAATTTTAACCGGATACTTTCCGGCAATGCCGGAATATATACTGCATCCTTAAGTTTCTCTAAATCGTCTTTCAATCTGGTCAGCGCTATTTCTATCCCCGCTTCATTATGTGCCTCAGCCTGATTCCTTTCAAAATCTTCCATAATAGCCTTATACCGCATTTTTATTGCTTCTTCCAGGCGATGGCTCAATCGGGTGAGAGGCGTCTGTGAACAGGGGATACAGCCGTTTTTCATCGCTGTGATAACTTCGTCATCATCTTTCCTCACTGCGAAATCCCGAAGAATGGGAATCCATTCTGCATAAAATTCAGGCGCTTTCATTTTGATATCCTCCTGACTACCTGGCGGGGAGGCACCAGATTCCACGATGGAAGCGCTGTTATCCCATTGACCTTTTTTGTTTGGATACTCTTTTCTTTATTTATTTTTCCTGGATTTTCTGTTTCCACCGGTTTCAATGTGCTAAATGCACTGTGTTTCATTTCCATAGCATTCACCTAATTTCTGCGAATTCTTTTCCCCAGATTAAGATAGTTATCAGGATTCATTTCAGCGATAAACTGACGGGTTTTCCGACCCACTGCTGTATATCTGGCATAATAATCACGAAAATCTGCAGTTTCCGCCATAGCTTCCCGGATAATATCTTCTACACTGTCACTCGTATGCTGCGCTTCCCTGTCGATAATCCTTCGGTTTCCCATAGCTTTTAAATAGTAAACAACCGGAAATATAATAAGCCCTGCCCCCAGGGAGGCTGCAAACATCTCCATATTTTCATGCAGGAACCGAGTCAGATAATATGCCGCTGCCAGCAGAATCGCACCTCCAAGTATTCCGCCAATCAATCCCAATATGGCAATGGCAATAATCAGAATAAGCACGCTGACCCCTAGAAAGTGATTTGCAAAAATCCAGGCACCTCCGAAATACACAAGGCCGGCCACTCCAGCCAGAAGACCGTCAGCCACTACCGATTGCCGTATCCAGGTATAGGCCTCTCTTGCCTCCTTATGAAGCGGAGCAAAAGTTTCCCGGAACTGCGCAATAACTGCCGGTTCATCCAGCCCATTTCGAATCGTGTATTCAAACCTATAGTTCTGTCGCAGAAACTGGTATCGGACATGGAAGGGAATAAGGGCTGGAACCTTCCTGATTCCTTCTCCTGCCACATCTTCATAAGCATTACGGATCCATCGTGCTGATGAAGCTACGATAAAACGTCCCGCATTAGCATTTAATGCAAAGGTATCCGTATCTCCCCAGTCCTGTGCAGCACAGGTCAGCAGAGAACTGTAATCTGAATGTATATCGACCCATTCAGCACCAGACACTTGGGAAGTCACAAAAATTTCCAGCCACTGTTCCAGCTTATCTTCCTGCTTTACCCCCGCATCCGGAGCTTCCATAAGATGTTGCAACCGTTCAAGCAGTAACTCATGAATTCTTGCCCCTTTCAACAGTTCTTCTGCGTTCGTCTGATTTGGAAGCACATTAAGCTGCTTAAAATGCAGAATCTCGGGTAACGCTGCCTGCTTGCTAAGGCCTTTCATGAAATTTTTCCATGCATCTTCCTGGGCTTCTTCCACTGCCGGACTTTCGGCCAGTTCGCTCCCCCAGCGTGTCAAAGTATCTGAAATCTCATTAACCATCTCAGTAGATAAGAAACCTGCTGCCATCATATTGAGAATCAATATAAATCCTGCATAGACCTGCTGTGCATTCTGTTCCTGCATAAACTGTGCAATCCAGAGTTCTGCCGCTTCCATGCGCTCGTTTTTTACACAGAACAATGAGAAAAACAAAGCGGTCTTATCCCGATTAAGTGTCAGTGCTTTCTGAAGAGTGGTCTCTGCATTATTTCGTTCATCTGCATACCAGTACATCATGGCCGCCATAGCATAGGCCAGCCAGAAATCAGAATAATGAATCAGCAGATTCTTAGCCTGATTTTCTGTATCCTGCCGTGTAAAAATTCCTGAAGAAATGTTTCTGAGAATTCCCAGAAACATTTCATTCAACTCATTCCTGTCAGTTAAAACATTCGACGTATCAGATGCCATAGTAATCCTTCCGGAATAAAATATATACAATAATCTTATATTCAATATAAGACAACAGAGAGAAATTTTACAATAACCTGAATTGCCTGTATGTATAATGCCAGGGATATACAGATGCTAAAAAGTGGTTACCGATAATTATATCGATAACCACTTTTCCAATGGGATTAGTTCCCCTTCATCTTATCAATCAGTTTATCCAGGAAAGATTCCTTCCCTTTGTACTGCTTAATATTTTCTCCGGATATATCGGCAAACCGAACCAAAGCCTCTTTTTCTTCCTTATTGAGTTTCTTTGGTACTGCCACCCGGACCACAACATACAGGTCGCCTTTACGGCTGGACTGCAGATGTGGCATACCCGCGCCGCGGATTCTGAACCGGGTTTCGCTCTGAGTGCCTGCCGGAATCTTCAATTCCACCTGGCCGTCCAGAGTATTGACTTTGATAGTGCTTCCCAATGCTGCCGTAACGAAAGAAATATCCTTTCGGCAATACAGGTCATCACCATCGCGTTCGAAATCAGGATCGTTCTTTACAAAGATGTATACATAGAGGTCACCTTTGGGACCACCATTCGTTCCTGGTTCCCCTTCCCCGGCAACACGCATCCGCACTCCGGAATCTGCACCGGCCGGTATATTGATTTCGATGGTCTTGTTTCTTCTGACCACCCCGCTGCCATGACAATCATGGCACGGTTCCTTAATAATCTTTCCTTTACCTCCGCAACGGCGGCAGGAAACGATATTTACCATCTGACCAAACGGCCCGTTACGTACTATACGCTGCTGCCCTGTGCCATGACAATCCGGGCAGGTATCCACGGAGGATCCTGGTTCCGCGCCATTCCCGTGGCAACGGGTGCAGGTGTCATTCTTGGTTACGCTGAATTTCTTTTTAACGCCTTTAGCTGCTTCCCGAAGGGTGATATCCATATTATAACGGAGATCAGCCCCCTGCTGCGGACCGTTCCGACGCTGACGTCCACCGGTGAACATGTCGAAAATATCTTCAAATCCACCGCCGCCAAAGCCGCCGAAACCACCCTGACCGAATCCGCCAAAACCACCAAATCCACCGGCGCCCGGACCGCCGCCTCCCTGGGAGGCCTGTTGATAAGCATCATGTCCAAGCTGGTCATACTGTGCGCGTTTATCTGCATCAGACAATGTCTGATAAGCTTCATTGACTTCCTTGAACTTCTCTTCAGCAGTTTTCGGATCATCCTTATTGAGATCTGGATGATATTTCCGGGCAAGTCTTCGATAAGCTTTCTTGATATCCTGTTCTGAAGCGTTTCTGTCTACGCCCAGAATTTCATAATAGTCCTTGTTGCTCATAAGGAATAAGTCCTGATTTCACTTCCTGTTTACTTCTTGTCGTCGTCAACAACCTTGTAGTCTGCATCTACGACATCATCTTTACCATTCTTAGCGTTCTGCTGGCTCTGTGCCTGAGCCTGCTGAGCCTGCTGTGCCTGCTGGTACAGCTTTTCAGTCAGTTCATGAAGCGGCTTGGTCAGTGCATCTGCATCGGCCTTAATCTTTTCTGTATCATCGCTCTTCATGGTTTCCTTAAGCTTAGCTACTGCATCATTAACTTCCTTAACCTTTGCCGGATCAGCCTTATCGCCAAGGTCCTTAATGGTCTTTTCAGCCTGATAAATCAGTGCTTCTGCATTATTCTTAGCCATAATGGCTTCCTTGCGCTTCTTATCTTCCTCTTCATGAGCCTTAGCATCATCCTGCATTCTCTTGATTTCTTCATCAGAAAGTCCGGAAGAAGACTTGATATCAATCTTCTGTTCCTTGCCTGTGCCCAGGTCCTTAGCAGATACATGTACAATGCCGTTAGCATCAATATCGAAAGTTACCTGAATCTGCGGAACTCCTCTTGGTGCCGGCGGAATATCAGAAAGTTCGAAACGGCCAAGGGTTTTGTTATCTGCAGCCATTGGACGTTCACCCTGCAGTACATGGATATCAACAGATGGCTGATTATCTGCTGCAGTGGAGAAGATCTGAGACTTGGATGTCGGAATGGTTGTGTTTCTCTTAATCATGGTTGTGAATACACCGCCCAGGGTTTCAATCCCCAGAGACAGCGGAGTTACATCCAGCAGAAGGACATCCTTAACTTCACCCTTAAGTACACCTGCCTGAATAGCTGCACCTACGGCAACGGATTCATCCGGGTTAATTCCCTTATTTGGTTCCTTGCCAAATTTATTCTTAATCAGATTCTGAACTGCCGGGATACGGGAAGAACCGCCAACCAGCAGAATCTTTTCAATATCATTATTTGTTACGCCTGCATCGCGCATAGCAATGTCGATTGGATCAATGGTTGCCTGTACCAGATCTGCAGTAATGCGGTCAAATTCTGCACGGGACAATGTAGCATCAAAATGAACCGGTGCACCATTAGAATCCATAGTAATGAATGGCAGGTTGATTTCGGTGTTCAAAACGCCGGAAAGTTCAATCTTAGCTTTTTCTGCAGCTTCCTTCAGACGCTGATTGGTCATTGGATCTCTCTTAAGTTCAAAACCATTCTGCTTCTTGAAAGTATCCGCAATCCAGTCCATAACGCGGGCATCGAAATCATCGCCACCCAGATGACCGTTACCGTTGGATGCTTCTACTTCGAATACACCATCTGCAAGATTCAGGATAGATACATCGAATGTACCACCGCCCAGGTCATATACCAGTACACGGTGTTCACCTTCACCCAGCTTGTCCAGACCATAAGCCAGCGCGGATGCGGTTGGTTCATTGATGATACGCAGTACATTCAAACCAGCGATACGGCCGGCATCCTTAGTTGCCTGACGCTGACTGTCGGTAAAATAAGCCGGGCAGGTAATAACCGCTTCTGTTACCTTTTCTCCCAGATATGCTTCTGCATCTGTTTTCAGCTTCTGAAGAATCATAGCGGAAATTTCCTGCGGGGTATAGCTCTTTCCATCAATATTTACCTTATAGTCGCTACCCATATGACGCTTAATGGATACAACGGTACGGTTCGGGTTGGAAACTGCCTGACGCTTTGCCAACTGGCCAACCAGAATTTCACCAGTCTTTGAGAAACCTACTACAGAAGGAGTAAGTCTGGAACCTTCCGCATTCGGAATAACTACAGGTTCCCCGCCTTCCATAACCGCAACTACAGAGTTTGTAGTACCAAGGTCAATACCAATAACTTTAGACATATCTGAATTCCTCCTTGAATTTCATTGTATATCAGCCCGGTGGATAACCATCTGGACACTGATCATGTAATTAGTTGTGTGCGACCTGAACCTTAGCTGGTCTCAGAACCGCATCACCCATCATATACCCTTTCTGCAGTACAGCAGAAACTGTATCCTTATCCACATCATCTGACTGGATTTCCATTAATGCTTCATGAAAATGCGGATCAAACGCCTTGCCCTGTGCATCCATTTCCTTTACACCGAAATCGGCAAGAACCTTTTCCAGCCCCTTCTTGAGAAGATTAAATCCTTCCAGATAAGGACCTGCATTCTTATCCTTTTCCATGTGGGCAAGTGCACGGTCAATATTATCGAGAACCGGCAGGAACTTCTTCAGCACATCACCGGTAACCGTAGTGGATAATCTGGCCTGTTCCTCTCTGGTACGGCGTCTGTAATTATCAAAATCCGCCTGCAGTCGTGTATACTGCTTGGTTGCCGCATCCAGTTTAGCTGTCAGCTGTTCTACTGCTTCTGCGGTTTCTGCCAGCTTTTTGATAAATTCTGCCGCATCCCTGGCTTCTGCTTCGTCCGCCGTCTTTCCGGCATCCGATGCTTTAGCGCTGTCAGCTTTGGCTTCCGCCTTTACCTCTTCGCTGGCTGCCTGTTTTTTCTTCTCATCTTTCATGCATGTACTCTCCCATCTTTTATGATTTCTTCAACAGCTGGTTCAGTTCCTGCTGCAGATAATACAGAACGCCTATAATCTTACCATATTGCATTCTGGTCGGTCCCATTACCGCAATGGATCCCAAGACCCTCCCATCGGAAGTGAACTGTGCCCGTACAATAGATAAGTCAGATAATGCTTTGGAAACATTTTCTGTACCTATATGTACGGCGATTGGCTTTTCCATTGTTTCGGAAAGCATTCCCTGCAGTGTATCCTGCTGTTCCAGCAGATTCAGGATATCCTGCATACGTTCCACATTCTGGAATTCCGGCTGCTCCATAAGCTCCGCTGCACCACCTGTGTATACCTTCTGATGCGGCAGAAGCATCCGGCTCAGTTCTCCGAAAATCTGACTGAATCCTGACAAATCCCTTTCCACATCCTTCTGGAAAGAAAGAATCAGGTTTTCATTCAATGTATTGACATTACGTCCATGGAGGAAATGATTCAGTTTATCGGCAATAAGCTGAAGTTCATCCATAGTGGTATCTGCCGGCATGGGCACAACCACATTGGTTACATCCCCGCGATCAGATACCGCCAGCAGAATGACTCTTCGTCCATCCAGAGGCAGGAACCTTATATAGTTAAAGCGCACCTGCCTTGCGGTAGAAGAAGCCGCCAGAGACAATGTATGTGTCAATGAGGCCACAATCTTTGCCATGTCCCGGAAAATATCATCCAGTCTGGCTCTGTGTGCCCCCATCATCTTGGTTATAAGGTTTTGCTCTTCGCCGCTCACTGGAGCCGGTTCCATAAGCCGGTCTACATAGAAGCGATATCCCTTGACCGATGGAATCCGTCCTGCCGAAGTATGTGGCTGTTCCAGGTATCCTGCATCTTCCAGATCCTGCATTTCATTTCGGATGGTAGCGCTGCTGACCCCCAGATTATACTTGCGGGCAATAGTGCGGGAACCAACCGGTTCTGCTGTTTCCGCATAATCCTGAACAACCGCCCACAGAACCTGCTGCTTACGCTCATTCAGTTCTGCCGGGTTTTCTTTCTTAAGATTACGTTTCCTATTTGTCATAATAATCACCTTGTTTATTAGCACTCACACCTTTTGAGTGCTAACTTACAATACAAGAATAGCATTCACCGTTCAGAATGTCAAATAAAAAGCCGGAATTTTCATTGTTTTCTCTATGATTTCAGACCGCTTCCCGGCTCGCCCTATCCACTTCACCAAATGTCATCACCGGGAAACAATAAAAAAGCGGCCAGTCTTATCCGCCCGCAGCTTTTTCTCAGAAATCATATATCATTTTTCTCAGGGCCATACAGGCACTCCATGCCCTGCCGTGTTACCAGCCAGATGCGGCCCGGACTTTCGGGCCTCTTCCTTTATGAACCGGGGCGCACCACCTTTATAGCCAGTACATGCCTGCTGAATCGTCCTTGCGGTCATTCCCCATCTGTCCCCGGCTTCCGCCGCCGTCATAACATTTTCCAGATCGCTTTTCACTGTACTATCGCTTCTTTTGCGTACAATCAAAAAGAACTGCCAGTCCGACAAAGACTGGCAGTTCTTTTCATGTCGCTATGGTGACCCAAGAGAGATTCGAACTCCCGACACCTTGATTCGTAGTCAAGTGCTCTATCCAGCTGAGCTATTGGGCCAAATGTCAACATGACTATATTACCACAGGAAATGTATAAAAGCAAGGGATAAAGGGGAACTCCTCTTTATCCCTTATCTGATCCTTCCGGACTATCTTTTCTATCCTGCGGTCCATTATAAGGCTCCGCTTCTCTTTTTCAGATTTTCAGTTTTCTGAATACATCTCCCGTATACATATGAGAATCAGCGTAGAGCCAGACAGAGCGCCCAGTATGATGATTCCCAGTCCATCAATAAAGCTGGACCATGGCAATGTACTTACAAACATTCCCACACTTCCCAGAAGAGTCGGAACAAAGTTGATTAGTGCGGAGGCGGTTCCTATCTCTGTCCTAACCATCTTAAGAAGCACATCCATGGCAAAGGGACGCACTATGGATTCGATAATCGTGAACGGCAGAAAGCTCAGCATGAAACATAGCGCACTGGATTGGCCAATAGTAAGAAGTGCTACACCACTGATTGCAGTAACAAGGAAACAGGCATTGGTGATACGGCGATTGGAAACCCTGCCGGCAATATGCAGATAGAGGAACGGGCCGACTACAGCACACGTGGAATTGAAAGAGAAATAAAGCCCATACAACTGCGGTGACAGGTGAAATGTATTCATGTATACGAAGGATGATACACTGACATAGGCCATATATGGAGCCGCCAGGAGGGAAAACATAATAAGTATCAGCATGAAATACGCATGTCTGGTGAATTTGACAAGCAATCCCATAGACTGTACCACCGTCCCGGTATATCGTTTTTCCGGAAGAAGAGGCTCCGTGAGAAGAAGTGCAATGATAATATTGATACTTCCAAGGAAGGCCAGCAGAACAAAGGCGCCCCGCCAGGACGTATACAGAAGGAGCAGACTTCCGATAATAGGTGCTGCCATCGGCGCAATGACATTCAGAGCCTGTGTGATTGACAGAATGCGTGTCAGCTTCTCTCCGGAAAAGCAATCTTTAATCAGTGCCGTGGAAATGGTAACTATGCAACCCGCTCCCAATGCCTGCAGAATACGCCCTCCTATGAGCACATAGACAGACCCTGACGTCGCACAGATCAGAGAAGCCAGGGTATATACCAAAGCCCCTCCCAGAAGAGAAAACTTCCTGCCATATTTATCCGATATGGGCCCAAAAAGAACAATCCCTACGGAAAAAAATAAAAAGAAAGAAATCAGCGTCATATTGACAAGCATTTCACTGGCCTGAAAATATTCCCGCATCTGGGGCAGTGCCGGCAGATACAAATCTATGGACAGCGGAACGAACGTACTCATAAAAATAATGCTGGCCAGAATCATAACCGGACTAAGATGTTTCTGTTCAACCATGTTATTCTCCTTTACTGTATTTTCTTCATCCACAAAAAAAGCTGGATAAGACTGCGGAAAATCCGCCATCTTATCCAGCATAATTCTCAGGAATCATCCCCTCCGATGAACATCTAAATTATACAGATTATAATAAATCATTTCAACCGTTGGAATGATTTATTACCAGTGAAAATTCCATAATATCCATCTGCTGTGCCTTTTGCATTCTCAGCTAGCCTTGAAATTATAAACCGGTTTCATAACTTCCAACACGTCTGCCGTGTCCCCGATAACCGCCAGAATATCATCGAGAGATTTATAAGCCATGGGCGCTTCATCCAGAGTTCCCTTATTGACTGACGTGGTATATATTCCGGCCATTTCCCTTCGGTATTCCTCCATGGACAACTGGTGTCTGGCCTCCATGCTGGACATAATCCGCCCGGCACCATGAGGAGCTGAATAGTTCCATTCCGGATTTCCCTTCCCTATAGCCAGAATGCTGCCATCACGCATATTGATTGGAATAAGTACCTTTTCGCCTTTATACGCGGCAATTGCGCCCTTCCGCAGAATCATTTCCTCTACATCAATATAATTATGAATCGTATGAAAGGCTTCTCCCGCTTTGAGTCCGGTCTGTTCCAGCAGAACCCTGGCAATATGTTCCCGGTTCAGACGGGCAAACTGCTGACAGAGAACCATATCATGCAGGTACTGTTTCAGGTATTTCCCAGAAACATAGCAAAGATCATCCGGTATCTGTTTCTGATGATACCTGCGTTTGATTTCCTTTACCGACTTCTCAATTTCTTCCTGCCGGCCAGCCATCTGATATTCCCTTATAATCCGGTTAATCTGTTCCGGCTGCGTTTCCTCCTGGCCCTGCAGTTCAATCGCTATCTGCTGATAGATATCTGCCACCTGTTTACCAAGATTACGGCTGCCTGTATGAATAATAAGGTAATGCCTGCCATCGTGAGTCTCATCCACTTCAATAAAATGATTGCCTCCGCCCAGGGTTCCGATGCTGCATGCAATTCTGGATAAATTTTTAAGTCTGTCATAACAGTAAGGTGGATGAACATCAAAGCTCAACTGAGATTCATTCCAGACATTCGCACCAGATGGTACCCTGTGCGCCGCTTTATCCAGCCGAAAAAAATCGATTGGCTGTCTGCCCAGATCTATGGTATACATGCCGCATCCAATATCCACTCCCACGACATTAGGTACGGCCTTATCTACAATTGTCATTGTGGTACCAATCGTACACCCCTTTCCGGCATGCACGTCCGGCATAATCCTTACCCGGCTTCCTTCCGTCAGTTCATAACTACACATACGCCGTATTTGTTCTCTCGCGGTTTCTTCCATCACTCTGGCATAAGAAATCGCTGTAGTCACCGTTCCTTCAATTCGTTCCAATCTCAGATTCACCTTCTTTCTTTTCCCTGAATTCCTGTTATTTGCAGATATGATCAAAGATATACTGCAGTGCTTCTTTTGCCTGCTCATATCTTTCTTCCGTACCACTTAAAATCACACTGTTTTCACTTCTTCGTTCCGCGTGATCACTGCCTACGCTAAGCGGACTGTTTGCTGTTTCAAATTCAATATAGCCAGTAAGCAGAGTGGACTTCAGCTTAGCCTGTACCGCAACAATGGATTTAAAAGGAATAACCTTGAAATTGTTATCTCCCAGATTCCATAATCCTCCGCCCGTCTTATCTATAACTACTGCATTTTCATGAACATACAGATTGGCCCCGCGGCAGTCCACCACAAACAGTTCCTGACCCAGAAATTCCCGTACCGGACTGGGTCGCACTTCCTCTTTACCGGAAGAATTTCCACTGCCTTTCATTGCATCAAAAAAGCCCATACAATAACTCCTTCCATTTACTGTCTCCGCTACTACGGATTCATAAAATTCTCTTTACTCTTCCGATTCTTCACTCACAGCCCAGCCTGCCTGGCTTATTTCCCCAACCCCATATACAGTGTCCAGGTTATCAGCCTATTCCGTATTTTCATCGAAACAGTACTTATTTTCACCATTATACCGCAAAAAACAGCCCTGTTATCTCCCCCACCCCAAAATTACATGAAATCCTGTATTCAGGCCTTATTCTACAAACATCCCCCCCTGTACTGCAGCATTCCCTTTCTATAGAGCAGATTCCGTTTCTTTTCTAACCGCGCAAAAAACTTCAGTACACCATGATTTATCTGCATTGTGTGCTGACGTCCTTTTTATAAGTCAGATGGTACTGAAAATTTTCTTAATCACTTCTTATTCATATGTTCCTGAATTACCTGGCTCTGATTCTTTGTAGCTGCCTTTTTCCATCAGAGCATTACGCTGGTCTGATATGTACCCCCTTTACTGGACAATTAGTAAAGGGGTACATATCATGCTGGCTACCATTCAACTGAATCGAAATCCGAATGGATTTCCTATAAATGGTAGCCCGGCCTTTTCTAAAGTGTCGTCATAGGCATTCTTGCGACACCTATATCCATGCCAGCTGATGTACTCCCGTACATAGAAAGTACTTGGCTCATAAATATGACTAACCTAACCTATTCATCTCAATGTAACTCCTAGCGGCCTGGAAGGATAG
>OBLF01000740.1_pt1 | contig 32658 bp, 18 predicted proteins | sample 1519231 | NCBI WGS metagenome assembly OBLF01 (sample SAMEA2602895, study PRJEB22501) | metagenome | reverse complement strand
AGAGTCGGGCTTGCTCCCTGTACACACCTTTTGCACTGCTCCTGGCTTTGGAGACGGAAGTTCCCTGCATCCCGACCGATTACGCTGCGTACATATATGAATGCCCGACTACCGGCAATGCGCAAAGCAACTATATGCTGCTTCCGCATCCAACGTTCCATCTCCCCATGCAAAACAGACCGGGGTAGATGCAGCCCGTCTCCACTTGCCTCTGCAAAGGCTGGAAGACAGTGCGGCGTCTGCCCCTATCCTATTACTATGGACATAACAGCTGAAAGGAGGGATGTCAATACTCCCTGCCCTCGCACAGATATATCAATTCTACTTCAGTGCGGCCTTTTTCTGCTTCACATAACTGCCGAAGACGCGGTCGACCTCCGCACGCTGTTCCCTGTCAAGCGTATCGTTCGCCTGGATCAGCCCGCGGTAGTAAACCTTGATGGCCTTTGACAGCTTTGTCCTGTCCGATGCGTTCTTCTCAAAGATACGGTCCAGGTCCTTGTAAAGAGCCGGCTTCATCGTGTTCATAAAGGCAAGTTTTCCTGTCGCAGGTGCTTCTTCTACCGCTGCGGCACTGTCGGGCTGTGCAGCAGACTTCACACTGACCGTGTCTTCCGGAGCTTTTTCGGCATCCGACTTGAAGATGGAAGCCACATCAATCTTTCCGACCTGTTCTGCCAATATACCGCCGTAGTTGTAAATCAGCACGCCAAGAACAAGCACGGCGACGACTATCACGCCGGCCATGACGGTGCCTTTGCCTATCTTCGGCATCGTGAAGGAAGAGCCTTCGTGGTTGAGGTCGGCAAGGAACTCGTCGATACTGCCATAACGGTCGCTGCGCTTGAAGGCACAGCAACGCTTGATGACCTCGCTGTAGGCCAGTGTCAGCCCCATCACCTTCATGATGGTTCCGAGCGAATAGATGTCGGCAGTAGCGTCGGCAGCCATCGTCTCGTCCTTCAGTTCCGGAGCCATGAAGCGTGTCGTGTCGGCTGTCGGCTTCACTTCGTCGAGAGCAAGCACGCTGAAGTCGATGAGCTTCACACGGTCGCCCTGATTAGTGATCAGCACGTTGGACGGCTTCAGGTTGCGGTGGGTGACACCCTGATTGTGGGCGTAGCGCAGGGCATCGGCAATCTGGTTGATGATAGCGATTTTTTCGTCATCGGTGTGCTGTTCCCTGAGATAAGCCTGCAAGGTACGTCCTTCTACGCACTCTTCCTCTATGCAAAGTCCGTAGCCGTCTACTTCTACCAGTCCCTGGTAGCGCACTATACCGGAATGGTTGAGCCGCTGGCACTGCTTGAATTCACGCTTCAGGGCGTTACGGAACAGCGTCCGGTTGCGGTATTCTTCTTTCAGTGCCTTCAACACTACGGGCTGGTCGCCCTTGCGGCACTTCACAATCATGCAGTATCCCTGGGACGGGATGACGGTGTATTCGGTATAACTTGCCTTTACAGGTGCATCCGCCGTCTGTGCCGGCTCGTCGCTAGAAAGTTTGTTCTCGCTCATCAGTATCAATAGGTTTAAAAACGTACTGTTATCTATGTCTGGTGGCAAAATTAGCAAAAAAAAATGAGACAAGACAGAAAAAGACAACTTAAAACACCCTATTACAATCTTTCTCATTTTACAGCATGAAAGAAACACAACCGCATCCTAAAGCTAAAATTCATTAAAAAGAATTACAAAGACTTGTTCCTTTTCTTTTCAATACGTATCTTTGTAGAGAATAAAAAGACTATTTTTAAACAACAGAGAAGGCTACAGATCATAGTACTGTACGGAAATCTCACATGGACTTAAACAATAATTCTTTAATTTTAAAAACATGAAAAAAATTGAGTGGCATTACCTGCATTGACAATTGTTCCTGCATCTGCCATGAGACAGACCAATGTCGTAGAGGTACACACATCCTGTGGCATTGTCATTCACATTGAAACCTGTAAGAGGAAGCACAGAAGATGTCATGAGGCAGATGATGGAAATAAACGATGCACTCTGTGAATAAGTAGAATCATGAAGAACCGGCCTGGATTCTTTCAAAGCCTGTTCTTCGACAATACCATAACATTAAAGATTCATCCAAATGAAGAAAAACATATTCTTATTTGTCCTTCTCGCAAGCACGATCCACCTGCATGGACAGACATTGGATTTCTCCAAGTTAGAAGGCCGGTGGGACACGACCAGGACTGTACAATATGAGTCTGCACAATATCAGATTGCTTATGAGTATAAGTATGCGAGGGATGCAAAGCATCCTGATGCCAAGCGGACGGCGACTACGATTCTAAGAGTGGGCAGTCGATACACGATGTTCACCGACTATGCCCAGCTGGCATTCGATTCTATTTCTGCATCTATTGCAAAGGGAAAGTCATCTGCTACATCCTCTGGTCCGAAACTGCTCGGTGCATTGAAGGCTACGGGATTCAAAGAACTCATCCTGCAAAACAGAAGAGAGAACAACGAGTTTGTCCAACGCACTGCAGGAGGAATCCAAAGATACCAATATAATGAAGCCATTCCCCAGCTACAGTGGGAACTGCTGGAGGGAGACAGCACGATAGCAGGCTACCCGTGCCGGAAGGCCAGGACAAGGCTTTTCGGACGCGACTACATAGCCTGGTATGCCCCCGATGTGGAGCTTCCCTACGGTCCGTATAAGTTCGGGGGACTGCCCGGCCTCATCTTCAAAGTGCAGGACACACAGGACAACTTCGTCTTCACGCTGACAGGATTGCAGACTGTAAAGGGCTACGCCCCGATCTACATGTACGACAAAAGTGCCGTGATCAAGAGCAGCCGGAAGGCGGTCAGACAGATGTACAAGAACTATTGCGCAGACCCTTTGAAAGCCTTGACAAGCAACGGAAACGTCACGGTGGCGGCTGATGCGGCTGCAACGGTGAAAGCAAAACCCTATAATCCCATAGAACTGGAATAACAGTTTGCGCCGGCTCATACTTCTGCTTCTGCTTTCCGCCCTCTGTTTTCCCTGCTTCGCCCAGCAGGACGAGGCGGTGGTGAAACTGGCGGTTGAGGTCAGGGACTCTGACAGCCGACAGCCGTTGGCTGACGTGATGTGCCGTGTTGTCAGCCCGACCGGCAGGCTGCAGAGCTACAAGATTGCAGACGGAAAGGGACACCTCAGCCTCACCGCAGGGAAAGCAGACGTGCTGGTATTTTCACTGATGGGTTATGGCAGGCGTAAAGTCAGCGTTGCGGACCTGCAGCAGCATGGCAGTCAGCCGGCAATCATCCTGCTCTCACCGAAGCAGATAGCATTGAAAGAAGTCGTCGTAAAGCTCCCGCCGATCAGAAAGCAAGGTGACACGCTGGTCTACAACGTTGGTTCTTTCCTGCAGAAAGGCGACCGCCACTTAGAAGATGTACTCAGGAAACTACCGGGAATCAAGGTTGCCGAAAACGGTTCGGTGTCTTATCAAGGCCGTGCCATCAACCGGTTCTATATAGAAGGGCAGGACCTCATGGGAAACAACTATACCCAGGCAACCCGCAATATGCCAGTCAATGCGGTGCGTGACGTGGAAGTCATGGAGAACCACCAACCTGTGAAGATGCTGCAAGGGCGCAAGCCATCAGAGTCGGCGGCCCTGAACATCCGGCTTGACAAGAGCCATCAGGCCCGTCCCTTCGGGGAGATTGCCGGCGGAGCAGGCATAAAACCAGACATCTGGGACAACCGGCTGTTTCTCACACAGGTAATGAAGCATTCGCAGATGCTTGTTTCAGCCAAGATGAACAACACCGGGAAAGACCTTTCCAAGGAAACCAGAGAGCATATCGATGTCTATAATCGGAACGCATACGAACCCCTTCCCAAGGGCATTCTATCAGAAGACATGAGCCAGGAAGCTCTTCCGCAGGAGCGATACCTGCAGAACAAGTCCTATAGTGCTGGCTTCAACGGCCTCATCACACTATCGAAAGACGCGACACTACGCAGCAACGTGCTTTTCTATGGAGACCATGCCAGATACGACCGATTGACGGAAAACCGTTACGGGGGACTTGTCCCGACTACACTGGAAACCACAGAATGGATGAAGCAACGCAAGTTTCGCATCGTACCGGCGCTGAAATACGAAGAAAACAGCACGCGGAGGTTTCTTTCTGACGAACTGCAATACTCCTTCGGACGACAGACGGTCGGGAACCAAGCAGTCACGAACGGCATCGGAATTACCGAACAGACGCACATAAAACCGTCTTATATAAGGAACTATCTTTCTTCTACTTTCAAATCGGGAAAGAGTATGTGGCAGATCCACTCGCTCCTGAGATACGCTGACCGTAGAGAAGAACTGACTGCGGCCTCCGATTCCTTACCACTATATAATGTGGCAGAACGCTTTGCAACACGGTCGGCCATGACCCGAAACGTTATCATGACTTCTATCCCTGTACTGGGAAATGACCTGGATATATCCTTCCAGGCTTACTACAGGGACAACTCGTATAACTACCAGGACAACATCCACCATCGTACATTCAAGTTACAAGGCGAACCGGGCTATACGTGGAAACACAAAAGGCAAAGCTACGTAACCTTCGGACTCCCCATGGAATGGACAAGAATCAGCCTTTCAAAGAAAGACAACAGGCTGTCTGCACGCAACTTCATGGCATTCAAGCCCTACCTGACCCTGCAGCAAGAACTGACAAGCACACTGACGGTGAACCTCTTTTCCTCTTTCTCAACCGACGGCAACTCTCTTGACTTCTATGCCCAGAAGCCTTTGAGAGAGGGATACAGAAACATACAAGTAACAGGAAATGACATCTACAAGTCCACCCATCTGTACACTTCGTTCCATATCCGCTACCGTAACCTCGCAACCATGCTGTTTGCAAACCTTTCGCTTGCCTGCTCTGACACGAAAAGCGAGGCTTACAGCCACTATGAATACAATGACTCGTTGACAATCATGACGTGGGTAAAAGGCGACAACCACCGGCATAACACAGCCATAAGTGCGATGGTGGACAAGACTTTCATCCCCATAGGACTGTCCTTAAAGGTTGATGCGACATATAACAGGGAAAGTTATCTTGTTTCGCAGTCTGGCATCATGGTCAACAACCATTCCCACCACGCCTCCGGAACACTCACTGCAAGTTTCCAGAAGCTGTCCTGGCTGCGTCTGTCAGCTGCTTTCACAGCCGGATATTACTGGGAACGGAGCAGTATCATGAGACAGGATGTCCTCTCCTCCTACACAACCAATGCAGCTCTTTACCTCTTCCCTGCAAAGAAGATGGAACTGAAGATGAAATTCTATAACCTTACAAACGAAATCATGGATGGACATTACCACACCTGTGGGCTGCTGGATGGCGATTTCAACTACAAGATCAACAATGTGTGGGAGCTGGGGCTGTCAGGAACGAACCTGTTGAACAGCAAGTCCTACACTATTACACAGAACACAGGAATCAATATTCTCAACACATCCCTGCCCTTACGTGGGCGTGAAGTAATCCTCCGCCTACAGTTGAGACTATAAAGACACATATATCCTGAGAAACGTTCTCCACCACTTAGGAGCATCCTCTTCCAGATAGAAAGGCACACCTGTTCCGACTGTCGCCAATTTCGGGACAGCGACAGAACGGTAACAAGTTCAATTTCCTTTCACGAAAACAATCATTTTTTTTCACGAAGAAAAATATTTCTTTTCATGAAGAAAAATATTTCTTTTCATGAAAAGAATTGCTTGTACATGAAAAAACCTTGTAACAACAGTTCAGTCAGGCCGCTGGACAGACACACTGAAGGTTTCGGCGGTCATGCTTCACAACGGCTTCGGCACGATACCATCACCGTTCTCCTGCATCGTCCGTTCCCGCTCGTGTTCTGGTTAATCCTGTGATTACCGACCCTCCACTTTTATCCACCCGGAAGAAGGCCCTGCAACTCCAATCGATGATACTGACAGGGATGACAGGATTCTACCAACAGAAAATCCCGCAACTCCATAGGGAATCACGGGATTCTGTCTTTTGAAGAAGCATGGCGGCAGTCCGTCAGGCGGATGCCGGAAGCTTGTCATCCATCAGTCTGCGAACTTCGCTTTGATGAACTCACGGTTCAGGCGGGCGATGTTGGCAATCTTCTCGTTCTTAGGGCAGACAGCCTCACAGGCGCGGGTATTGGTGCAGTTACCGAAGCCCACCTCATCCATCTTGGCAACCATCGCCTTGGCACGCTTGGCAGCCTCGGGTTTCCCCTGCGGCAGAAGAGCCAGCTGGCTGACCTTGGAGGAAACGAAGAGCATGGCAGAACCGTTCTTGCAGGCTGCCACGCAGGCTCCGCAACCGATACAAGTCGCACAGTCCATAGCCTCATCGGCATTCTCCTTGGGAATGAGGATGGCATTGGCATCCTGTGCCTGACCGGTACGGATGGACGTGTAACCACCGGCCTGGATGATCTTGTCGAAAGCGGAGCGGTCTACCATACAGTCCTTGATGACCGGGAAACCGGCCGAACGCCACGGCTCGACAGTGATGATGTCGCCGTCGTTGAAGCGGCGCATATAGAGCTGGCAGGTCGTCGCTCCACGCTCGGTTTTTCCGTGCGGAGTACCGTTGATGTAGAGCGAGCACATACCGCAGATACCCTCGCGGCAGTCGTGGTCGAAGACGAAAGGTTCGTCGCCGGACGCAATAAGTTCCTCGTTGAGAATATCGAGCATCTCAAGGAATGAAGTGTCATCCGGGATGTTTTTCATCTCATGTGTATCGAAATGGCCCTGGTCCTGCGGGCCGTTCTGCTTCCAATACTTGATTGTGAATGATATATTTTTTGCCATTGTATTTATGTTTTAGTTGACAAGTAAACAAGTTGTGAAGTAAACAAGTTATTTGTCTGAAATCTAATTAGGAACAAATGTCTTGGTAGAACAAACCAACAACTTGTCAACTCGTCCACCTGTCAACTCGTCTACTAATTCTTATAGTTACGTGTTTGTACCTTGATTGCCTCATACTCGAGCGGTTCCTTGATCAGCTCCGGAGCCTTGGTGTCATCACCCTGATACTCCCAGCAACCGACATAGAAGAAGTGCTCGTCATCACGTTTGGCCTCGCCTTCCTCTGTCTGGTGCTCTTCGCGGAAGTGACCGCCGCAGCTCTCTTCACGGTGCAGTGCATCGTAAGCGACAAGCTCGCCCATGAGGATGAAGTCACGGAGGTGGATCGCCTTGTCGAGTTCGACATTCAGACCTTCCTTCTTTCCAGGAATGAAGAGGTTCGTGTTGAACTCCTCACGCAGTGCCTTCAGCTGCTTCAGACCCTCTTCAAGACCTTCCTTGGTGCGTCCCATGCCCACATGCTCCCACATGATGTGACCGAGTTCCTTGTGGATGGAGTCGACAGAACGCTTGCCGTGGATGCCCATCAGCCGGTCGATTTCCGCATCGACGGCCTTCTCAGCCTCATCGAACTCAGGACGGTCGGTCGGAATCCTGCCCCAGAGAGCCTGGTCGGCAAGGTAGTTCTGGATAGTGTATGGCAATACGAAGTAGCCATCGGCCAGTCCCTGCATCAGTGCAGACGCTCCCAGACGGTTGGCACCGTGGTCGGAGAAGTTGCACTCGCCGATTGAGAACAGGCCCGGCACGGTCGTCATCAGTTCGTAGTCGACCCAGATACCACCCATCGTGTAGTGGATAGCGGGGAAGATCATCATCGGGTTGTAGTACTTCACGCCGTTGATTTCATTGGCAACCTCACCCGGATTGACATCTGTAATCTCCTCGTACATATCGAAGAGGTTACCGTAACGCTGCAGAATCGTGTCGATGCCGAGACGGTTGATCGACTCGGAGAAGTCGAGGAACACAGCCAGACCGGTGTTGTTGACGCCGAAGCCCTTGTCGCAACGCTCCTTGGCAGCACGCGATGCAACGTCACGCGGCACGAGGTTGCCGAATGCCGGATAACGACGCTCCAGATAGTAGTCGCGGTCTTCCTCGGGTATATCAGACCCTTTCTTCGTGCCGGCTTGCAATGCCTTGGCATCTTCGAGCTTCTTAGGAACCCAGATGCGGCCGTCGTTACGCAGAGACTCTGACATCAGGGTCAGCTTCGACTGCTTGTCACCGTGTACAGGGATACAGGTCGGATGAATCTGCACGTAAGACGGATTGGCCATGTAAGCACCCTTTCGGTAGCACTGGATGGCAGCCGTACAGTTGCAGCCCATGGCGTTGGTCGACAGAAAGTAGGTGTTCCCGTAACCGCCGGTGGCAATCACAACGGCATTGGCAGAGAAGCGTTCCAGCTTGCCGGTGATGAGGTTCTTGGCGATGATGCCCCGTGCATGACCGTCTACAATGACGACATCCTCCATCTCGTAACGGGTATAGAGCTTCACCTTCCCGGCCTGGATCTGTGCGCTCAAGGAAGAGTAAGCACCGAGCAGCAGCTGCTGGCCGGTCTGTCCCTTGGCGTAGAAGGTACGGCTTCCCTGTGCGCCGCCGAATGAACGGTTGGCCAGCATACCGCCGTACTCACGGGCGAAAGGTACGCCCTGGGCGACACACTGGTCGATGATGTCGTTCGACACTTCCGCCAGACGGTAGACGTTCGCCTCACGTGCCCGGTAGTCACCGCCCTTTACCGTATCGTAGAAAAGACGGTAAACAGAGTCGCCGTCGTTCTGATAGTTCTTGGCGGCATTGATACCGCCCTGTGCAGCGATGGAGTGCGCACGGCGCGGTGAATCCTGGATGCAGAAGTTCAGTACGTTGAAGCCCATCTCTCCGAGAGAGGCGGCGGCACTGGCACCGGCCAGACCTGTACCGACAACGATCACATCCAGTTTCAGTTTATTCTTTGGGTTAACCAAACGCTGATGAGCCTTGTAGTTGGTCCATTTCTCAGCTACTGGTCCTTCTGGTATTCTGGAATTTAATGTCTTAGTCATGATTGTTCTGAATTAAATTTTCAATTTAGATACTTAAATTATGCAGCAGCGCAGCAAAGGCTCGGCGCACAATGGAAAGCAAATGCAAGTACTACAACGAGGAAGCAGAGCATCAGCAGGGTCACGTAAACGACACCGATGGTCTTCCAGCGGCTGAACCATACCTTACCGTTGATGCCGACCGTCTGCATGGCACTCCAGAAGCCGTGAGAAAGGTGGAACCACAAGGCAGCGAGCCAGATGATGTAGAGAACGACATACACCGGATTGGCGAAAGTTGCCTGGATGTACTCGAAACCATGCGAGGGCGGTATCTTGACCGTCATCCCCGTCAGTTCTGCAAACATCATGTTGTACCAGAAGTTGAAAAGGTGAAGCCCGATGCCCAGCAGCACGATAATACCGAGAACGAGCATGTTCTGGCTTGCCCACTCCACGCTTGCCGGCTTCTCCGTCACGGCATAACGGTTGTCACCGCGCGCACGGCGGTTCTGCGCCGTCAGGATGAACGCATAGACGATGTGACAGACAGCCAGTGCCCCCAGTGCCACGGTAGCCACGACGGCATACCAGTTGGCCCCCAGCAGCTCGCAGATCATGTTGTAGGCTTTTCCGGAGAAGAGCGCGACAAGGTTCATACAGCAGTGGAACGTCATGAATAGAATCAGTGCCATGCCGGTCACAGACATAATCACCTTTCTACCAATAGATGAATTGATTAACCACATAAATGTTTTGATTTTAAATATTTAAACTGTTAAAATGATTATTCCACATCAGGTCAACACGCCGGGAAGACAGTCATCCGTCTCCCCCTCGAGATCCGTCCTTTCACTTCAATACCCAAAAATCGGTATAACCGCATACGTAATGCGTTGCAAAAATACTATATTTTAATGATTTATCAAAGTTATTTAATCAAAATATCCAGTATTTAGACGGAAAATAAGGACCGTTCTTCTATCCTAATAAATGAGGATGTGTCAAATGCAAACTTATCATCTGCTTTTGGTGATTTTTTCCTGTTTGAAAGTACATTCCATATCCGGTTCCCAGCATACGGACTATTGCCTGTCCTTGCGAGATGCGGGCACGGGCACCGCAGCAGACCACACTGACCGTGAGGACCGGTGCATCGGGAAGTCTGTTCCCAACGGCCGGGAACCCTGTTCCCGATGCCTGGGAACCGTATCCCCAACCGGTCGGGAATCGTCTGTATGCAGTTTGGAACTGTCTGCATGAGGGCTTCCTTCATGAAAAAGCAGCGATGAATCCGTACAAAAAAGCATTTTCTCACCTCTTGGAAGCCATTGGAGAGCAGCCCGCAGAGCCATGCAGAGCAGGAGAAAAAACAGAAACCGGTCAAATAAAAAGTACTATAAGTAAACATTTATAACATTTATTAGCCTTATCTTTGCGGTCAGATTACAATAACTGAAAACATAAACTTAATATTTATTCGACCTATGAGAATAAAGATTCTATTACTAATGCTGCTGTTCCTATGCGCGGGCATGACGGCAACGGCGCAGAACCCGACAGTCACCGGGAAGGTAACGGATGCACAGGGAGAACCGCTCGTCGGTGCTACCGTCAAAGTAGATGGTACAAAAAACGCAACCGTCACCGACATAGACGGCCTGTTCTCCATTGCAGCAAAGAAGTCGGAAAAGCTGACGGTATCGTATATCGGATACCAGAGCAGGTCCGTCACCATTGACAGGATGCAGAATCTGACGATCGTACTGGATGCCTCGCTCAACGAAATGGACGAGGCAATCGTCGTCGGCTATGGTCTGCAGAAGAAAAGCGACATAGCCACGGCGGTGTCATCTGTCAACGTCGAAGACCTTGCCAAGAGCGGATCATCGCAGGTGCTGCAGGCCCTCCAGGGCAAGGTGAGCGGCGTACAGGTCATGTCGTCCGACGGATCACTCTCCGGCAATATGCAGTTCCGCATACGTGGCGTCAACTCCATCACCGGCGGCACCCAGCCGCTGTTTGTCATTGACGGCGTTCCGATGCCCGTCCAGCCCATCGACGAGACGACATCAGGACTTTCCAACAACCCCATGATGGGCCTGAACCCCAACGACATTGCCTCCATCGAGATACTGAAAGATGCAGCGGCAGCCGCTATCTATGGTGCGAAAGGCTCCAACGGCGTCGTACTGATTACCACCAGGCAGGGGCAGGCATCAGCCCATCCCAAGTTTGCTTTCGGACTGACGACAGGCCTTGACTTCATGCCCAGCCTTCCGCTCAAGACCCTGAGTCCCGAAGAATATGCCTACAAGATGCGCAAATACGGAACCTACGACAGTCCCAACCTTATTCAGTTCTGGGACAAGGTCATCGAGAATCAGGGCTGGAACGACCCCTCCGTACACAACTGGCTCGATGAGATTACGCAGACGGCACACAAGACGGAGCTGAACGCAAGCATGCAGGGCGGCTCAAAGGGATTGACCTATATGCTCTCCGCCGGCTATGTAAACAATTCCGGTGTCATCCGCCGTTCCCGCTTCGACCGTTTCACCTCACGCCTCAACCTCACCCAGCAGCTTGGCGACAAGGCAAGCGTCGGTCTAAACTCATCCTTCTCTACGTCAAAAGACCGGAATCCTACCACCGACTGGTCGCAGGCAGGCGTTGTGCTCAACGCCCTGCAGCGTTCGCCGTTCCTGTTCTATCCGGGATTCGCCGGCATCATGAACTACAGCAACATCAATATCATGAGTCCGCTGGTAGCCGTCGAGCAGGTGAACATCAACAACAAATACGACGAACTCAACTCCAACCTGTGGTTCTCTTACAACATCCTGCCGTCTCTCACCTTCAACACCAGCGGTTCTTACCGCCGCTACACGGTCAATTCAACCCGTGAATGGGGCTCGGAGACCTGGTTCGGACAGTCAGAACAGGGACGCATGGAACTGGGCAGCCGTGAAGAAAACAGCTGGGTATGGGAAGCACGCCTGCAGTATGCCCGGACGCTGGGCAGGCATTCCTTCTCGTTCATGGGCGGCTTCGAAGCGAGCAAATGGTGGAGCAAGAACCTCTATGCCAAGGCAACGAACTTTGAAGATATGCTGCAGGGCATCTACGGCATCAACAAAGGACTGGTCACCTATGCGCCTTCCTACCTCTACGACAGCAACAAGATGGTTTCGTGGATCGGACGTGCCACCTACAACTACTACGACAAGTACATCATGAACGCCTCTCTCCGCGTGGACGGGTCTTCCAAGTTCGGCCGGAACAACCGCTTCGGTTACTTCCCCGCAGTGTCGCTGGCGTGGCGTGCCTCCAACGAGGAATTCATCCGCAACATCGAGTTCATCAGCAACCTCCGCTTCCGCACCAGCTTCGGTATGACGGGTAACAATCAGATTCCCTCCTACCAGTCGCTGTCACAGCTGGGCGACAACAAGGCCGTCTTCGACGGCAATACCGTCGAAATCGGCCGTTATCCCACCAACATCACCAATGACGACCTCAAATGGGAGAGTCAGAAACAGTTCAACTTCGGGTTCGACCTTGCCGTATGGCAGAACCGCCTGCAGCTGACCGCCGACTTCTATTACAAGCGTGTCGACGATATGCTTCTGCAGGTGAACATCCCTTCCACATCCGGATTCGGCAACGCATGGAAAAATGCAGGCTCTCTGGAGAACAAGGGTATGGAGTTCCAGCTCACGGCCCACTGGCTGAGAGGTCCGCTGCAATGGTCGACCGACTTCAACATCTCCTTCTACAAGAACAAGCTCCTCAGCCTTGACGAAGGACAGTACCAGCAGTTCTACGACCGCGGGCTGAACTCGAAGATCACCAGCGATGTCCTCCTGCGTGTCGGCAGGCCGGTGGGCACCTATTACGGCTATATAAGCGACGGCGTGTACAATAACGACACGGAAATCCGCAACGGTTATCCAGGTGCCAACCTCAAGCCGGGAGAGCTGAAGGTGGTCGACGTCAACCATGACGGAGTCATCGACGCCTATGACCGTGTGCCGATAGCCGATGTCAACCCGACCCATACGGGAGGCATCGGGAACACGCTGCGATGGAAGAACCTTGAGCTTTACTGTTTCTTCCGCTGGTCATACGGAAACGATGTCATCAACGGAAACGCCTACTATCTGCAGGGAGCTACGAACATCAACAACATCATGTCGAACATCAACAACGAAATCTGGAGCAACGACGATCCGTCCAGGAACTTCCCACGCAGCGGTGCCGGGACATGGAGCGAGGCCGTCATGCGCAGCGACCTCGTGGAGGACGGCTCTTTCATCAAGTTGCAGACCCTGTCGCTGGGGTATGACCTTCCGCACACGCTGCTCCGGAAGCTGAACCTCTCCAAGGCCAAAGTGGTCCTGACCGGATCCAATCTCTTTACCATCACCCGTTATTCGGGCTTCGACCCGGAGGCCAACACGGGCGTATCAGCCGTCTCGCGCATTGCCCCGGGCCTGGACATGAGTCCGTATCCCCGTCCGCGCTCCGTGTCACTGTCACTTGAGATCGGCCTGTAACAGCATTCATCCAATCGTTTTCAAAACAGCATCAAGACAATGAAAAAATATCATCTTTTAGTCGCTTCCATCGCTCTTCTGGGCTTAAGCAGCTGCTCCGACTTCCTGGAGGAGGAACCGAAGAGCACACTCACCACCAAGGACTTCTACAAGAACGAGGGACAGGCACGGCAGGCCGTGAACGGCGCTTACCGCAATCTTGCCGGCTCGAATGTCACCGGATATGAAGTCCGCGAGATTCCCAACGACCTCCTGAAACGGGCCACATGGGACGAGGCGAACGGCCTTGCCAACTTCACCTATACGGCAAGCAACAACTATATCACCACCATGTGGCAGGGACATTACGCCGTCATCAAGGACTGCAACTCGGCCATCGAACGCATCGAGGCCGGGAAAGACAATATTCCCAACTGGGAAAGATACCTCGCAGAGGCCAGAGGCATAAGAGCCTTCCTCTACTTCGACCTCGTCCGATGGTTCGGTGACGTGCCTCTGGTCCTCACGGAGACGAAGACACTTGCCGACCTTCAGGTCCCGCGTGCGCCGCAGGCTGAAGTGTTCAAGCAGATAATCGATGACTTCAAGTACTGCATGGAGCATACGATGGACAAGGGCGACACTTCCCACGGCTATCAGTACGGCAGAATGACGAAGGATGCCTGCCGCGGCTTCCTTGCAAAGGTACACCTATGGCTGGGAAGCGTGGCCCAGCGCGACAACAAGGAGATACTCGGCAGTGCTGACAGCAACTTCAAATCGGCCATGGACTATGCCAAAGCCGTCATCGACGGACAGCGTTACAGCCTCTGCGACTACTATCCTGACGTCTTCGATGCCAAGACAAAGGAGAGGGCGCGAGAGGAAGTGCTCTTCTGCACGGAAGGCATGACAGGCGACAACACGGGTACCTGGACCGGAATGATGTTCGGCATCCGGGGCAGCCAGGAGAAAGGAGGTTCCTGGGACAACATCTCCAGTTCCGACTTCCACCGCATGATGTACGAGCCGAGCGACTCCGTACGCCGGCTCTGGAACTGTCCCCGTGTACAGCTACAGGAAGACGGGACACTCTGGGGATGGGACTACCGGAAGTACTGGGACACACGCTCTGACCAGAAACTCAGCGAAGCCACTGAGAACAACAACTGGGTGCAGTGGAGCATCGGAAAGTTCCGCCGTTATCCGCTGGCAAACCCCAGCTCCTACAATTACACCAACTTCGGCATGGACGAGCCGCTCCTCCGTTATGCCGACATCCTGCTGATCTACGCAGAGGCTTACAACGAGGTGAACCACGGACCGGGCAGCTACACGCCAAGCACCGGTACCGACCTCAGCGGTGCAGGCATACGGTCGGCCTACGATGCCGTCAACCTCGTCCGCAAACGCGCACGAATTGCCAACAGCGGCATCATACATGAGGATCCGCTTCCCCGAGTACTGAAGAAAAGCTACGCTTCGCTTGCTGACGACTGTGTCCCCGACTGGCGTCCAGGCTCCTACGGCTTTATTTATGACGGAGTGCGCAATCCGATGACCTACAACCACTACCAGAACGACTACGATGCTTTCCGCAACGAAATCCTGAACGAACGGGCACGTGAACTGGTAGCCGAGACAACCGACCGTTGGTGCGACCTGGTAAGACGCGGGAAACTTGTCTCCCAGATGCAGATGTGGCGGCAGTACAATCCTTTCATCAGCTCCACGGAGCGCAATGTCCTGACACCGGGAGCACCGGAAAACATCTCTGAACGCAATATGCTGCTGCCTGTTCCGTTGAGTGAAATGGATGTCAACAAGAAGCTGACACAGAATCCCGGCTACTGATCGGCTTTCAGGCAGAACAATGTAGAAAACAGTTTAAACAGACAATCACAGTTTATGAAACCATATCCTATCCATATAGCAGCCCTCATGGGGGCACTCCTCTTCACCGGATGTGAGAGCGAAGCACCGGAAGTAGACTTCAACGTTACGGCCGACAAGACAGAGGCGGCCGTAGGCGAACCCGTCACTTTCTCCATCAGCCACAACGATATGCTGCTCACCGTCTACAACGGCGAACAGGGACACAACTACGACCTCAGCGCCGACTTCATTCTTGCCGGGAAGACCGAACAGGACCTGCAGGACAACAACTACCGGCCCGCCGACCCGGAAGTCCGGCCTTACAAATGCGACCTGGCCGACACGGAAGCGGGCAGCACGACCGTCAAGGACAACCTGCTTGAGGTGCGCAATGCCAACTCGGGCGACAACCTTATCGGTTCTGAAGCCAGCATTGTCAACGACAACACCATCAACCGGAATGCGGTCAAGATAACTTCCGTCCATCCGAACTGGTGGTACCAGGCTATCCGGGTCAACACCAATACAAAGCTCGGCAGCAACAAGACCATGACCCTGCGTATGCGCTTCGACAAGGATTATCTCTCCAACATCGACAACGGGACGAAGAATGCAGACATCACCACCTTCCCTGTCGTCATCAGGCTCGGAGGGATAGCAGAGAACGAGACGGACGTGACTTTCAGTGACAATACCGTATGGGACATCTACTGGAATCCCCACACGGCATATACCGACTACACCGTCGACCTCTCCCGCATCATCAAGGCATGGGAAGACGGGACCGGCAAGAAAATGGCGAAGCTGGCTTATGCACAGTTCCTCTTCACGGCAAACGGCAATGTAGGCTATGTAGGCGACTTCTACGTACAGAAAGTTTCGTTCGGCGACTACGACTACAAGGCTTTCGATACAGGTGAGGCGATAAGTACAAATGCGGGGCCGGGTGTTGTTACTTACAGCCATGCTTACAGCAGGCCCGGTACCTACAAGGTGGTGGTCATCGGCTCTACCGTCAGCAAAAAGAACTACGGCAACGGCGGTTACAAGCACGGCTATGCCGGAAAGGTATCGGCAGATGAATACAAATATGGGAAAGTATTGAAAACAATAGAAGTCACCGTCAAATGACGATAAGGGTACATCGCTGATATCCGTGCGGAATCATCATCCGTGCGGATATCTGCCCTTACCGCCAACGACGTAGGAACAACCTCCCTGTCCAGACGATTTGCCCCTGCCGTCACGCTCTCAGTCAGCTTACAAGCTACTTGAATGTCATAACCAGATGAGAACAGCAACACGAATACTATTGTCTTTCATGTTTCTTCTGGGCTCCAGCCTTTCCGCTGAAGCTCAGAACAGTCTTTCTTTCCATCATCTCACAAGAGCAGACGGACTGTTGCACGACAATGCGACCTGTGTCGTACAGGATTCTCTGGGCTATATCTGGATCGGTACCCACCGTGGCATCAACCGCTTTGACGGTTATACCATCGACTCTTACAAGTACACCGTGAAACAGAGAAACATCGTCCCTGTAAACAGGGTGTACAGCATGCAGGTCATCGGACGATTTCTCTGGCTGGCTACCGAGGGAGGACTGGCCTGCTTTGACACTCATACGAAGAGATACACCGCTTATCATGTTGCCGACAAGGTCAGGACAGACTTCTTCAAACACATAAAGAGCATACGGCGTTCTACCCTGAAAGACCATCTATGGCTCATTGCCGACAAGCAGATACGCCTCATCCACATACGGCAGGAGACGACTGCATCCGGAAAACGGCAGCCTACTGTCAGTTCTGTGAGAATCGGTGACAGCCGTGGATTCCTATGCACCGAGACAAACCCCAAAGTAGCTGAGAACGGAAAAGGCATCGTATGGTTTTCGGGCAACAGGACCGTTTCCATCTACCGTTACAAGGCACGGAAAGGGATTGCCTATACAGGCACTGTCGACCGCAATGATCTGTCCGGACTGCGCGATATGGTCTTCCAAGGCGGATACCTGTGGGCAATCTATTATGACCGGCTCGTCAGGTACAAGGCATACGGAAACGGCGTATTGCACAAAGATGCAGAAAGAACATTCAAGACGCACGGCGGACTGATTGCACTCAGGCTGAGCACACGTCATGTCTGGCTGGCAGCCAGCGACCAGCTCATCCGTATCAGCAGACACGACCTCAAGGATGTACATATCTTCACGCACTCTTCGTCACTTCCCAACACGGTTGTCAATGACATCAACAGCATCTACATTGACAGGAACGACAACATCTGGATGTCGGGATGGATGTCGGGAGTGGCTTACACCTATACTCACCAGGAACTCTTCCATACCCTCAAATACAGTCCGAAGCAGTATTCCGCGACGACAGGAAGTGCAGAATTCATCAGTGCGCTATGTTATGACTCCAGCGACGGATATGTATACATCGGCCGGAAGTTCGGCGGTATCAGCCGGCTGGACACAAAGACGAAACAGGTGGAATGGGACTACTGTGTCCAACCGCAGCTGCAGAACAGCATCACCTGCCTGCAGACCGACAGGCAACATATCTATGCAGGAATCGGAAACAACATTGTCGTCATAGCCAAGAACACGAAAAAAGTAACCCAGATTCTGCCGACGAGCAACCGCGGGTACATCTTCTGGCTGTGTTTCGACAGATTCGGCAGACTATGGGCGGCTACCTATGCCGGGCTGGAGTGCATGGAGAAGACAGACGGGAAATGGACTGTCAAGATGACCTTCACCACCAAGTCGCCCCTGCCCCGCCGTCTTTCCACCAATTACCTGCACAACATCTGCTATGACAGAGAGGCCAACGAACTGATCGTCACTTCGACAGCAGGACTGAACAGGGTAATCCTGGACAGCAGGGGCAACGTCCAGAACATCGTAAGCTATGTGTCAGACAATTCTCTCGGCAGCCTCAGCAACAACTTCACATGGGCCATCAGCAAGGGCGCAAAGGGTGTCTACTGGGTGGGAACGATGGGAAGCGGACTCAACAAAGTGACTTTCCTTGACAGTCCTGACGGCAAATACACTTACAGATCCGAACATTTCGGCATCAGGGAAGGTGCTGAGAGCGAAGACATGGAAGCCATCCAAGTCGACAGATACGGAAGAATATGGTGCAGCGGATTCAACCTGAGCTGCTTTGACGAACAGACAAAACGATTCAAGACATTCAATGTCAGCGACGGACTGCAAGGGCCCACCTTCGCCACCTCCAGTTCTGCCTGCGACGCACAAGGCACACTTTACTTCGGCGGTTCCAATGGCATGAACTACTTTCTGCCCGCCAGTGAGAACAGCATGCCTGCCTCCATGCACGTCTATTTTACCCATCTTGTGGTCAACGGGACGGTCCTCAACACAGACATCGAATACACCCGGAATGTAACACTTCCCTATCCTGAGACCAACTTTACCGTAGCCTTCACCACGCTCGACTACAACTCCGTAAGGCATACACGGTTCAGATACAAAATGGAAGGCTATGACGAATGGCATGAAATCCAGGCAGGAGAAAAGCCTTCCATCACCTATCAGAACCTGCCTTACGGCAGCCACACACTCGTGGTTGAAGCCGGAGACTGGGCCGACTGGAGCGGTGAGGTCTATACGCTGCAGGTTTACGTTACACCTCCCTTATGGCGAACGTGGTGGGCTTACGTCATTTATGTGCTGACAGCAGGTTTCCTGATATATACCGGCACGAGATACTTCATCAAATGGACACAGATGAAGAACTTCATAGCCATGCGGAAGCAGAAAGAACGTCACAGGGAAGAGATGATGCAGATGAAGCCCCGCTTCTTCATGGACATCTCTCATGAATTCCGCACCCCTCTCACGCTGATCAGCCATGCCGTACACGAGTTGAAAGAAGAAGACAGCCCCGGGCAGAACAGATATGTAGATGCCATCCTGCGTAACTCCCGCCTGCTTTCAAACATGATCAACGAGCTGCTTGACCTCCACCGTGCAGACATGAAGTCTCTACGTCTGCACACCACGAAGACGAACATTACAGAATATATGTCCGCTTTCTGCAGCGAGTTCTCCCTGTGGGCCGAGAGCGTGGGGGTCAATCTCCAGCTCACTGTCCACACTCCCAACCTGCAAGTATGGATAGACCAGGAACAGATAAGCAAGATCTTAAGGAACATCGTTTCAAATAGTCTGCGGTACACGCCAAAAGGAGGCAGCATTGATATAAGCATCGAAGAAGGCGAACACAACAGCATATTGCCGCTGCACAAGGACTTCTATGAATATACTGCCGCCATGGAGAAGGGGAAACAGATCATTATCCGCATAGCCGATACGGGGACTGGAATCCCCAGAAAGGAACTGCCCAAGGTATTCGACAGGCTGCACCAGGTGGAGAGCAACAGCCAGCAGAACATAGGGACCGGTATCGGACTGGCACTCGTGAAGTCGCTTGTCACACGCCATCATGGCGGAATTGTCATCAGCAGCAGTCTCGGACTGGGCACAGAAACCATCCTCTTCCTGCCCCTCTCCACTCATTATCTGAAAGATGAGGAAAAGGAAAAGTCAACGGACTTCAGTCTCCATGAAATGTTCGATTCATCTTCTACCGGCTGCCAGCCTGCAGACGACGGAACGATGGAAGAAGAAACACAAGACGGCAGCAAACCCTCTCTTCTACTTGTGGAAGACAACGGCGAAGTGCTGATGATGATGCAGGAATACTTCAAAAAGGAATACAATACAATCCTCGCAAAGGACGGGCAGGAAGCTCTGGCCAAATGCAAGGCGGCAAATCCGGACCTCATCATTTCCGATGTGATGATGCCGAACATGGATGGGATGGAACTCTGTGCAAAACTGAAGAACGCCATTGCGACCTGCCATATCCCCATCATCCTCCTGACGGCAGTGACACAAGAGGAGAAACAGATAGAAGGACTGGAACTGGGTGCCGACGCCTATATTCCGAAACCTTACAACCCACGTGTCCTGAAAGCGATGGTGCGGAACCTGATTGTCAAGAGCCGCCTCATCCGGACCAGTATGCAGCTCAATGAGAACATACGGGAGAAGATCGAAGACGAAAAAGACCGGCAGTTCTTCGACCGCTTCAACCAGATCATACAGGCCAACCTTGCTGACAACGACTTTTCCATCCAGCAGGTAATCAGCGAGCTGGGAACAAACCGTACCAGCCTGTACAATTTCATCAAGACCAGTACCGGGATGTCGCTGGGAAAGTACATCATGAAGCTGAGGCTGGACAAGGCCGCCCGGCTCCTCATCAGCAGCGATATGTCTGTTTCAGAAGCCAGTCTGGAAGTGGGCATAGACAGCCTGTCTTACTTCACCCGGTCGTTCAAGCAGCAGTTCGGTGTCACACCGACAGAATTCATGAGGACGAAACGCTGAAAGGCAGCCCACATTCACCGACAGAAACCAACAGCAAACAATATCAGAAATCTATATGAAAAGATTCATCTCACATTTACTCGCACTGACATTGTCAGTATCCGTGCCGGCCGGTGTCTGTGCCCAGACATCAAAGACGATAGACATTCTCCCCGGAGAGACATGGTGGGGGGCGGCGACAGACCTCGGCACACGGTCTCCCCTGAACCTCCATCGGGTCGCTGCAGACCTACGGACACAGAACTTCAACAACCAGGCAGCCCCTCTGCTCGTGTCCAACAAGGGACGAGGTGTCTGGGCAGACGGACCGTTCAGTCTCAAAGCCGAGAAGAACAGACTTACGGTCAAGGTCCACAGAGGCTCCTTCAGCCTCACAGGGAAAGGAAAGAACCTGCGTGACGCCTACCTTGCCGAAATGCAGAAGCACTTCCCCGCCACCGGGAAATGCCCTCCGGCTCTCTTTTTCGACAAGCCTGTCTACAACAGCTGGATAGAACTTACCTACGACCAGAACCAGAACGACATTCTGAGATACGCCCATGCCATCATCGACAACGGGTTCCCCGCAGGCGTACTGATGATTGACGACAATTGGCAGAAAGATTACGGCGACTGGGAATTCCGCCCGGACCGCTTCCCTGATCCCAAGGCAATGGTAGACACACTGCACGCCATGGGCTTCAAGGTGATGCTCTGGGTGTGTCCGTTCGTGTCCCCCGACAGCAAGCTGGGACGCGACCTGGAGAAAGAAGGCTATTTCGTAAAGGCGAAGGACTCGGAAGACGCTGCCGTGGTAAGGTGGTGGAACGGCCATAGTTTTGCGTACGACCTCAGTAATCCCAAGGCTTTCGCCTACCTTAAGAAAACTTTCAAGAATCTTCAGGCAAAGTATGCCATCGACGGATTCAAGTTCGATGCGGGTGATCCGGAACGCTACCTGAAAGAAGATGTCGACATATATGACGGAAAATCATACGATGTTGAACAGACGAAACTGTGGGCTACGATGGCCCTGGACTTCCCCTACAACGAGATGCGTGCCTGCTGGGAACTTGGCAACCAGCCGCTCATTCAACGTTTAGGCGACAAGAAATACTCCTGGGAAGGCGTTTCCCAGCTCGTCCCCGACATGATCGCAGCCGGACTGCTGGGCTATGCCTATACCTGTCCGGACATGATCGGAGGCGGCGAATACGGCAGTTTCTACGGTATCGCCCCCGGGAAGTTCAACCAGGCTCTCATGATCCGTTCCTGCCAGATACATTCCATGATGCCTGTCATGCAGTTCTCGGTAGCACCATGGCGCATGCTCAGCAAAAAGAACCTTGCCATCTGCCGCCGCTTTGCCAAGTGGCACGAAGAACTGGGAGGCTATATCAGACAGCAGGCAGAACTTTCAGCCCGTACCGGAGAGCCCATCGTACGCCACATGGACTACAGTTATCCGGACGAGGGATTTGAGAACGTCAACGACCAGTATATGCTGGGCGACCGCTATCTCGTAGCCCCGGTATCTTCAGCCAGCACCCAGCGCACGGTGAAACTTCCGCAGGGAAAGTGGAGGGATGACCAAGGCAAACTATACAAGGGCGGCAGAAGCTATCAGATCAACGTTCCCCTGGACCGCCTGCCATGGTTTGAACCTGTATCAAAATAAACGAATCAGAAAAGAAAGACAAACATGAAACAGCATATGAAAAGCCTTCTGGCTGCTACCCTTTTGGTTATCGGCAATCTGTGTTGCTGCTCCAGCTGCACAGCCACATCTGTCACAGCTGAAAGCCCATCGGACATAAACGATGGGAAAACTGCAGTGACAACCATTGCCTATACACCGTCGGACAAAGAAATCATCAATCCCGAACGGGGTATGTTCACACACCATGAGTTCTACTCGGACAAGAACAATGAACTGACACTGGAACAGCTGCAACAGCTGAGGAATGAGGGAATGAGCCTCATCTTCACCGTTTACGTGATGAGAGACTTCCGTAACAAGGACATTTCCACCCCTTACCTAAACAAGATAAGGCGTAATCTGAGGGCGATAAGGCACAGCGGTATGAAAGCCATCGTACGTTTCTGTTATTCCTACTCGGAAAAAGACAAGCCCTGGGATGCCCCATGGGACGTCACCAGACGCCATATCGAACAGCTGAAACCGGTCCTCCGGGAGTATGCCGACGTGATTGCCGTGCTCGAAGCCGGTTTCGTAGGCGTGTGGGGAGAATGGTACTACACGGACAACTACGTCTTCCAGCCGAAAGATGCATCGCAGTACGGACCGAGGAAGCAAGTGCTGGAAGCTCTCCTTGAAGTCATGCCCAAGGACAGGTTCGTCGCCGTCCGCTATCCCAGAGCCAAACTGGGCGTATATAACCTCCAGCCTACGGACACCATCAGCCGGGCAACGGCCTACGACGGCAGCGACATCAGCCGTACTTCCTTTCATAACGACTGTTTCCTCGCCACGGCCGACGACATGGGGACTTTCCTTGATGTGGCCGAACACCGCAAATACTGGATGTGGGAATCACGGTATGTGCCCATGGGGGGCGAGACCTGCGCTCCGTCCGACTACTGTGAAATCGGGAATGCGTACAGGGAATTCGCTGCCTATCACTGGTCCTATCTCAACAAGGACTATCATCCGGATGTCCTGTCAAAATGGGAAAAACAGAACTTCATGACGACTGTCAGGAAGAAACTGGGGTACCGCTTCGTACTCAAGGAGGGTAAATTCACCAAGACACCACGCACAGGAAAACCCTTCAGCATTGACCTGCAGATAAAGAACGAGGGATGGGCAGCCCCCTTCAATCCCCGCCCTGTGGAAATCATACTGAAGAAAGGAGGGAAGAAATATACCTTCCACGTGGATGCCGACCCCCGCTTCTGGATGGCAGGCAAGACTATAGACCTGAAGACTGCCATAACCTTACCGGGCGATATGCCGGAAGGGGAGTACGAGGTGTTTCTCAACCTCCCTGACCCCGACAAACAACTGCACGACAACCCTGCTTACAGCATTCAGTTTGCCAATGAAGGGGTCTGGCAGAGGAAAGAAGGCTACAACAGGCTGTGTACCGTCAGCATCGTAAGGCCGTAGACATATATCAGAAAGGATAATCAAGCCTTCCGAAAGCGGAAGCAGCAGAAAAAAACAGGGACGCACTGCTCATGCGTCCCTGTTTTTTTCTGCTGCTTCCGTCCTCCTTATCTACCGGCCTGTCCACGGAAAGCATAGCGACTTTTCCCGTAAAGTGTTGTCTGCATTGCAGCTGATGCCTACCTGCAAGTCAAGCAACACCTGCTTGCAAGCCAAGTAAGCACCTTTTCTTGGGCGACTCATAACCATCTGGGACAAAGGTGCTTGTTGCCAGCCTTCCACCGCATTTACTTTCTCTTCGGAATAATCTCATAGACATCGGCCTTGCCGATCAGCTCGATGCGGGTTACACCCTTGGCCACAGCTGCCGTAAAGAATGGTGCGGAGGATTTTGTCTCAGCCTTCAGGCGGTTGCGCCTGTCGTACTGACGCAGGCTGACGCTTCCTCCTTCGGGCAATGAAAGGAGGAAAGTGTACGAGGTCGTACCGTGCGGCACTTCAAACGAAACGGCACCCGTATTCTTGAAGGCCGTACAGGGCCGATGATCGAAGGCCAGAAGAACACCGTCTGATGCAGCGGCATCCCCGCCGAAAGCAAGGGAAGCGCCGGCCGCAGGAGTCACCACGAACGAACGTATGGAAGCCCAGTTGGTACGTTCGGAATCGAGCCTGCGGAGACGGATATAGCGCATCTCTACCGGCTCGCCAGCCTTCCACAGAACATCATACTGGTTACGCATATCTGAAAGAAGCGGCAGCCATGTCTTTCCGTCAACGGAACACTCCAGCGCAGCATGGTCATAGAAGTCGCAGTCGTCCTTGGAATTCCTGCCCTGCAGGATGTGTACCTCGCATACTGCCATTGTCTCGGGAAGGGCGACACCCATCCAGTCACCCGCCTTCTGGCTCTCGCCGGAGGTATAGAACGTAGTGCTGTCGCCGTCAAGCATCAGACGGCTTTGTGTCGTCGCAAGACTCCTGTAAGTTCCGATTCCGTGCAGCGTAAAGGCCTTTTCGCCCGACTGCTGCTCGTAGAACGCATCGGCGAGGTCGGCCATGGCACACGCATAGAACGGCTGCAGCTTCATGGTTCCCGACTTGTGTGCCTCGTACGCTTTTTCCTCGGCGGGCGTCATGCGGTTCTGCACATACGCCTTCCAGAATGCGGCAGCGTCTCCCGAGCTGTAGAGGTCCATCAGTTCGATGGCCTTCTTGCCACGCTCGCCGAGCTTGCCGAACTCCGTCAGCCACGGACGAAGCTCCTTGATAAGCAATGTATCGGTGCAGCCTGCCTCGATTTCGGCAGGGGCCTTTACGACACGTTCGAACTCTTCATAAAGCCGGTCACGCTTCTCCTGTGTGTAATCAGCGAGCCGGAAAGTCTCGGTCTCCCATGACTCGTCGCGGCGGTAGCCTGTCTCCGTATCGGCCGAATGGATGGCAAACGTCCGGTAAGCCTCCTTTGCACGGGGCATCATCACCTCCAGGCCACGTTCCCAGCTGTCAATCGGGTTGTAATCCTTTGGATTCCACGTGTAATCGGCCACGCTGTAAAGCGAGAGTTTCGAGGCCTCTCCGTGTTCCATCGGGTTGCTGACAAGTCCGCACATATCCCTGTCTGTGAGCGAGGTGTCCAGTCCGTAGACCGGACCCTGCAGGATAAGATTGCGCACATAGTCGGTAACGGCGTAGTTCCACCAGAAGAGAGCAGGCCGCTTGATGCGGCTGTCCACCCAGTCAAGCGTGCTCTTCGTCACGTCACTGCACACGACATCACCCGTCCAGAATACCCGGACAGAGGGGTCGAGCGTCCTTCCATAGATACTCAACGGCCCGTCTTCACCCGGTTTCGCCCATAGTCTGGAATAATCGGTAGGGCAGATAATCAGCGGAGAAACGTCGCCCTTCTCCTTTACAAACTCCTTGGTCAATCGGTTCAACAGCTCGACTTGCCTGTCTGGATTGGTTCCTTCACCCTCAATATCATCGAAGAAGATGGCGAACGAACGCACACCATCAGCATACATGAGGTTGAACTTACGGACAAGGTTCTGATAGTCTTCCTCGTTCCACTTGATATCCTTGCCCGGATGGATGGCCCAAACGAAATCTACACGATTCCGTTTACAAGCGTCAACAAGTTCTTTGATGTTCTTTTGTTCACGTTCGGGATAAGGCAGACGCCAGTTGGGCGAACTGTGATAAGGGTCGTCCTTCGGACCGTAGATATAGGTGTTGAGCTTGTCCCTGCCGTAGAAGTCGATCAATGACAGGCGTACGGCATGCGACCAAGGCGTACCATAAAAGCCCTCGACCACGCCGCGGTAAGGGAATACCGGTGCGTCCATTATCTTTATACAGGGAAGTTTCTTTCCACCTTCCACCGATGGGTTCTCCATGATCTGGCGCAAGGTCTGTATGGCATAGAAAACACCAGTATCGTCAAAGCCGCTGATATCGATTCCACTCGGAGTTATCTGCAGTATATAGGCGCCTGGAACATTCTCCACACCATTGACCGACGGCATCTTGCCATAGGCCGCCCGCAAAGGAAAGCCTTGCTTGTAATGCGGAGAGCGGACGTTCAGAAGAGGCAGGAAGTCAAGGTCGTCGTCGTAAGGCCTTTCACTGTCATGCTTAGGGACGACAGTCCGGATGCCGCCGCTGATGTCCACCGTCTTCTCTCCCGTCAGTTTCATGTAACGTGGGGTAGGATTGATGACAAGTCCGTGATGGTCCATCTTCTTGCCGGGAACAGGATTTACCAGCTGTACTTCCGAACGCTGGCTGCCTAAGTCGAATTCGTTGTCCTGCGCCTGGGCAGCCGTAAATGTACACAAGCCCACGGCGAAAGTAACGAAAAGTCTCTTTTGTTTCATGTAGGTTCTTAATATTTTGCTTCCGACTGCCACATACTTCCGCATAGGGTCAAGTCGATTGAAAAATGGTAACACGATTGCTTCCCTTTCCGTAAACAAGGGATTCTACCTGCAAAGATAAGGATTTAAAATGAATTTCGCCCATCATCAGTCTCCCAAAAACAATAAGGACAGAATTATTTTCCGCAAAAAGAAACAGTTTCTTTCATGAAAATGGCTTTGTAATCAACAGTATTCCGTTCAGGAAAGCAGCTGATGAAAAGAAACCGACAGGGGTCTTTACGAGCTGGAAAAGACGGATTTACAAACACAGAAGGCGTAGGATAAAGATTCATAGAGACTTTGTCAATACGTAACTATTCAGCTGTATGTAGTATTGAACATCTGCGACAATGACTTGTCGGATGGTTGTATTCCGACTGCACGCTGTGCAGTGTATTGCATAAATGATGCCCTGATGTAGACAGAGGGGTTCAAATAAACTGCAGTCGTTCAGGATTTTTTGGATCCCAATCACCCCCATGACCGGGGAGAAGAAATGCCCTCCGGGGTCAAACATACATCCATCAGATTATCAGCAGATTAAAGGACAATGCGAAAATCGGTGCTTAATTGCGTTTCAAGTAAGCCTTAGTTGCGAGTGAAGTAAGGATTGCTTTCAATGCAACCGGGCATCATGTTATTTTCCAAGTATGATTTCATTGATCTGAAACCGGACGTTTCTTCGGTTCTGTTCATTGGATTTATCGGTATTCGGAGCCGTAGGATTTTCCAATGAACGGTTTGGGATGAAACGGCCTTTCGGGTGTTTCGCTGCTGTTGGGAAAATCAGTATTGATAGCGAAGAATTACGATTACGACTGTGAAATCACTAAAAAAGGGTAAATAAAAATAGCTCGTAAAAATCATATAATCTAAGTATTGTGAATAACATGCAGGATTCATACCTTTGCAATGGAAATTACATAAAGGGAGAAACAGCCGGTTATGCCGTTAAAAACAGTGTTCTAAACCTGATTTCCCATAGAGAACCGATAAGTCCGTTCCGGGATGCAAAGCCCCTATAAACCAACACTATTCATTGTAGTGACTAAATATATGTCTTCAAACAAAACATTCACAATCAAAAAGCAAATATGGATAAATTATTAAAACTGTTGTTATTGTCAACTTTAGCACTTCCGGGAAGTGCCACGGGCAAGCCTGCTTCGAGCACAAGCACCGTGAACAAACGTCCGGTCCAGATTCTGGCGGCAACGAAAAACATGATTACAGATGACGACAAGGACAAGCCTGCACATATCGTAGGACACGTGCGTGACGCTTCGACAATGAAGTTCCTGCCGCATATCCTGGTGAAAGTAAAGGGCACACATATTACAGCCATGACAGATGTCACCGGCCATTACATGCTCAAGAACCTGCCCGTCGGCGACCTGGAGATTGAGGTTTCCATCATGGGGTATGAAACGCAGGTGCATAAAATCACCACAACGCCGGACGGGACTTTCCCAAGCGACTTTGAGATGGAGCCTGCCGTAATCAACCTGAATGATGTTGTCGTCTCCGCTACCCGCAATGTAACGAAACGAAGGTTGGCACCAACCTTGGTGAATGTGCTCGATGAAAAGATTTTCAACCGCACACAGAGTTCGTTCCTCTCGCAGGCTTTGAAGTTCCAACCGGGGCTGCGTGTAGAAGACAACTGTCAGAACTGTGGTTTTTCACAAGTCAGAATCAACGGTCTGGACGGACCTTACTCGCAGATATTGGTGGACTCCCGTCCCGTGTTCAGTGCCCTTGCGGGTGTATATGGATTGGAGCAAATACCCACGAACATGATAGAACGTATAGAAATTATGCGTGGTGGTGGAAGTGCCTTGTTTGGGTCTTCGGCAATAGCAGGTGTGATAAACATCATCACCAAAGAGCCTGCATCATCCTCGGCAAGCCTGTCGCATGAGATCAGGGGTATCGGCGGATTGAGTACTTTTGAGAACACATCCAACATCAATGCCACGTATGTAACGGACAACAACAGAATGGGCTTCTCCGTATTCGGCCAGATTCATCACCGTTCGCCCTATGATTACGACAAGGACGGGTATTCTGAAATGCCTAAACTGCACGGAAACAATGTGGGATTGCGCACATTCTTCTACCTGTCTGACTGTTCCAAGCTGACAGCAGAACTGCATAACACACGTGAGTTCAGACGTGGCGGCGACCGTTTCGACTATGAGCCGCACGATGCACATGTGGCTGAACAACTGCGGCACAACAACCTGACAGGAAGCATCAACTACACTTTCTTCTCCAAGGATGAGCACCACAGGCTGAATGCCTTTGCATCATTCATGAAGGTAAAGCGGGAGAGTTACTACGGAGGAGGGGCGAAAACGGTTGAACAACTGCTGGAGAAAGCAGGAGATGCCACAACCCCTTTCACGCCGGATGATGCCCTTGAACTGAAGAAAAGGATGGCAAGCTATGGCCGTACAAACGGGTCAACCAACGTTTTCGGTCTGCAATATTCATGCAATATAGACAAGTTGCTTTTCATGCCTTCAGAACTGACATTGGGATTGGAGTACAACGGTGACAGATTGAAAGACAAAAGCGGATTCAGGTCAGAAGCCATAGACCAGAACGCACACACGACCTCGGGATACATTCAGAACGAATGGAAAACGGAACGTTGGAGTTTCCTTGTCGGAGGACGACTGGACAAGCACTCACTCGTGCGGCACGTGATTGTCTCTCCTCGTGCAAATGTACGGTTCAACCCTACCAAGGACATTGTTCTTCGGGCTAACTACAGCTCCGGTTTCAGGGCACCGCAGATCTTTGATGAAGATCTGCATGTGGACAATGCCGGCGGTGATCTCATCATCATCCAGAATGCTTCCAATCTGCATGAGGAGCGTTCAAACAGTTTCAGCCTGTCGGCAGACTGGTACAAACAGCTCGGACAATGGCAGTTGAACCTTACGGGAGAGACTTTCTATACCCAATTACGGGATGCTTTCACGCTGACACAGTCGAGAATAACAGATAAATCGGGCAAGGAACAAATCCTGAAAACACGCAGCAATTCCGATGGCGCAAAGGTGATCGGGGCAAGTATCGAAGGGCGGTTGGCATACCCGCAGCTGCTGTCTATACAGCTGGGACTGACCTGTCATCAAAGCCGGTGGGACAAAGCACAGCAATGGAACGAAAATGATGCCTACACGACACGACGCATGTATCGCAGCCCGGACGTCTATGGATATTTCGTTTCAACCTGGAATGTTACGAAAAGTCTTGACCTGACCCTTACCGGGAACTTCACCGGCAGCATGCTCGTAGGGCATGAGATACCAACGGAAGAGGACGGAAAGACATTGGCTATGGATGAGTATTTAGGAGCCATCTCTGCCAATATAGCTTACGACAGGGTAATGTCTGGAGAAGGACAGACGAATAAGATAGGAGAGGTGTACGGACCGCGAACTTTCAAGACACCTACATTCATGGAGCTGGGCTTGAAAGCAGAATACTCCTTCCCGATATACACCTACTATCAGGCAAAAGTTTTTGCAGGCATACAAAACATTTTCAATGCCTACCAGAAAGACTTTGACAAAGGCTACAACCGGGATTCGGCATACATCTATGGCCCCATGTCGCCGAGAAGTTTCTATGCCGGTTTCCGGCTGACCTTCTGAAAGCTGATGAGCGCGGCGGAAGAATGAAAATCAAGAACTTTTATTCTGTAAGCAGAGTTCTCCCAGGAACGAAAAAAGCCCGTTATATCACTCGGAGACGAGTTTATAATGGGCTTTTCAGGTTCTTGCGCTATGGATATTCGCAAACGAGTGCCGACATTTCCATGCAAGCCACTCCACTTTTCAGAAGCTCCGTCTTTCCATAACGGAGGAAGAAAGGAACACGGAGAAATCGGTTCTTCCGTCAAATGCGTGGATGCTTTTCACATAGCTTTCACGGAAGAACCGAAGTGATTCAATAAACAGAAACATAGCCAGGACTGTCAACCGGCTATTCTATCACCATCTTCCGATACAAAGCCCCTTCATTTTAATATGCTGGGAATGCAGATAAGGTTCTGAAAAAACATTACATAATTTCAAACAAATCATCTGCAAATATGAAAAACCCGTGTCAAAATCAGGTTTGTAACCAGCAGTCAATCAATTGTTTGTAAAGCCGTTTAAAACAGGTGCCCGATTGGACTCCAAAAGGGCGTTGGTAACACGCTGAAAGGGCACCAGTTGCAGGTCAATCAGGCATCTTTTAGAAGCCAGAAGAGCATGTGTCAGCTTTGGTTGCATGAAAACTGTTTACAAACACCGATGATATGGGAATAAGTTGTCTGTAGAAGACGGAAAGACAGGCCGATGGACAGGCCATCGTATCAATTTGTCTTCCTGCATTTTATCCTGTAGTTTATCCTCTCTTGTAAGACCGCCTGATTCAGGACAGTCATACCATGCAAGTGCATAAGCCTTTATTCTATCTCCAATCTATACATTTAACGGAAGACCCCAGATCTATTCTCTTTAGGCGACACACTGGCGAAGGCTGGAAAGCTGTCAAATTATTAGGATCCGACAAAAGATTAAATGTCATGGAATGCTATGCGTGGCTTCCTCTCAACCGGCAAGCCCGCGTCGCCTTTGGGGAAGCCCCTACCCTATCAGATAAAGTACGTCAGTCTTTGCCTTCTCCTGCGGGTCGTTTCCATCCGGAGAGCGACAGACGGAAGGCGCACAAGCCGTCAGCACGACTGGTTGTCAGCCGTCAGCACACAGGCAGGGAGACAAGGTCCGATTCCCGTCACGTCCATGCGTACAGCAGAAAGGAAGGACCGACTTATACGGAAAGGATTTACCAGACAGCAATATAATGCGATTGAAAAACAACACTTCTTTACAATCGATTCCGACACCTATGTGCTAATGGAAGAAGGACGGGTCAGGGTCACAAGGCAGGTTCTGTAAAACTACCTTTGACGGCTGACGATACACCTTATCGGCGGTCGGCCGGTGCAGCATATCCTGGACATGCCCTCCATCAACATACAGATAAACGCCGGCTCATACACGCTTCATCTTTGGCAGACAGATGGCCATAATGCCTAACAACGGGAGCAATGTGCTGACTTTGAAGACAAAAAGAATACTTGTCTGGTCGGCCAGCCAACCGAAGAACGAACTGCCCAGCCCACCAAGGCCAAACGACAGCCCATAGAAGATACCGGCTATCGTCCCGATATGATTGGGCATGAGGTCGGTGGCATAGACCAATATGGCGGAAAAGGCCGAGGCTATGATGAGACCGATAACGGCTGACAGAACAACCGTACCGGCAAGGCTTCCCACATAAGGGAGCAGGATTGTGAAAGGGGCCGCACCGAAGATAGAGAACCATATTACGTATTTCCGCCCATAGCGGTCGCCTATCCACCCTCCGAGAAGTGTCCCGACGACCTCTGCTGCCAAGAAGACAAACAGACAGAGTTGGGAATATTGGATAGAGACGCCGAACTTCTCGATCAAGAAGAACGTGAAATAGCTGGTCATGCTCTCCGTATAGAAATTCTTGGAGAACATCAACACGAACAGGATAAACACAAAACCATAAATCTGCCGGCGGGTGTAGCTCTTTGCCGTGGTCCATTGCGGCCGTCTCCGCCTACGGATCTGCTTTAATTGCCTTACGTGCCATTTCCCAATATAAACCAGAATAAAGGCCAGGAAAAGGGCTATGAACGCAAACCAACGCACACCGCCCAGGCCGACCGGTATCACGATGAGTGCCGCAAAGAGAGGGCCTATTGCAAAACCGCCATTGCCGCCTACCTGGAAAATGCTCTG
>OBLF01000733.1_pt1 | contig 32858 bp, 29 predicted proteins | sample 1519231 | NCBI WGS metagenome assembly OBLF01 (sample SAMEA2602895, study PRJEB22501) | metagenome | reverse complement strand
GCGACCACCGAGATCTACACTCTTTCCCTACACGACGCTCTTCCGATCTCCTATGCACCCAATATAATATCTTAGTATAGCACAAAGGCGGCAAATGCCGCAAGGTGTGAGTTTCTGTTTTTTGCGGAAATATCCGGCAGCGGAGGGCCGCCCGAAGAAAAACGAAAAAAACCGGAAAAATTCTGGAATCCATGCTTGCTTTTGAAACTTTTTTTGCTATAATAAGGTTGTTCTCAACATTCGGTACAACTATAATGATAGATGGAGGAATCTGCATGAGTAAGAAGTATTGTTACCTGTTCACAGAGGGCAACGCACAGATGCGTGAGCTGCTGGGCGGTAAGGGCGCCAATCTGGCGGAAATGACCAACATCGGTCTGCCCGTGCCGCAGGGCTTCACCATCACCACCGAGGCCTGCACCCAGTACTATGAGGACGGCCGCCAGATCAACGACGAGATCATGGCCGAGATCATGGAATATATCGAGAAGATGGAGAAGATCACCGGCAAGAAGTTCGGCGATCACGAGAATCCTCTGCTGGTTTCCGTCCGCTCCGGCGCACGGGCCTCCATGCCCGGCATGATGGACACCATCCTGAACCTGGGCCTCAATGAGGACGTGGTGGATGTCATCGCCAAGAAGTCCAACAACCCCCGCTGGGCCTGGGACTGCTACCGCCGCTTCATCCAGATGTACTCCGACGTGGTCATGGAAGTGGGCAAGAAGTATTTCGAGCAGCTCATTGACGAGATGAAGTCCAAGAAGGGCGTCACTCAGGATGTGGAGCTCACCGCCAAGGACCTGAAGGAGCTGGCCGGCCAGTTCAAGGCCGAGTACAAGTCCAAGATCGGTCAGGACTTCCCCACCGATCCCAAGGAACAGCTGCTGGGCGCCATCAAGGCTGTGTTCCGCAGCTGGGACAACCCCCGTGCCAACGTCTATCGCCGTGACAACGACATCCCCTACTCCTGGGGTACCGCCGTCAACGTCCAGTCCATGGCCTTCGGCAACATGGGCGATGACTGCGGCACCGGCGTGGCCTTTACCCGCAACCCCGCCACCGGTGAGAAGAAGCTCATGGGTGAATTCCTGACCAATGCTCAGGGCGAGGACGTGGTGGCCGGTGTCCGTACCCCCATGCCCATCGACCAGATGGCCGAGAAGTTCCCGGAGGCCTATGCCCAGTTCGTGGAGGTCTGCCACACGCTGGAGGATCACTACCGGGATATGCAGGATATGGAGTTTACCGTGGAACACGGCAAGCTGTATATGCTCCAGACCCGTAACGGCAAGCGCACCGCTCCCGCCGCTCTGAAGATCGCCTGCGATCTGGTGGACGAGGGCATGATCTCCGAGCAGCAGGCCGTGGCCATGATCGATCCCCGCAATCTGGATACCCTGCTGCATCCCCAGTTTGACGTCGCCGCTCTGAAGGCCGCCACTCCCGTGGGCAAGGCTCTGCCCGCCTCCCCCGGCGCCGCCTGCGGCAAGATCGTCTACACCGCCGAGGATGCCAAGGAGTGGGCCGCCCGTGGTGAGAAGGTGGTTCTGGTCCGTCTGGAGACCTCTCCCGAGGACATCGAGGGCATGAAGGCCGCACAGGGTATCCTGACGGTCCGTGGCGGTATGACCAGCCACGCCGCCGTGGTGGCCCGTGGTATGGGCAAGTGCTGCGTTTCCGGCTGCGGCGCCATCGTCATGGACGAGGAGAACAAGCAGTTCACGCTGGCCGGCAAGACCTATCACGAAGGCGACTGGCTGAGTCTGGACGGCTCCACCGGCAACATCTACGACGGCGCTATGCCCACCGTGGACGCCAGCGTCAGCGGCGACTTCGGCCGCATCATGGGCTGGGCCGATAAGTTCCGCCGCCTGAAGGTCCGCACCAATGCCGACACTCCCCACGACGCCGCCAAGGCCCGTGAGCTGGGTGCTCAGGGCATCGGCCTGTGCCGCACCGAGCATATGTTCTTCGAGGGCGACCGCATCGCCGCCATCCGTGAGATGATCTGCTCCGACACCGTGGAGCAGCGTGAGAAGGCTCTGGCCAAGCTGCTGCCCATGCAGCAGGGCGACTTCGAGGGTATCTACGAGGCCATGGAGGGCAATCCCGTCACCATCCGTTTCCTGGATCCCCCTCTGCACGAGTTCGTCCCCACCGAGGAGGCCGACATCGAGCTGCTGGCCAAGGATATGGGCAAGAGCGTGGCCGAGATCAAGGCCATCATCGCCTCCCTGCACGAGTTCAACCCCATGATGGGCCACCGTGGCTGCCGTCTGGCCGTCACCTTCCCGGAGATCGCCGTCATGCAGACCCGTGCCGTCATCCGTGCCGCCATCAATGTCCAGAAGCGTCACCCCGACTGGAACATGGTGCCTGAGATCATGATCCCGCTGGTGGGTGAGGTGAAGGAGCTGAAGTACGTCAAGAGCGTGGTAGTCAAGACCGCCGACGAGGAGCTGGCCGCCGCCGGTATGAAGATGAAGTATCTGGTAGGTACCATGATCGAAATCCCCCGTGCCGCCCTCACCGCCGACGATATCGCCAAGGAGGCCGAGTTCTTCTCCTTCGGCACCAACGACCTGACTCAGATGACCTTCGGCTTCAGCCGTGATGACGCCGGCAAGTTCCTGGGCGCCTACTACGACAAGAAGATCTACGAGAACGATCCCTTCGCCAAGCTGGATCAGGTGGGCGTGGGCAAGCTGGTGGAAATGGCCGCCAAGCTGGGCCGTGCCACCCGCCCCGACCTGCATCTGGGCATCTGCGGCGAACACGGCGGCGATCCCAGTTCTGTGGAGTTCTGCCACCGTGTGGGTCTGGACTATGTGTCCTGCTCCCCCTTCCGTGTGCCTATCGCCCGTCTGGCCGCCGCTCAGGCTGCTATCAAGGAACAGCGCCAATAAGAAGTTGACGCAGTAGCGTAGGCAAAACAACTGATATAAATAACGGTCACACAGTCCCTTTGGATTGTGTGACCGTTATTTTTGCCATGCTTTTGCATGGCAAAAATAAGAAATGTGCCATTTCCTCGCCCCTGTGGGGCAACCGGAAATGATGCACAAAAACTTCATGCGCCGGCATTTGCGCATTTCCGTGGTGCGATGCTCAGGCATGAAGTTTTTTGCCCATTTTCAGCTGAACACACCGCAAATCAAACCGCTGGTTTCACTATGAAATCAGCGGCTTTTTTCGTTCCCATAAAAATTTTTGAAATTTTTTCGCTCAGGGGGTTAAAAACTGATAGATTGTATGCCGTCCCTCGGTATGATAACGCTCAATGCTCTGACTGCGGCAGACAGTGTGATCATTCCCGTGCAGGCACAGTATCTCCCCGCAAAAGGTATGACGCAGCTTTTATCGACGATTGCCAAGGTGAAGAAGCACACCAATCGGAACCTGACAATCGACGGTATCCTGCTCACGCTTGTAGACGGTAGAACCAATCTTGCCAAAAGTACGGTACGGTGAATTTTCGCAGCAGCACCTCACCCAGCGCAACAAAGAGAAAACGGCGTAACCACAAGGGTTACACCGTTTCCGAAAACTGATTGACCTGAGATACAAGAGCCGCCCCGGGGCACCTTCCTTACGGAGGGTGCCCCGGGGCGGTCTTTTTCTGTGTTTATCGCTTAGTTATCATTATGGACAAAACATACTGCGGTGCGGTACAAGTGGAGAACGGTTTTCCTTTCTGGGCCGCCGCGGCAGAAAAAACACGCCCTTGCCAATCGATGGTACTGTATTGCTTTATGATCTGTTGTGCTTTTTCTTTCGGCTTACAACCGTTGTGCCGATAACAGCGCCGCCGCTGATGAACAGAAGTGCGCTCCACAAAACGGGATTGCTGCTGTCACCGGTTTTTGGCGAGGTAGTATTTCCGGACTTGTCGGGCTGGTCGCTCGGCTTCACCGTAGAACCCGTTGCGGGAATTTCAACGGCGGCCTTCTTATAGCCACAGACGGTGCATTCCTCGTGTTTGGAGCCTCTCGTGGTTGCGGTGGCTTCCTTATCGATCACCCACTTGAAGGTGTGCGCCGCCGTGTCCTTCCTGTCACCGCAGGGGCATTCATGCCAATGGTTATCTGCGTCTGACTTCCAATCCGCTCCATAGCTATGGGTATGCGGAATACTCTTGTATGTTACAATAACGGTCTTGTCGGCGTCCATGATAACTTCCAGCGTATTGGAGAGAACCTCTGTTTTAACACCATTCACCGTAACAGTGTCAATTTCATAGCCGCTATCGGGAGTAAAAACAATTGTTTCATGCGATCCGGCCGCCAGCCCTGCTTTACTTGCAGAAATCGTTCCATGCCCGCCATTCACTTGTGTTGTCAGGTTATAGGTCGTCTCGATCTTCTGCGTTTTCGTCACATTAGAGGGAATGATATACTCGTGCTGTCCAACAGTGATTCTCAGCTTTGCAGAGGCAAGCAGGAAGTCACCTACCTTGAACTCGGAGCGGGGCAGAGTATATGTCACCTGGATGCTTTCCCCATTGAAACTGCCGGGATTTCCTGTAAGGCGGACATCCTGATCAATCGTAAGGACATATTCAGCCTCACCGCCCGCTTGTTCAATAATGCTTTCCATGCTTTCAGACATATCATACGTTACAGTATATGTCACGGGATAGTCTGCGCCGGTTTTATTTCTCTCGATGGTTTCAGGTCCATTTATGACCAGTGTGCCGTGGTTCTGCGAGGGTTGAACGATGGCTACGGCATAGCCGTTTCCAGACACATCCGGAAGCGTGATGTCTATATCATCTCCATCTCCTGTGTCCGTCTTTTGAGCTTCATAAACCTGCACCTCCGAAGCATCGAGAACCTTTCCGGTTTCATCCACCGGCAAGGACAGCACATAAACCGGCAGATCGTTCACTGTCAGGCCGCCTATCGTCAGTTCAGCTGCGCCATCACGCTGAACCCAGAGGGTCGTCAACGGATCATTCCAGCCCATGCTCTTTGAAGCATCGGTTAGAGCGGTCACATTTGCAGCACTGGTGTTCCCCAGCCTGATGTCAAGGCTGCTGTCATCCGGGGTCACGGTCTTACTGCCAGTCTGGAAATAAACTGCCTTATCTCCAACAGCTGCCTCACGGGAGATATAGAGGTAACGATCGCACTTTCCATAGTCTTTACCGGTGACAGCCAAATCATTTGATATGCCGCCTGTGATCTGATATTCGTCACCGACGGTGGCCTGCATGAGATTGTTTCTGATGGTGCCGGCATTCAGCTCGATCTTCGGCACCATACCGCCATAATCACTGGCATCAAAGCAGACACCGCCGCCAAAGGCTGTTGTGGCGTTGTTCTCGATTGCGCCGCCATTCATAATGAACTGGCCGCCTCTGCGGACAAATACGCCGCCGCCGATCCGGTCAGCTTCGCCTTTTGCACTATTTGTACCGGAAATGTTGCCGGAGATCGTACCGCCGTTCATTGTGAAGACGCCTTTGGATATCATGGCTCCGCCGCCTGTTTGCTCGGCTTTGTTGTTGCAGATCTCAGCGCCTTCATACATGGTTGCATTGTGGTTTCCGCCATTATTGGACAGCACCACACCGCCGCCACGATTCGCACAAATATTACCGTTGATTTTCCCGTAAATGTCTAAGTGCTCATCCGTTCCATTGATATAAACCGCGCCATAGTATGCGTGATTGTTGAGGATCCTTCCGTTTTCTCCAATTGTCACCGCTGTGCCGCCGTCGGTTTGCAGGATATGGTTGCCTGTGGCATACACGTTGCTGATTTCACCGTCAATCACGACGGTGCATTTTTGTGCAAAGATGACATTGCCGTTCAGCTTGGGGCAATCCGTGATTTTGGAGCCGTTTTCCATTTTGAAGGATTTGGCACCACCCGCACAGTAGATCATGCTGCCGCTGGAGATTTTCTCAATCAGCGCGGTGGAGGTCAGCGTTCCCTCTGCGTTATTGCGCAGATGAATTACGATGCCGCTATTCGCCTGCCACATTGCACTCTTGTTTGCGGCAATGCTGCTGATGGCGCCGCCGATCTCAACCTTCCCGCCGTCTGCATAAACTCCACGACCGTCCATATTCCGGATCTTCGAGCCTTCCTCCATCACGAGTGTACCGCCCTGAAGCTAGATCGCACCTGCCGGGCCGACTGAGCCTGCCCCAGAGCCTTTTGTTCTCGTATGACCAGTCAGGGTATCCTCTATCACACTGCCGCTTTCCATGACGATTTTTGCCTGGTCGGTGGCGCGCACGGCGGACATGCCGCCAAAGTTGCGCAGCACAGCATCCTTACCCAGCGTCACGGTGCAGGGCACAGTGGCGTTGGAGGCAATGATAGCGTCCTGCACATAAGCCGTATTACCCTCGTTGCCGTCACCGCTGACAGCCTGTGCGAATACAGTACCCTCGTGCATCCCTGCATCGTCCAGAACGATGTCGGAAAGAGTCAGGCCGACAGAACTCGCCGATGAAGACTGAACCTCGATCATGGCGGGATTATACCAGCTGCGGGCTGTGTCACTTTGCTGCTTAAAATCAGCGCTGCGTGTAATAGTGTAAGGACCGCCTTCTCCACTGGTGATTTTAAGACTCTTATCGTAAAAACGAGCACACTGATCCATGGTCAGATCGCTCATCACATAGATCGTTGTACCATCAGCCGCAGCATCCACCGCCTTAGCCAGCGTGGCGAAGGGGAGATCTTTTGTGCCGGTATTCTGTTCGTCGTTACCGGTGCTGCTGACATAGATCTCCGCAGCATCATTCTGTGCTGCCGGATCCGCTGCCTTCGGCGCATTTTTCTGTTCTCCATATTCGGACAACAGCTCCTCGTTGACGGTTTGTTCCTCCCATGCGGAAGCCGGAGCCTCTTCCACCGGCTCAGGGGTATTACCCAACTCCATCGGAAAAGCGGCAGTAGGCAGTAACCCCATCACCAACGCAGCGCAGAGTAAGACGCTTAACAACAATTTTCGCATAAAACATTCCCCTTTCTATTCCTTGTTTTGTGTTCCGTTGTAATTGCAATCGTCCGATGAATCGAAAATCATAATTGGGCAATCGTCTAACTTTTACATGAACATCCGCTCGTCCATCTCCGTCATCAAGTCCTCCTTCTGCAATTATTTTGCGGCACAAACGGTACAAAACTCCTTCCCCCGCAAGTGCATAATTTTAGTATGACATATTCTTATCAACTTTTCAACCGTTTTTTTGGAAATTCACGCTGTAAGCACAAAAAGTCCGTCTGCCACAGCGAAAAAGAGGCTCATGGAAAGCCTTGTATCAGGTTCTTTTTAAACCGCAAACATTGCGGGAGAAGGTAATTGCACCTTCTCCCGCATTTTGGCAATTGTGCTGTTTTTCTTCGCTGTCCGCCAGAAAGCCGATAGGGCCGCAGGGAGAGGACGGGGTTGCTTTTTGCGGTGCGTGTGGTAGGTAAGAAAAAACAAGAGAGGAGTTGAGAGGATGAACCTGATTTCCTGCTGAATGTTGGCACGATACGGCATCAGCCCCAAGCGCTCCGCCTCCCTGCCGGGCACCTTCTCCTGCATCTTTCAGGGCATCATCCCCTACGGCACCCAGATGCTGGTGGCCATTTCCACCTGCGCAGCCCTCGGCTACGCCATCAGCGCCTTTGACATCATCCCCCTACTGTTCTATTCCTTCCTGCTGTGCCTGTCCAGCCTGCTGTTCATCCTGTTTGACAAGAAATAAAGCGTCTCATTTCGTGTGCTTACAGCGAGAGCCCACCTTCTCAAGAAGGTGGGCTCTCGGCGTAATGCTTCTGCGATACCTGTATGATGCGGTGCTGTGGCCGCTGTCCGCTGAAATCGCCATGTAAAAAAGACAGCTTCCAAGGGGTATAGGTTTAAGCGCGGCAAATGCTCCGGCACACACTCTGCCAGAAGCCGCCGGTTGGCTCCCCTTTATTCTTTCTTCAGGTGCTCCTCCATCCAGTGCAGGATCTCGCTGAGTCGGCTGATGCGGTTGGAGGGCTTTCCCTCTCGGCTCAGGCCGTGGTTCTCGCCGTAGAACATGCACAGCTTGCTCTCCACGCCATGGAGCTTGAGTGCTGCGAACATTTCCAGACCGTTGGCCAGCGTGCAGCGGTAATCCTTATCTGCGTGAATAAAGAGTGTGGGCGTCTTAACACGGTCGGCATAGGTGAGGGGTGACGCCTTCCACAAACGCTCCGGATGCTCCCAAATGGTGCCAAGCTGCTGGTCAGGCACATAATAGTAGCCGATATCCGAGAGGAGATAATCCCCCACATAGTTGGCAATGCTTCGCTGGGACACGGCACAGCGGAAACGATCCGTGTGACCGATGACCCAGTTGGTCATAAAGCCGCCATAGGAACCGCCGGCAACGCCCATTCGATCTGCGTCGATTTCGGGATACCTCCGCAGGACCTCATCCGTGAACTCCATCAGATCCTGGAAGTCTACCTCTCCGTACTTGCCCTGAAGATCGGCAAAGGCATTTCCCTTGCCGCAGCTTCCTCTTGGGTTGCAGTAGCATACGAAAAAGCCGGAGGCCGCCCAAAGCTGCATCTCATGGTGGAAGCCCGGGCCAAATACCATCTTCGGCCCACCGTGAATATGAAGGATGCCCGGATACCGCTTGCCCGGCTCGTAGCCCACCGGCTTCATCACGAAGCCGTCGATATCCACGCCGTCCGTGTTGGTAAAGGTAAGCCGCTCCGGCACGGAAATGGTCACGCCCTCCAGTGCAGCTCCGTTGAAATCCGTCAGCTGCTCCAGCTGGCCGCCATCCCAAAGGTATACCTCAGGAAGCTTCAGACCCACAGCCGCAGAAAAGAGGAACCTCTTTCCGTCCTTAGTATCGAAATCAATGAGGTAGTCGTCGCCGCCGAAGAGCGTCTGTACACCGGTTTCCCGCGTCCATACACACAAGCCGGAGCCCACGCCGTCCGTGTTGAGGAAATACAGCGTCTCGCCCACCATTCTCTGTCCCGTGACGGATCCGGAGAAGCAGTCGGTGACCACCTCGGAGTTGACCCGGCGGTCATAGCGGCCCAGATTTTCCTCGCCATTTTCGTCCACCACAAAGAATGTGGGGTGCTCGTACACGCCATAGTCCCGCATGACCAGTCCCAGGCAGAGCGCCTTCCGGCCTAAATGCCCCACATAGTCGATGCTGTATTTGTCGGGCGTGATCAGCGTCTCCGTCTCGTTCCGCTCCGCATCCCAGCGATACATTCCCTCGGTGACCGGCTTTACATCCCGGAAGGGGAACGCAGTGAAGAGCACCTGACCGGGCCGGACATTCACATGATTCACATCATAGTCCTCCGGCGTGATCCGGCGATATTCTCCGGTAGCCTCCAGATAGAGAAACAGCGTAATTCTGGTCTGATTAAACATCCCAACCCCGTTCTCACACAGGGGTAATTCCGTCAAAACCTTATAGCCCTTGGTCTGCTGACGGCGAACGAGCTCCTTCTCCAGCGCCTCTCCCGTCAGCTCCAGAAGATTCGGCCGGTCCAAATGGGTCTCGCCCGTGAAAACATAACGGCCCTCGTCCATTTTCCAGAGCCCGGATACGGACATGGGGAGACGGAATGCCTCGCTCTCTTCGCCTGTACATACATTCAGGCGGTGATACACCGTCCACTCTTCCTCAAAGCCCCGGGCCCGCATAGCTTCGTCCAGCTCTGTGGTTTTATAGAGAATATGGGTGTTATCCTCCCAAACCGCCTGCCGCTGGTGGTCTCCTCTGGTAATCTGCCGACTCTCTCTGCTCTCCAGATCATACAGCCACAGATTCCACCGGTAGCCGTCCCCTTCCCTGTCGACCTCCTTGAGTGCAAAGGTCAGATATCTGCCGTCCGGAGACAGCTCCAGTGCAGAAGGATACCGATACTTGGCAAAATCCGTCAATGCCAGCTTCTTCATACCTGCGTCCCCTCCTTTTCCATCACCTTGAACGTCTCATAAAGCATCCGTGTGCCAAATCCGATGCCGCCCTTTGTATAGATCCCCTCACATTCGGTGGTCCAAGCGGTACCGCCGATATCCAAGTGGATCCAAGGCGTCTCCTCGACAAACTCCTTAACGAACATGGCGCCCACCGTGGCATATCCACCCACGCTGGAGCCCATCGCACTGTTTTTCAGATGGGCCACTCGAGAGTCCAGCACCCGGCGGAGATTCTCGTCACAGGGCAGCTCCCACATCCGTTCACAGGCGGCGGCGGCGCCCTTCTCCACCTGTGCGGTCAGGGCCCGGTTATTGGAAAAGGCTCCGCAGCGGCGATTTCCCAGCGCCGTCTGAATAGCGTCGGTGAGTGTGGCAATATCCACGATGCGATCCACGCCGCAGCACTGCTTGGCATACGTCACGGCATCGGCCAGAGTGATACGGCCCTCGGCATCGGTGTTGTTCACCTCGATATACCGCCCGGACATGGAGCGGATCACATCGCCCGGCACATAGGCCGTGGCGGAGAGCTTATTCTCACAAGCCGCCACCACACCGGTAATATTGATCCGAAGGCCCCGCTTCTGCGCCGCCCACAGGGCGCCCATCACGGCGGCTGCGCCGCTCATGTCATGCTGCATGGTTTCCATAAACTCAGACGACTGGAGGGAGTATCCGCCGCTGTCGTAGGTAAGGCCCTTGCCGATCAGCCCCAGGCGGCTCTCCACGCCCTGTGCGCCGGTATACTCCATGACAATGAGCTTAGGCTCGTAAATGGAGCCCTTCCCGACCTCCAGAAAAGCGGTGAGCCCGATGCGCTCCACCTCATCTCTGCCGTAAACGGTCACCTTCACGGGCGTCTCCTTAAAAAGCTCCTGCGCCGCCTGCGCCAGCTTGGCAGGGGTAAGCACCGTGGGGGGCTCATTGATCAGATCCCGTGCGATGCAGGTGGCCTCAGCAGACACCTCCGCCTCTACCAAGGCGGCCTCGTAGCGCTCCGGCATCTCGCAGAGAAACGCAGCCGTTTCGATCCCCGGCGCCGCAGGGGTCGTCTTGTACTTGTCAAACCGGTAGCCGGTAAGAGCGGCAGCCTCTGCCGCCTTTTGGAAGAGCGCCGGCGTGAACTGCGGGCACACGCCCCGCAGATCGGTACACACCGCACGCAGATCCAGCTCCTGGCACTGACGATACACCTTGGCACAGCTCTCCAGCACCTGCTCCAGGCTCCAGTCTTTCCCCAGACCCAGCAGGAAAATTTGGGTCAGCACGCCCTCTGAAAGAACAGAAAAGCGGAAAATCTCACCCGTTTTCCCTTCAAAGCGCCCCGAGGCACGAACTGCGGCAAGCTCCTGCTCCCAAGGTCCCTGATAGCTGTTCAGGTTGCCCTCTCCCAGCGGGACCACCACACCGTCCCATGCTCTGGCGTCATACTTTTTCACAAGTTGCAGTTCCATTTTTTCTTCCTCCTTCTGGTCTATTCAATGATAGAGAATTAAAAAGCGGGGGCGGCTATGCCGCCCCCGCAGGGGTATGCGAGGTGATCCACCCGCACTAAATCCCCTTTTTTACAGCAGATGGCAGGCTGCGAAGTGTCCGGGCTCCACCTCTTTGAGCTCCGGTTTCTCCCGTGCGCAGTCCGGGCAAGCCACAGGACAGCGGTCATGGAAGGGACAGCCGGAGGGCAGATGGATCGGGCTGGGGATCTCTCCACGCAGCTCCTGAGATTCGGCAATACTGCCCTCATCAATCGTCGGCGCAGCGGAAAAAAGCGCCTTGGTATAGGGGTGGACCGGGTTGGAGAACAGCAGCTTCTTTGGAGCCCGCTCCACAATAGTTCCCAGATACATGACACCCAAGCTGTCGCTGATGTGCTTGACCACGCTCAGATCGTGTGCGATGAACAGATAGGAGAAATGAAATTCATCCTTCAGATCCATAAGAATGTTCAAGATCTGAGCCTGAATGGACACATCCAAAGCAGATACCGGCTCATCCGCTATGATAAATTTAGGCTCGACCGCCAACGCCCGGGCTATGCCGATGCGCTGACGCTGACCGCCGGAAAACTGATGCGGATACCGGTTGGCCTGCTCAGAGCTGAGTCCAACACGCTCCAACAGATGAATCGCCTTCTCCTCCGCCTCCGCCTTGCTGCTGCACAGCTTGTGGAACAGCATCGGCTCGGTGAGGATCTCCATGATCTTCTGCCGGGGATTCAGAGAGGCATAGGGATCCTGAAAGATCATCTGCATCTCTCGACGGATGGGGCGCATCTCCTGCGGCTTGAGCCGGGTGATATCGCGTCCGTCGAATATGATCTTGCCGGACTTTGGCTCGATCAGCTTGATGATGGTGCGGGCCGTGGTAGACTTTCCGCATCCGGACTCTCCCACCAGGCTGAACACCTCGCCCTCCTCCACATCAAAGCTGACGTTGTTGACCGCATGAACCACTCGATTTTCCAGTGAAAAATGGCCGTTTTTGAATTTTACCTTATCCAGAAAATCCTTGGTGAGATTGAACTCCTGCACCAAATTCTCCACCTGAAGAATCTTACTCATGGCTCTCGCCTCCTGTCAGCGGAAAGTGGCACGCCGCACAATGCCCCGGTCCAACCTCATGGTTTTCAGGCGCCACGGTACGGCAAATATCCTGGCAGTATTTGCATCTGGGAGCAAAATAACATCCTTGGGGCAGATCCAGCATACTGGGGACCATACCCGGAATGGATTCCAGACGTTTTTGCTCCTCTCCCATTCTGGGGATGGAGTTAAGAAGTCCCTCGGTATACGGATGGCTGGGGCGGCGGATCACGTCATCCCGGGAGCCGCTTTCCACGATTTTGCCGCAGTACATCACAATGATGCGATCCGCCATCTGGGAAACCACCGCCAAGTCATGGGTGATCAAAATGAGAGAAGCGTCCTGCTCCTTCACCAGCTTATCCATGAGCTTGAGGATCTGCGCCTGTATGGTCACATCCAGGGCAGTGGTAGGCTCATCGGCGATGATGAGCTTCGGATTGGCAGCCAGGGCGATCGCAATGATGACCCGCTGCCGCATACCGCCAGAAAACTGATGGGGGTAGGATTTCAGCCGATCCTCAGGATTGGGGATACCTACCATATGCAGCAATTCCACACAGCGCGCGTGCTTTTCCTGTTTGGTCATCTGCTTCTGGTGGAGGTCCAGCATCTCGGTGATCTGCTTCTCAATGGTATAGAGCGGGTTCAGGGAGGTCATCGGATCCTGGAACACCATGGAGATCGCCTTGCCTCGGATCTTCATCATTTCCCGCTCGCTCTTTTTGCTGATGTCCTCGCCCTGGAAAAGAATCCCGTCCGATTCCACCACACCGGGCGGCTCGATCAATTTCAGAATGGAAAAGCTGCTAACGGATTTACCGCTGCCCGACTCGCCCACGATGCCCAGCACCTGTCCCTCATCCAGGGAAAAGCTAATGCCGTCCACCGCCTTGACCACACCACGGAAGGTGTGGAAATAGGTCCGCAGGTTTTCCACCTGCAGCAGTGTTTCGCTCATCTCGCTCCCCCCTTACTTCAGCTTAGGATTGAACTCATCGCGCAGGAAATCTCCCAGAAGGTTGATTCCGAACACGATCAGCATGATGTAGAGACCCGGCATCACCGCGATCCACCAGTATCCGCTGAACAGCACGTCGAAGCCGTTCTTGACCAGCATGCCCAGAGAGGGTTCCGTGACCGGAACACCTACGCCCAGAAAGCTCAGCGTGGCTTCCGCCAGAATAAGGCCGCCCACCTTCATCGTGGAAAGAACGATAACGGTGGTCATTACGTTGGGCAGCACATGCTTGGCGATGATCAGGATATTGGGGAGGCCAATGACTCTGGCCGCATCTACATATTCCATCTGCTTCACCGTCAGCACCTCGGCGCGGACGGTACGGATGTATGTGACACATCCGATGATCGTAAATACGACCAGCAGCTTGCTTACACCCCGTCCAAACATGGTCATGATGAAGAGTGCCACGAGGATATCGGGAAAAGAGAGCAGGATATCTGCCAAACGCATGATGACAGCGTCTACTTTTCCACCAAAATAGCCAGAGATCAGTCCCAGCGTGATACCTACGGCGCAGGCCAGCAGCGTACCTACAACGCCGATAAAGAGGGAGATACGGCTTCCGTAAATAAGAGAGCTGAAAATATCCCGTCCCTGACTGTCGGTACCGAAAATAAACCGGGCGTCACCTCCCGCCTCCCATGCAGGCGGCTTGTAGGAATCCGTAAGGGAGAGAGAGGCTACATCATAGGGGTTCTGCGGAGCAAACAGCGGCCCGAAAAGGGCAATGAACAGTACCAGTACCACGATCACCGTGCCGATGATAGCGGACGGACTGCGCTTGTAATTGTGAAAGAACTCAGACTCAGCGATGCGCCGGAAGAAGCTCTTGTTGGGGGCCGCGCCCTTTTTTTTCATTTCACCCATAGCGCATCACCTGATTTTGATTCTCGGGTCGATGACTGTATACAGAAGGTCGACCACAAAATTGATAAACACAAACAACACCGTAGTCAGGATCAGATAGGCCACAATGACCGGCCGATCCACCGAGTTAATGGAGTCAATAAGAAGCTTGCCGAGTCCCGGCCAGGAGTAGATGGTCTCCGTCACCGTCGTAAAGGCGATAAGGGAACCGATTTCCATACCGAACACCGTGATAACCGGGATCAGGGCATTTTTCAGGGCGTGTCCAAAGAGGACCTTTCGGGTGGACACACCTTTGGCTCGGGCAAATTTGATATAATCCTGCCGCATATTCTCCATCACACCGGCACGGGTAAGGCGCACCAGAGATGCGATGTTGGTCACAGACAGCGTAAGAGCAGGCAGGATAATGTACTTAAGTCCACCGGGCGCAAACAGGCTGAAATCCATCCCCAGGAACGGTGCGGTCGCGCCCCGTCCCGAGGAGGGGAACCAGTGCAGCTTCAGAGAGAAGATGTAGATCAGCATGATGCCGATGAAGAAGGAGGGCAGGGAAATGCCCAGAATGGAGCCTCCCATCACCAATGTGCTGGATTTTCGTTTGGGGAAAGCGCCCGCATATACGCCCAGTGGGATAGAGATACCGAGCGCCAGCACAGCGGATACAAAAACCAGCTCCAGCGTAGCAGGCACCCGCTGGGCGATCAGAGAGAGCGCATCCACTTTATAGATATAGGACTTGCCGAAATCTCCCTTGAACGCATTGGTAATAAACGATACGTACTGCTCCAGGATCGGTCTGTTGAGCCCCAGTTCTTCTCGAACCTGCTCTCGAACCTCAGGCGGAGCCTTGGGCGAGACCAGCATATTGACGGGATCGCCAATGAAGTTGGCCAGAACAAATACCAGAATGGACACGATGAAAAGTGTAACTACCATTTGCGCCAGCCGCTTCAGGAAATACTTGAACATGGTAATACCTCATTTACGGGCTTACACCCTTTTGGCGGGAGGCAGAAGGGAATATCCCCTTCTGCCTCCTCCCATTGACTGTTCTTATGTGCGCTTAGAAGGTGAAGTCCCAAGCCAGAATATGGTCATCGCAACTGGGGGTGTACTGAATGCCGGCGCGCACGCCGAAGATATTCTCCTTGAAGAACAGGGGAATGTAGGCGGCCTCGTCCCGGGCGATCTGATCTACCTGCTCCACCAGCGCTGCGCGCTTGGCCTGATCGGTCTCAACAGATGCCTGATCCAGCAGCGCATCCACCTCGGCATTGCTGTAATGGCCCCGGTTGCCTTCGCCCATGCCGGGCTTGCCGTCGTAGGTATAGAGCATATCGTTGAAGATGACCATGCCCTCGCCGGAGCTGTCGCCCCAGCCCGCCATGAAGAAGGAGGACTGGAGGTTCTCTGCGTCTGTCTTCTCATAGAAGGAGGCGCGAGGCAGCAGGTTTACCTCGGCCTTGATGCCCACCTTCTCCAGATAGCTGGCAATGGCCTGAGACACCTGATCGGCGTTCACGTCACTGTCGCTGCGGGCGTCGATGCGGAGATAGAAGCCATCGGGATAGCCGGCCTCCGCCAAAAGCTGCTTGGCAAGCTCGGGATCGTAGGCGGGACGCTCTGCGTCGGCATTATATCCCACACAGATGCTGGGCATATAGGAGTTAGCCACGGTGGCGTAGCCGTTCATGACGGTATCGATGATCGTCTGAATGTCGATGGCGTGGTAGATAGCCTGACGAACCTTCACGTTGAGAAGCGGGTTGGGATCGTCGGTGCCGGCAGAGCCATGCTCATTGAGCAGATCAAAGCCCATGTAGCTGCAGGACAGGCTGGGATTGGTAATGACCTGAACGTTGGAGGCGTCCTTCAGACGGTCCACGTCCATCACGGGGATGTTGGAGATAAAGTCCACCTCGCCGTTGATGAGAGCGGTGGTGCGGGTAGCTGCATTGGCGATCACGCGGAACTCCACGGTCTCTGCATCAGGCAGCTCGCCCCAATACTCGTCGTTGCGGACCAGCTTGATATAGGATTCCTTCACGTGCTCCACCAGACGATACCGACCGGTACCCACAGGGTTTGCGGAGATCTCCTCGCTGGAAAGGCCCTCACAGGTCTCCTTGTCAAGCATCATGATATGGACCAGGCTGCCGGCAAACACGGGATAGGGGATCTTGGTCACCAGCTGCACGGTGTAATCATCCACCTTCTTGACTTCCTGAAGGCGCATGAGGTACACGCCCATCTCCAGAGTAGGATCGTTGAGGATGCGCTCAAAGCTGAAGACCACGTCGTCGGCATTGAAGTCGTTTCCGTTGGAGAACTTCACGCCCTGGCGAAGCTTGAACTCCCACGTCACGCCGTCATCCAGAACTTTCCAGCTCTCTGCCAGACCGGGCTTCTTGCTCAGGTCTGCATCATAGTCCACCAGAGGGTCGTACAGGTGAGACGCCATCTGCATCTCGGCGCTGCTGTCCTTTACTGCGGGGTCCAGCGAGACAACATCATTCAGCACTGCGATGGTCAGGCTCTTTTTGCCGTCATCAGCGGGGTCACTCTGCTGCGATTTGTCTGCCCCACAGCCAGTCAAGGCCACCGAGAGACACAGAGCTACGGACAGGAACATTGCGATCGTTCTTTTTTTCATAGCTGTTTCTCCTTTAAAAAAATTTCTTATCTCACAAGGTGCGTCGTTTACAGGTATTACTGAAGCGACAGACCGTTGATCGCCTTTTCCATCTGCTCCAGAGCCTTTGTCAGGGTACACCGGGGACAGGCCACATTCATGCGCAGAAAAGCCTCTCCCTGCTTACCGAATTCATAGCCGGCGCAGAACGCCACCTTGGCCTCATTGATCATGAAATGCTCCAGCGCCATGCCCCGGTAGGGCAGCTGGGAGCAGTCCAGCCAGACCAGATACGTACCCTCGGAGGGGATCATACGGATCTGAGGAATGCGCTCCCGCAGGAACTGATCCAGATACGCCTTGTTGTCGGAGACGTAGGCGATGGCCTGATCCAGCCACTCCTCGCCGTCGTTGTAGGCGGCTATGAGGGCGGCCATGCCGAAAATGTTGTCCAGCCGCGTCTGGGCAATGGACATCTCCTCGTTGAACTTGCACCGCAGGTCGTCGTCCGCCAGCACCAGGGTGGCCATACCCAGTCCGCCCAGATTGAAGCCCTTGTTGGAGGAGTAGCAGACCATGGAATGGCGCAGCACCTCCTCGCCCAGCAGACCAAAGGTGGTGTGGGGATGCTCCGGCGGCACGAAGTCGCAGTGGATCTCGTCCACCAGCATGAAGATGTTGTGCCGCAGACAGATCTCCGCCACGCCCTCCAGCTCCTGACGGGTCCATACCCGGCCGGTGGGGTTGTGGGGGCTGGAGAGCACCAGTACCTTCACGCCGGAGGCAGCCTTGGCCTCCATATCGGCGAAGTCGAAGGTGTAGCGCCCGTCCTTCCAGACCAGCGGCGTCTCTACCAGCTTCCGGCCGCCCCGGGTGACCATGTCAAACAGCGGGTCGTAGTTGGGCATGGGGACCATGACCCTGTCGCCGGGCTTGGTGAGGATGCGCAGCATCACGTTCAAGGCGTAGATCACGCCGGGAGGCGCAAAGGCCAGATGCTCATATTTGACCTCAAAGCCATGGCGCTTTTTCAGCCAGCCCATCACTGCGTCATAATAGGGCTGCTGGCGCATACCGTAGCCGTAAACCGGATGGGCGGCGCGCTTCTGTACAGCCTCCACGACGCAGGGGGCGCAGGCGAAATCCATGTCCGCCACCCACATGGGGATCACATCATCCCGGCCGAAATAGTCCATATCGCAGTCCCACTTAAAGGAGAAGGTATTTCTGCGATTGATGGGGGTATCAAAATCGTATCTCATACAGCGCCACCAACCAGTGCAACGGCAGTCCACGGAATGATGGACCCTGCCGCCGCCAGCAGCGCATAGTTTGCAGCTTCCATTACAAATGCCTCCTTAAAAATATAACGTGGGGGGGATGGCATTGAGCCTCCCTTCTGATAACTTTGTTATGTTGCTGATTATAATTTATCACACCGCCGTTGTCAATCTTGAATAACTTGAATAAGTGCCAAGAAAGTTGATAATTTTTTGTCTAAATTGCTGCCTCGAAAGCTATTTCCGCCTTGGTCTGCAAAAAAAATATTACATCCTCCCCCCGCTTTCCAGCATATTAGGGTTGATTTATCCATTCATTTTCGATATACTGACTTTCAGCAGCACTATGTGACAGTTTTTTATCAGGCAAGAATGATTGTTGAGAAAGTAGGGATACAGTGAGCAACTACGCCTGTCTTGAGCGATACATTCCTCTGGTGGAATTTATGGGAAAGATCTGCGGAAAGAGTTATGAGATCATCCTCCATGACGTTTCCACGCCGGAGCGCTCGGTGATTGCCGCCTGCAACGAGCATCTCAGCGGCCGCCGCATAGGCGACCCCATGACGGAGTTGGCCAAGGAACTGCTGCGAACCGGAGTCTATCAGGAGCACGACTATGTGGCCAACTACGAGGGCCGCACCCGGGGAGGTAAGCGTTTCGTCTCTTCCACCTATTTCATTAAGGAAAAGGGTCATCTGGTGGGGCTGATCTGCGTGAACCACGATGTGGAAGATATTCTGGTGCTCTCGGAGCATCTTTCCAACCTGCTCCATTCCTTTTCTCTTCCGCAAGAGGAGGAGAGCTCCGCCTATACCGAAAACCTGGATGATTCCATCCCGGAGCTGTCCAGCAATCTGATCCACTCCACCATCCTCGGCTATGGTATCCCCTCCGATGCCATGCATACCGCCGACAAGCTGGAGATACTCCGCTCTCTGGAAGCGCAGGGCGTATTCCATACCAAGGGCTCCATCGGACAGGTCGCCAAGGAACTGCACATCTCCGAACCCACGGTCTACCGCTACCTGCGGCGTATCCGCAGCGAAGCAACATGATCTTCCGCTGCGGCGCTTCACCCGCAGGCGGGATGCGCTGACGTCTCGATGCGTAAAGCGGCCAGCCGGGAACATCTGATTTAACAGCGGCTATTGGTGGATCCCTGATACCTCCCGATCCCTATGGCTCTGCATTTATTACCATTACGCTTCTGATAAAGGAGGACTCGAACATGAAATTTTACATTCTTTGTGACATTGAAGGCGTGGCTTCTTTGACCTGCTGGGACGAGGCACGTTCCGCCAACGCCTGCTATGCGCCTATGGCACGGGAAATGGCGTTGGAGGCTGCCGCCGCAGCCCGTGGCCTTTTCTCCGGCGGAGCCGACGAGGTCGTCATAGAGGATATGCACGGAGACGGCTGCAACATTGACTGCGCCCTGCTCCCCAGAGATGCCCGTCTCCTTCGGGGGATCACCCACGATATTGTGGGCCTTACCGGTATTTTTGACGAGAGCTATGACGGTATGCTGATGGTCGGCTTTCACGACGCTGCCTCCGCCCCCGGAAATCCCACGTCCCACACGATGGTAAGCTCCCGCATTTTCCGCCTTACGGTCAATGGTGCGCTGTGGGGAGAATTCGAGATGTACGCCCATGCCGCCGCTTACCGGGGCGTTCCCACCCTATTCGCCAGCGGCGACGAGGGGATGTGTGCGGCTGCGGCGCACACCGTACCCGGCCTGCTGACCGTACCAACCAAATCCGGCCACGGCTACGGCGTTCTGACAAAGACCCCGGAGCTTGTCTGCGAGGAGATCGAGGGCATGATGGCCGAGGCTGTGGCGGCGGCAAAAACAGCCGCACCTCCGGTACTTCCCGATCACTTCCACGTGGAGGTCACCTATATACACCATTATGACGCCTATGGATGCTCCCACTATCCCGGCGCCAGCCTCATCTCTCCCACCACCGTGGCCTTTGATGCCGATGATTACGGTGATGTGCTGCGCTTTTTCTACTTTGTGATTTAAGAAACGGAGGTATATGCTATGGCTGTTATTGCCTATCAATACCGTGGTGATCTGGTGGATCAGATCCACCGGGGACATATTGCGGTAACGGATCACACAGGCCGGATCCTTTGGAAGCTCGGTGATCCGGAGCGTCTTACGTTTGCCCGCTCCTCCGCCAAGCCCCTTCAGGCGATCCCCGTGGCAGAAAGCGGTGCGCTGGAGCATTATGGCATTACCCCGCAGGAACTGGCCGTCATCTGTTCCTCCCACAACGGAGAGCCCTTTCATGTAAAGGCCGTGGAGAGCATCCTGCACAAGGCAGGTCTCTCCCCCGATCAGCTGTGCTGCGGGTCGGAATACCCCATGTATGTCCCCGCCGAGGACGCCTTGAAGATCGCCGGCATCCCCCGGGCGCCCATCTACTGCGACTGCTCCGGAAAGCACGCCGGTATGCTCATCACCGCCCGCCATTTAGGGGAGTCTTTGGAAGGCTATACTGCTTTGGAGCACCCCGTCCAGCAGCGTATCCTCTCGGTGTTCGCTGAAATGTGCGGCGTAGAGACCTCCGATGTCCAGTTGGCCGTGGATGGCTGCGGCGTTCCGGTCCACGCGCTGCCCCTTTACCGGCTGGCACAGGGCTACGCCCGCATGTCCCTCCCCACGCTTTTCGCCCCCACCCGGGCCGCTACCCTCCGGCGCATCACATCCGCTATGACAGCACATCCGGAAATGGTGGCGGGAACCGATCGCATCTGCACCCAGCTGATGGCCGCCTTCGGCGACCGAATCTTCTGTAAATCAGGCGCCAGCGCATTCTATGCCGTGGGCATCAAGGATAAGGGGATCGGCATTGCCCTCAAAATGGAGGACGGCGCCTCCTCCATCGTCCCGTATGCCATCCTCTCGGTTCTCACCCAGCTCGGCGTCATCACGCCGGAGGAAGCCTGCTCTCTGCCCAGCTACCACGACAAAAACCTTTACAACAACCACCACGCCGTCGTGGGCCGCACCGAGCTGGCCTTTCAACTGGAGCAGGTCTGCTAACGGCACGGGCTGCACGCAAAACAGAGCGCATCTGTCCTCTTGCCAGAAAGCAGCATAAACAAAACCACCCGCTTATATGCTCTGCGACAAGTTCGGAGTGGATGTGAAGAACTTCGCCATTGACCGTATCCCGGAGGAACTGGCTGGCAAGCCCCCCAAGGAGATCCGTACTGAGCTTTCCAAGACCCGTTCTGCGATGAGCGAGATCGGCTCCCGTGTGTCGGAGGAAATCTACCGTCGCCGTGCTGACCGAATCAAAGACCAGGAAAGATGAGGTGTGAGCGATGAAAGAGGAACGCTATCACATCGCCTTGGACGATTATGAACACGGCGTAGTGATTCGAGCCTTGAACGATACCAAAACCGAACTGATGAATGCGGGTAAATCCACCGATGCCGTGGATGATCTTATCATCAAGGTCGGCTATGCCCCGAAGAAAAAGTTCAAGGTAGTGGAAAGAAAGGACTGCTCCTGCCGTGAATCGAGATAACGACAGACAGGCCTCCATCATTCTCGCCGTACTCGGCATCCTGCCGCTTGTGTGGCTCGGACTTCTCATTGCACCATCCGTTAAGGGTGGCTTGCCGGAGATACTGCCGAGCTTGATGAATGTGATGAGCGACCCGTTTCATATAGTGCTTTGCGAGGACAGTGTAAAAACTGTCCTCGTTTTGCTTCTCTGCTATGGAATGGGCATCGGCATCTACTTCTCTACACGCAGGAACTACCGACGCCGGGAGGAACACGGCAGCGCAAAATGGGGCAATGCCAAAGCCGTGGACAAGAAATACCGGCAGAACCCACCGTCCGAAAACAAGCTGATGACGCAGGCAGTCCGTATCGGGCTGAATGGTAAGAACCACCACCAGCCCATCATTGGCTACCGCACCTTCGCCACCACCCGGGCCCTCCGGGAAAAGCGCTCCCGAAGCAACTACCGGGGTGTGAAAAAGTATGACAATGTGTATTCAGGCTTTTTGGACGGAAATCTCCACCGACCGGCTGAATACGGTATTGGATGACCTTCTGGAAGAGCTGAAAATCACCAAGCGCCAGCGCATCCGGGAGATCATGAAGCGCCCCGAACAAGAGACGCTGATCCAGTCCTCCCAAAACCGTGAGGACAAGGTTTTCCGTGTCCATGTTATCAGTAATGGCGATCCGCCGCAGGACCTGCGTGGTGGGTTCGTTCTATTTGCACCACATTTTGGTGTTTACGCAGAATCTGGGATAGTTATGGAAGCAACAAAAGCCGAGGTACAATTTAGTACTTCGGCTTTTGTTATGTTATATAGGAATAGTGCGCTATTCGCCGTTAGGCTTCTTCGCACATGGCACGCAGCAGTGCTGTCAAAAACTCCCAGAAGGGCTGCAGCGTATCCAGATCTAGATGCTCACGGGGCGTATGTGCGCCGCGTCCCCAAGGTGCCAGTGCCACAATGTCCATATCGGGGATTGCGCCTGCAATCTCGCCGGTCTCGGCACAGCTGTTCAACTTTTCGATTTTCAACTCCTGTCCCGTCAAGCGATTGTACACTTGGCAGCACAATTGCTGCAGCGGTGAATCCTTCCGGAAGGGCCATCCGGAATAGCTGTCCTGCACCACCAACGATGCGCCCGTCAGTTCTGCAAGAATCCGCAGCCGATCCACCAGTTCCCACTTATAGGCATCAATAGGCGAACGGATCATCTGCTCATACTCCACCACGCCGTTCTCACAGGTCACGCAAACCGTATTGACAGAATTCAGGATCACATCACGATCACAGCTGTCATATTTCATCACGCCATAGGGAAGCAGATACATCAACTCTGCACAACGGCGGCCGGATGCCTCATCCATAGCCTGATCTGCCTCATGGCCCAACGGCTCCAGAGTCAGAGAAAGCTCCGGATCTGTGTTTGCATATTCCTCACGCAGCGCCGCAAGCAGGTCCTCCAGCACCTTCCGCACATCAGGCTCCTGCTCCGGCTTTAGAACGATCTCTGCCTGCATATGCGGCGCGATGCCCATTGTTCTTTCGCAGTCTACCGACACGATACGGCAGGGAACTTTTCGAAGAAGCTCACAAAGTACACGGCCCATCAGCACCACGGCGCTGGCCCGACCAGTACCGATCATCAGGCCGGAATGCCCGCCGGCCAGGCCGTCTATCTGCAGCATATATGCCTGTCCGGCAGCGCCGGCGGCAGTAACAGGCAGGCGCATCACGTAATTAACGAAGCCGGCGCAGGATACACACATCACATCGGGGTCGCCGCAATCCATATTCAGCATCCGGCGGGAGTGAATCGTGCTCATATCCAACTGGCGGATGCCCTCCATGCCGTCCTCCTCGCAGACGGTAAAGAGCAGCTCCATAGGCGGGTGCACCACGGTGTCATCCTCCATCAGCGCCAGCATATTCACCAGTCCAACTGCATTGTCGGCGCCCAGTGTAGTGTCATCGGCATACAGGTAGTGCCCATCTTCGATGTGCAGGCGGATGGGGTCTGTCAGAAAATTATGGTTGGAGCCCGGTTCCTTGGCAGAAACCATGTCCATATGCGCCTGCAGCAGCATGGGCGCCTTGTCCTCATACCCGGGCGTTGCGTTCAGGTATACCATCAGGTTTCCCGCAGCATCCTCCACATAGCGATGGCCGTACCGCTCCGCGCAGCCGCGGATATACGCACACAGTGCCTGCTCATGGTGAGAGGGATGCGGAATCGCGCATATTTCCTCAAAATAGCGCACAACATGGGCGGGTTGATAGCCGTTCAGGATCGTCATGTCAGAAATTCACCTCTTCTTACCGCGTACGCCCGCACGCAGTAAGCGTGCGGTCGTACCGGTATCTTTCTCGATTGGTTTAGTTCTTCCAGCTCCACTCGTAGCAGTAGTAGGGATGCACGGACGAATCGTGAACCGTGGCATTCAGCTGTCTATTCCAAGCGTATACCAGCTCATGATGGAACAGGGGGATGGAGGGGCAGTAGTCCACCAGATAAGCAATCAGCTCACGGTAGATATCCTTGCGAACCTCCTCGTCCTGCTCACTCTCAGCCTTGGCAAACATCTCATCCACCCAGGCGTCCTTCATCTGGCAGAAGTTATTGCCGCCGATACCGACGCTGCCGTAATGGCACACGTTATAGGAGAAGTCGGCACGGTAGGAAAGGGTCTGCGTCATCAGAGCAAAGTTGCCGCTCTCCGCATCTTCATCGGGTGTGGAGGTGTTGCGCAGCTCGATGGTAATGCCGACATCGGCAAAGTTCTGCTGCATGACCTGTGCGGCCTTTTCCATGTAGGTACCGCCCAGAACATCCATCTGGATGCCGTAATCTGCAAAGTTCAGGCCATTGGGATAGCCGGCCTCGGCCAACAGCTCCTTAGCCTTTTCAGGATTGTAGGAGAAATCGGTAGCATCCGAGAAATCCACGCCAAAGCAGTTGGTATCGTTGGCCTGCAGGCGAGCAGGCACTGCGCAGTTCTCATAGGCAATGGTAATGATGCTCTGCTTATCCACGGCATAGGTCATAGCCTGACGCACCAGCTTATTATCCAGCGGGGCCACCGTGGTATTGATGGCCAGCAGAGCGGTCTTGAGGGTCTGCACCTTCTCCACGGTGAATTTGTCATTGTTTTCAAAGCTGACCAGCTGGGAAGGATCAATGGACATAATATCCAAGTCGCCGGTTTCCAGCTGCACGCTAGCGGTAGATCTGTCACCAACGTAGCGCAGTTCGACCTTTTCGATCGCAGCGGGAGCCAGACGATAGTCATCGTTACGCTCCAGCATGGCGGAGGTAGCCAGATCGATGCTGGTCAGCTTGTAGGGGCCGGTGCCGCAGGCTACATCACTGATGTTGCCATTGTGCTCTTCCACGAACTTCTTGTTGAGGATCGGCAGCTCATTGATATAGACCAGAAACAGGGGCGTTACCTTATTCAGGGTAACTTTCACAGTATTGGCATCCACCATCTCTACTTTATCGATCATGCTGACGAAGTTGTTCTTGGCGGGGTTAGCAATGTACTGCTCAAAAGAGTACACTACGTCATCGGCAGTCATGACCTCGCCATTATGGAACTTAACGCCCTCCTCCAGCTGGAAGGTGTACTCCAGGGAATCATCGCTCATCTTCCAGCTTTTCGCCAAGCAGGGGGCGACCGTACCATCGTCCTTAGTTACAGTCAGCGTTTCATACACCTGATCAAACACAGCCTGATCAGAGTTGGCCGTGGTCATATAAGGCGTCATGGAGTTGAAGATATCGCCGATATACACCACCACCGTATCCTTGTCGCCGCTTGCAGCAGGCTGGCCGCCGCAGCCTGCCAACAGGCCCAACAGCATCAGGGTTGCCAGCACCAAAGAGAGTTTCTTTTTCATTTTTTCCTCCTAATTTAATTTTTTTACGCAGAGTTCTGCGTGGAGTACAGGTTTATTCGCCGGCACAGCAGCATGCCACATAGTGGTTGGGGCCGCATTGACGCAAGGGAATATCGGCGGCCGTGCAGCTTTCGCAGGCGAAGTCGCAGCGGGGAGCAAAGCGGCAGCCGGGCTTGGGATTGATGGGGCTGCTAACCTCGCCGCGGATGGTCTGGATATTCTTGCCCCGCATAGAAATATCCGGGATGGGAATGGCCGACAGCAGAGCTTTCGTGTAGGGATGCACCGGGTTTTCAAACAGTTCATTTGCCGGGGCATACTCCACACAGCGGCCCAGATACATGACCATAATTTCCGAGGAGATGTGCTTCACCACAGACAAATCGTGGGTGATAAACATATAGGTCAAGCCCATTTCATCCTGCAGATCCATCAGCAGGTTCAATATCTGTGCCTGAATGGAAACATCCAGCGCCGAAACCGGCTCATCGCACACAATGAACTTGGGGTTGATTGCCAGCGCTCTGGCGATGCAGATACGCTGGCGGCGGCCGCCGTCCAACTCGTGGGGATAGGCATCATATAGCCGCTCAGCCAGACCAACGGTATCCATCAGCTCACGCACACGCTTTTGCAGCGAGGCACGATCCTTGCATATGTGATTGACCTTCAGCGGCGTGGCAATGATCTCCGCCACGGATTTGCGGGGGTTCAGGCTGGAGTAGGGATCCTGAAAGATAATCTGCATGGACTGGCGGTATTTGCGCATCTCACGCTCACTGACATGGGTGATATCCTGTCCGTCAAAGATGATCTGTCCGTCAGTAGGCTCCAGCAGCCGCAGCACGGTACGGCCCAGCGTACTCTTTCCGCAGCCGGATTCACCCACAACACCCAGCGTTTTTCCTTGCTGGATGGTTACGCTGATATCGTCCACCGCATGGAGCACACGATCCTTTTTTCCGAAGTACTTCTTCAGATTACGCACTTCCAGCAACGGGGTATTTTCCGTATGGCTCACGTTGTCTCCTCCTTTTTTCCATCCCACCCGTCATACAGATGACAGGCGATGCAGTGGGTCCCGTTTGAATAGATGGCCGGTTCCTGTTCCCGGCAGATATCCATACAATGGGGGCATCTGTCATGGAAATGGCAGCCGGAAGGGAGATTCGACGGGTCGGGCATCAAGCCTTCGATAGGTGACAGACGGCGGGCATCCACCTTCAGGTTAGGAATTGCGCCGAACAGGCCCTTTGTGTAGGGATGGTGCTCCTCAGAGGTGAAAATATCCTCCAATGTACCGCTTTCGATGATTTGACCGGCGTACATCACCGCCACCTTATCGCACACCTGCGCCACGATACCCAGGTCGTGGGTGATCATGATCATCGCTGTTCCCAGCTTGTCGCGCAGATCACTCATCATGGACAGTACCTGCGCCTGAATCGTCACATCCAGCGCGGTAGTGGGTTCATCTGCAATCAGCAGGTCCGGCTGGCAGGACAGCGCCATGGCAATCACCACACGCTGCTTCATGCCGCCAGAGAACTGGTGAGGATACTCGTTTTTACGGGCAGCCGGAATGCCTACCATTTCCAGCACCTCGCCCACACGCTGGTCAATCTGCTCCTGCGACACTTTCTGCCCGTTGCTGTGGTATATGATGGCCTCTGCGATTTGATCGCCCACCGTGGCAACGGGGTTCAGGGAGGTCATAGGATCCTGAAAAATCATGGAAATTTTCTCACCGCGGATCTGGGTACGCATTTCCTCCTCCGACAGCGTCAGCAGATCGCGGCCCTCGAAGAGGATCTGTCCCTGATTGATGCAGCCGGTGCGCTCCGGCAACAGTCGAAGGATAGCAAGCGCCGTAGTGGTTTTGCCGGCGCCGGTTTCGCCCACCAGACCCAGTGTCTCACCTTTATTCAGTGTCAGAGAAATGCCGTTCACCGCATGAACCGGATTCTTTCCGGATTTATACAGGACTTCCAGATCTTTGATCTCAAGCAATTTATCCGCCATATCCAGTCCTCCTCATCAGTCCTTCAGTCTCGGATCCATCGCATCACGCAGTCCGTCACCCAGAAGATTGAACGAAAGCGCTGTCAGCACGATAACGATACCGGGAATAATACAGGTATAGGGTGCGCTGCGCAGAAACTCACGGGCTTCGGAGATCATGGCGCCCCACTCCGGGTTAGGCGGCTGAATGCCCATTCCCAGATAGCTGAGGCTGGAAGCCGTCAGCATAATGCCGGCAATGCCCTGAGTAGAAACAACGATGATCGGGCCAAGGCAGTTAGGAATGATCTCCTTGACAATGATCTGCAAATCGCTCATACCGCAGGCGCGAGCCGCTTCTACATACTCTGCATCCACGATGCTCAGCACCGTAGAGCGCACGAGCCGACAGTTGCCCGGTACGCAAGCTACCGTCATTGCAACGATCAGACTGACAGCGCTGGCACCCATGGCCGCCACCACGCAAAGCGCCAGCAGCGTTTCGGGGATTGCCATAAACATATCCGTCAAGCGCATGATAATGCTGTCAGTTGCCTTTCCGAAATAGGCCGCCACCGCGCCCAGCAGACCGCCGATGACCATGCTGGCCACCATGGTCACAATACCAATAAGCAGCGATACACGAGAGCCGAACACCATACGGATGAAAATATCACGACCGTAAAGATCCGTTCCAAACCAGTGCTCCCACGAAGGAGGACAGTTGCGAAGATCGATGTTCTGGGTTGTTATCGCAGATTTATCGAACAGCACATCGGCAAAAATAGCCAGCAGGATAATGATTCCCAGCAGCACCAAACTAACCACTGCGCTCTTGTCTCTTACCAGACGGAGCCAAATATCTGCAGCGCGGCTGTGGCGACGCGTGCCCGACACGGCAATGTTGTCCAACTGTTTCTTTTTTTCTGTAGCAAAGGATTTCATGTGGGTCTCCTCCCTCCACCGTTACTTGGCATACTTTGCCTTGATGCGCGGGTCAATAAATGCATAGACCAGATCGACGATCAGCATGATGAGCGCAAAGAACACCGCCAACAGAAGAACACTGGCCAGTACGCTGGGCGTGTCCTTCGCCTTGATGGACAGCACGATCAGTGAGCCCAGTCCCGGCAGGTTAAACACACTTTCCGCAATGACCGAGCCGCCCAGAATGGCACCGAAGGCGGAACCAATCGTGGTAATAACCGGCAGCAATGCGTTTTTCAAGGCATGGCCATAAATGACCTTCTTTTCCGGCACACCCTTGGAGCGAGCCGTACGAACGTAATCCTGACGAATCTCCTCCAGCATGGTGGAGCGGGTCATACGAAGCACCTTTGAACCGTAGGGAACTCCGACGGTGATGGTGGGCAGGATATAACTCTGCCACGTTAGAGCACCGCCCGCCGGCAGCCACCCCAGATATAGGGCAAACACCAGTATCAGCAGCATCGCCAGCCAGAATGTTGGCATCGCCACTAGGACTGTAGAGGCCACGCGCAGGAAGCTGTCTGCCGGTGAATACTGCTTTACTGCCGAGAGTACCCCTAGCGGCAGACCCATCACAGTAGCCAGCAGCATTCCCAGAAAGGCCACTTTGATACTGACCGGTAATCTCATGAAAATGTCATCAAACACCGGCTTTCCCGTTCTGTAGGAATTGCCGAAGTCCAGTTTGAGAAACGCATCCTTCACATAGTCAAAGAATCTTACCCAAAACGGCTGGTTTAATCCCAATTCCTCTCGCAGCTGTTCCCTCGCCTCAATGGAGGATTCCGGGCCAAGGATACGTACTGCAGGGTCACCCGGCGTAAAATCCATAATTGTGAAGATGATAAGCGTTACTCCCAGCAAAATTGGTATCAGAACCAAAAGACGTTTGACGATGTATTTTGCCATCTGCTGTTCCCCCTTTAAGGTTGTCTCCTGCGTATGTGCTGCATTATAATTATGCAACTCTGTCTTTGAATTTCGTCTTCATTATTGTATACACTATGCCCATAGATGTTAACTACCTTTTTATTTTTGCACAATTCGACCAAACAATTCCTTCATCCTTTGTCATAAATATACAACTCCTTCTTACGCATCGTAGCGGCTGTATGCGCCACATGGGGCACAACCTGACTGGACTCTTGTAAAACAATATATTGATGAGGGCATTACGGGCACATCAGCAGAAAAAAGACCGCAATTCATAAAAATGATCCGAGATACCAAGGGGATGAATAAATCATCCCCCCGGTTTTGTTTACACTTTGCCCATTGAATAACTTACTTTGCAGTCGTAATATAGCAATTGAAGATGCCTGTTTATTCTGCGATTTAGTAGCCACTACGCAGGCTGCCATCTGCGAACAGCGCCAATAAGAAGTTGACGCAAACAGCGTAGGCAAAACAATGGATATAAATAACGGTCACACAGTCCCTTTGGATCGTGTGACCGTTATTTTTTGCCCATTTTCAGCCAACAGGTACATTCCTGATCGGGGGTGAAAGCCCCAGCTGCGTTCGCCCTTGTTGACGATCATTTTTGTTGTTCGTTTTTTTCGGCTTTCCTCTTGGGCAAGGGTCGCCATGATCGTCAGCCGCAGCTCACCATCGCTGTCCATTGTCCAGATATTCTCCTCGACGAAATAATTTTCAATTATGCAGCTTTCTCGTTGCAAACATCTCAGAATTATGGTAAAATGGGCGGATAAAAATACCCAAGATAAAGCAGGGATTATAGTGAAACGAATCAAAACCGGATTTACATTGATGGAAATGCTGATCGTCATTGCGATCATCGCTGTATTGATTGCGATTGCGATCCCGGTATTTTCATCACAGCTTGAAAAAGCCAGAGAAGCGACGGACCTTACAAATGTACGCTCTGCTTATGCACAGGTATCCACAGAGGCACTGCTCGGAAATTCGGAGATCACCGTGACGGTTGACCTGACGCAGAAGCAGGCTGACTGGCAATCATTGGACCCCGTGGACATCGGCGGCATCGTCCACTACAAAAAGCAAGGGGACACGGATAATTGAAAAGGCGTTGCTGCGCCGAACGGAACCTGCGTTGTGTCATATAACGAAGATTACGGAATCATTCTCACTTGGAGCGGAAAGGCCGACCCGACTACACCTGAATACCCGTTTAATACAAGCGTAACGGATTTCTTCTCACTTCTATATGATACAGCTTTCTGGAAAAACGGCAGCATGAAAAACAATACAAATTTTGAGTTTGACTCCAGATGCCCAGACTCGGAATATGTCCCGGCTATTTCCGAAGCAATCAAAAAGCTGGACAACAGTCTTTTACAGCAGCCGGACTGTACCTGGGCCTATCTTGGCAGCGGAAAAGATGGGCAAGAGGCAAAGCGGTATCTCTTCTGGACCTCTCTGAACACTGACAAAGTCGGCGCCGGAAAGAGCATCCCCGTAATCATCCAAACCGGTGACGGAAAATATTATGTTTCCGAAACCACGACCGGCAAGCGGAATGGCAAAAACTATGTCACCATCTCGGAATCGCTTACGCCGAACCAGTATACGCAAACCCTGAAAAAAGGAAAAGAATATTCCTCCTTGGAAGCAGCCTACGATGCCTATCTCAAGGCCCTGGAGCAATATGATTCGGTTCGCCAGCCTTAAGGTGCTTTGTCCCGCTATAACCGCTGATGCTGGGAAACGTCGTATTTCAAATCGAAGCTGCTGAATTGACGTGAGGTCATTTGTATGTGGCTGTTCTATAAAACAGGATTCCAGAAGCAAATGGTATGTCCGTTATCGGGCTGGATCGTTTACAAATGGGGATGTGCCGTTAAGACACACCCCCATTTGTTTTTGTGTCCGCTTTGCAGATAGATTCTACTTGTATGTTACAGGTTCTCTGTCTGAAACGTCGTATACCCCTTATAATAATAGCTGTGGTCAATCCCCTTTATAAAGACTCGCAGCTATGCCGTGTGCCGATAAGACAGTAATCTGAGAAAACTACAAAATCGGCATCTGCCAAGCAGGATTGGACAACAAAACAGGCGGCACTCAACTTCGGTTGGGTGCTGCCTGTTTTTGTACAGCTAAGGGCTGAAAATCAGCTTATATTCGTGGAAAAGTTATATTTTAGGGCGATAAATTCTGGGTATCGTATTGAAAGCTATCCTTGTGATATAATGTGTGTACACACTAACGGCCGGGAGGCAAGGGAAGGAGTAACCAAGTGAGAATACAACATAAAAACCTAACGATCCGCCAAGCCGAGGTTGCCGATGCGAAGCAGCTTGCCGCTTGGTGGAATGATGGTGCTGTGATGGCACACGCAGGCTTTCCCAACGGCCTGGGAACGACCGAAGAAGAAGTTGTAAAAGGACTTAGAAACGGTCTTCTGGTCGTTGAGGAAAGCGACCGTCTGATTGGCGAGTGCAATTACCGCAATGTGTCAGATGGAGTTGTAGAAATTGGCATTAAGATCTGCGAAACCGATTGTCAGAGCCGTGGTGTTGGCAGAAAGGTTTTGAGTATGCTGATCCATTGGCTGTTCAGAAACGGCTATGCCAAAATCATCCTCGATACGAACTTGACGAACACAAGAGCGCAACACGTTTACGAATCACTTGGTTTCCGCAAGGTGAGAACCAATATTGATTCTTGGAAAGATCAGCTTGGTCAGCTTCAATCATCGGTTAATTATGCGCTGGTTGAGCAGGATTTTGTCAGTTATGAGTGAAGGAGACACCTATGCCAGACAACAGGAATCGTAAGCGACCGATACAGGTCAAATTCTTTGTAGATGAAAGAGAACTCGGCTTGATAAAGGCGAGGATGGCACAGCTTGGGATAGAGAATATGAGCGCTTACCTTCGCCAAGTGGCAATCGACGGATATGAGGAAAAACCGAATTTGCCTGAACGCCGTGAGCCGAAAAATCCATGACTCACTTTCCGAAGATAGATTGATGTTCAGCACCAACGGTGCGCAGCCGATTTCTCTGAAATCGTTCAGGGGTTTGGGGCATTTCCCCAACAAGATTGCACGGGTGTATAAACACGAGCATTGCTTGCCAAGTGCGTTTCGCAGTTGGCAGGTAATGAGAAGTGGGTAC
>OBLF01000729.1_pt1 | contig 32978 bp, 25 predicted proteins | sample 1519231 | NCBI WGS metagenome assembly OBLF01 (sample SAMEA2602895, study PRJEB22501) | metagenome | reverse complement strand
TGAGAAATCAGAAGGAGCCGGAGGCACAGCGCATCGCAACTGCCCTTGAAATCTACGTTCACGGCTCTCTGAACGTCTTCAATCACAGAACGAATGTGGATTTCAACAACCGCTTCGTCTGCTATGACATCCGGGAACTCGGCAAGCAGCTCAAGAAACTCGGTATGCTGATTGTGCAGGATCAGGTGTGGAACAGAGTCACCATTAACCGCGCCCAGCACAAGGCAACGCGCTACTACATGGACGAGTTCCATCTTTTGCTGAAAGAGGAACAGACCGCCGCGTACAGCGTGGAAATCTGGAAGCGTTTCAGAAAGTGGGGCGGCATCCCCACCGGCATCACCCAGAACGTCAAGGATCTTCTTGCGTCCCGCGAGGTAGAGAACATCTTTGAAAACTCGGATTTTGTCTACCTTCTGAATCAGGCGTCCGGCGACCGGCAGATTCTCTCGAAGGCGCTGAACATCTCGCCCAGCCAGCAGAACTACATCACCAATTCCAATGCCGGTGAGGGGCTGATCTTCTACGGCTCGACCATCGTTCCCTTCAAGGACGATTTCCCGAAGGACACTCAACTCTACCGCATCATGACCACCCGCTTAGAAGAAACCACACAGAACTGATAGGAGGATTTTGAATATGGATAAGAACTTCAACCTTGAGAACGCCAAGAACATCATCGCAGAAGTCAGCGGTGTTCCCGTGAATACCACGTTCGGCAGCATCACCAAGCCGATTGACCTTCTGCTTGAGGTCATCGACATGAGCGCCGATCTCATCGCGCTCATCCGCCAGGAAACCGAACTGAAAAAGCATCACCGCGCCTACCTCCATGTTCATGAGGAACTGGAGGACTGCGCCGACGAGATGGCAGCGCGTATGCAGGAGATTTTCGACGAGACCACCGACTGCGTGATCGGACTGATGAAGGATGTTCACGAGACCTTCCGTGTCCGCAAGCAGGAAGCGGCGGAGGACGATGCCGATACCGTCACCATCGCCAAGGAAGACTACGAGACCATGATCGACGATCTGCTCACGATGTCCGAAATCATTCAGTGCGTCGCAGATATGCGCACGCAGGATGTGAAGGCAATCCGCGAGTTCGGCAAGTTCGTCCCCGCCTTTGCCGCCTTTGAGAAGAACCGCCTGAGCCTCTATCGTGAGGCGGCGAAGGAAGCCGAGGAAATCTTCGACCGTTGGGCGGACGAGATTGACGATCTCGACGAGGACTATGAGCCGGACGAGTATTACTCCGACTGATATGCGCTCAAATCCGAGGAAAGGAGCTGGTTTTTATAGAGCTTGACATCATTCATACCGGCGATTGCCTTGAAATCCTGAAAACTCTGCCCGATGACAGCGTTCATTGCTGTGTGACGTCCCCTCCGTATTACGCGCTCCGTGATTACGGCATGGAGGCTCAGATCGGCAGAGAGACAACGCCGAAGGAATATATCTCGCGCCTGACGGAAGTGTTTACCGAAGTCAGGCGCGTTTTGCGTCCGGATGGAACGCTCTGGCTGAACATCTCGGACACCTACGCCGGAAAGGGCAATCAGGGCGATTTCATTGACCCGAAGAACCCCAACGGCAGAAACGGTCAGGCTGTGGCTCTCAACAACAAGGTTGAGGGCTGCAAGCCAAAGGACATGATCGGCATTCCGTGGATGCTTGCTTTTGCCCTCCGCGATACCGGCTGGTATCTGCGCAACGACATCATCTGGATGAAGGACAACCCCATGCCGGAGAGCGTCAAAGACCGCTGCGCCCGCTGCTATGAGCATATTTTCCTGTTCTCAAAGTCCAAGAAGTATTTCTTTGACTACAAGGCGATCTCCGAACCGATTGCCCCTGCAACGGCGGAACGCCTCAAGCGCGGCATGAAGGGTGGCAACAAATACGGAAAGCCCGTTCCCGGTCAGCCTCAGCCGCAGTCCATCAACCGCCCCCGTGAGCATGGCGAGATCAAGGACGCAGACATCAATCCGCTCCGCAACAAGCGCGATGTCTGGAAGATCAACACCGTCCCCTTCAAGGGCGGTCACTATGCCGCCTACCCTCCAAAGCTGGTGGAGACCTGTCTTCTCGCCGGTTGTCCCGAAGGCGGTATTGTGCTTGATCCGTTCATGGGAAGCGGCACAACCGGCATGGTTGCCTCACAGATGGGGCGTCATTTCATCGGCATCGAGCTGAATCCGGCGTACACCGAGCTTGCCTACAAGCGGATTGGAGGTGAAATCTGATGTCCAAGGAACCGGAACTCAAAGCCCGCGACAAGGTAGTCGTGCGGATGACGCGGGAGGGCGCGGTTGAGGAAAACCTGACGGCTGGCACCGAGCAGCGCGTGTCAAAACGTCCGGAAGATGCAGAGCTGGTGAAGCCCGGTGAGACAGCAGAACCTTCCGAAGCTCTTTCTGCGGAGGAACAGAAAAAGGTGCAGATGCGCCGTCAGCAGCGTCAGTTTCAGGCGGAACACGCCGAGAATAACGACACGCAGCCGCCCTCGGAAACGTCCGTCACAGAAGAGAAAAGGGCAGAAAATCCACCCCAGAATGTACCCGAACCGCTGCCCTCGTCAGAAACGCCGTTCAAGCCTCCAACTTTAGAACAGCACGGTGTTTCTTCTCATACCGGCACGGTGATTGCCGAAACAGTTGTCACGCACAAGCTGCGTAAGACCTCTGCGGTTGAAGCAGTGGATGCAGATGCCATTCTCACTCAAGCGGCGGAAACCGCCTCCGCAGAGCCGGTCTCGGACGATGCCGTCCCGCCCACGAAGCGGATGCAGAAGCTCGAAAGGAAGTCCGAGAAGGCACATGAGCGACTGGACGCTGCCCGTGAGAAGCTGCCCACGCACAAGGTTCTCAAGAAAGAGCGTGTCTTTGATGAAGAGACCGGCAAGGGCAAAACCCGCCTTCATTTTGAGGATGAGCTGAAAAAGCCCAAGGGCAAAGGCAAGCTGCAATTTGAGGCAGATAAAACCGTCCGCAAGGTCGGTGACACCCTTGCTTCCGGCATTCACGGCAAAATCCATGAGGTCGAGCAGGAAAACTCGGCGGTCGAGGGGGCGCATAAAACGGAGATCGCCGCTGAGACTGCCGCTCGGCATTTCAGTCATCATCGGGAAAGCAGCGTCAACAAGCCTTATGAGAAGGTCTCCAAGCTGGAACATAAGGCGGATGTCGCTGATGCCAAGCTCCAATATGAGAGAAATCAGCAGGAGCATCCTGAGATGAAGAAGCAGAACATGAACAAGCACTATCAGAAGCAGAACATCAAGAAGGAATATGCCGCCGCTCGAAATGCCGGTTCTCAGACTGCCGGGACTGCCACAAAGAATACCGGCAAGAAGCTCGGTGAGAAGGTGTCCGACAAGATCAAGGAGTTCTTTGAGAAGAACAAGAAGGTCTTCATCTGGATCGGCGTCGGAATTGCCCTTCTCGTTTTGCTCGGTGCCGGAATCAGCTCATGTTCGATGCTCACCTCTACCGGTTCGTCGGTTATCGCTTCCTCTTATCTCAGCGAGGATGACGCGATGCTGGGCGCGGAAGCGCAGTATTGCCAAATGGAGCAAGAGCTGCAACGCTATCTCGACACCTACGAAAGCACTCACAGCTACGATGAATACCACTTCGATCTGGACGATATTGAGCATGACCCCTATGTGCTGATCTCCATTCTCTCGGCTCTCCACGAGGGCGAGTTCACGCTGGATGAGGTGCAGGGTACGCTCCAAATGCTGTTTGAAAAGCAGTACATCCTCACCGAAGAGGTCATCGTCGAAACCAGATACCGCACGGAGACCGACACATGGACGGACGCAGACGGCAACACGCACACGGAAACCTATCGCGTCCCGTATGACTACTACATCTGCAACGTGAAGCTCGAAAACTTCAATCTCTCCCACGTCCCGGTCTACATCATGTCTCAGGAACAGCTTTCCATGTACGCGACGTATATGTCGGTGCTGGGCAACCGCGAGGATCTGTTCGGTGACTCTCCCTATGTGGACAAGTACATCACCAATCCTCCCGCCGACTACGATGTCAACCCGGAATACCTGAACGATGAGAAGTTTGCAGCGCTGATTACCGAGGCGGAAAAGTATCTCGGCTATCCGTATGTGTGGGGCGGCTCCAATCCCGACACGTCCTTTGACTGCTCCGGCTTCGTCAGCTACGTTCTCACGAACAGCGGTCTTGTGAATACCGGACGGCTGGGCGCACAGGGGCTTTACAACGTCTGTACGCCGGTTTCAAAGGCGAATGCACAGCCCGGTGATCTTATCTTTTTCGTCGGGACGTATGACACCCCCGGTGTGTCCCACGTCGGCATTTACGTCGGTGATGGGGTCATGATCCACTGCGGCGACCCCATTCAGTACACATCCATCAACTCTTCCTATTGGCAGCAGCATTTCTACGCCTTCGGAAGACCCGCCTATTAAAAGAAAGGAGTTTTGCATGAATCCCAAGTATCAGAAAGTCCTCTCCGACATTGAGAAGGCTGAAAAGAAGAAGTCCGAAATCGAAGGACAGCTCAAGGAGCTGTACGACAAGAAGACGGAGCTGGAAAACCTTGAAATCATCAATACCGTGCGCTCTATGGTGATGGACAAGGATCAGATCATGGCGTTCCTGTCTTCCATGAAGGGCGGCACCAAGCCCGCTGAAAATACGGAGGTAATCGACAATGCGTAAGAAGTTTCGTTTTCTGACCGTCCTTGCGGTCTGCGTCATGGTTCTGTCCTGCTTCTCGGTGACGGCGTTTGCCTATGCCGATGACACCGAGCAGAACCTTCCCGTTACGGAGGCAACACAGCCGGAACAGCAGCCTGAAACCACTCCCGCGCCGGAAAAGCCGAAGGGTGAGCCGATTGACGATGAGGGCAACGCCTACACCCGCGACTTGCTCTATGACAAGGCAACCAACAAGCAGTTCATCACTGTCCAGACGAAGAACGGCAACACCTTCTTCATTGTCATCGACTACGATGCGCCCATCAATGAGGACGAGGAACAGTATCAGACATACTTCCTCAACATGGTCGATGAAAGCGATCTGCTTGCGCTGCTGGATGATGACACTGCGGCGGCTCTGACTACCTGTAACTGCAAGGAGAAATGTGCTGCCGGTCAGGTCAATACCGACTGCCCGGTCTGCAAGACCAACATGAGCGAATGCACCGGCACAGCCCCCGTTACACCCGAGCCGGATAAGGATGCAGAAACCGATGTCCCCGCCCCTAAACCCGAAAAGAAATCCAACATCGGCATGATCCTCGTCATCTTTGTTCTTGCCGGTGCTGCGGGTGCAGCTTATTACTACATCAAATTCGTCAATGGCAGAAAGCTCAAGGATGAGGATATGGACTTCTTTGATGATGAAGGCTACGAGGAAGAGCCGTACATCAACGAGGATGATGAGCCGCAGATTGCGGAGGATGCTGAAACGGATGGTGATGAAGATTGATCTTAGTCATTGCTGAAAAGCCCAGCGTTGCCCAGTCCATCGCAAAGGTGCTGGGCGCAGCGTCCCGCAAGGACGGCTACATGGAGGGCGGCAATTACATCGTTTCGTGGTGCTTCGGTCATCTGGTGGAGCTGGCAGACGCCAGCTCCTACGATGAGCGGTATGCCAAGTGGCGGTATGACGATCTGCCCATTGTTCCGGAAAGCTGGATGTTTGAGGTCACGAAGGACAAAGCACAGCAGTTCAAGGTGCTGTCCGCTCTCATGAAGGACAAGCGCGTCACCGAGCTGGTCTGCGCAACCGATGCAGGACGCGAGGGTGAGCTGATCTTCCGGCTGGTCTACAACAAAGCCGGATGCACCAAGCCCTTCAAGCGTCTGTGGATCAGCTCGTTGGAGGACTCCGCCATCCGCGAAGGCTTCAATCATCTCCGGGACGGCAAGGAATATGACCGCCTCTATGAAGCGGCACTCAGCCGCTCGAAGGCGGACTGGATTGTCGGCATCAACGGCACCCGCCTTTTCACCACGCTCTATCACAAGAAGCTGGTGGTCGGGCGCGTCCAGACGCCGACCCTTGCAATGCTGGTGGAGCGTGACGGGAAAATCTCCACGTTCCAGAAGGAGAAGTATTTCAACGTCCACGTCGGCAAGGGCGATCTGACCGCCGATCTGGAAAAGGTCAAAACCGAAGAGGAAGCAAAAAGAATTGCGGCGGCTTGCGAGAAAAAGCAAGCCGTCGTTTCTTCTCTCAAGCGGGAGACGAAAACCGTCAACCCTCCGAAGCTCTATGATCTGACTACCTTGCAGCGCGAGGCGAACCGCTACTACGGCTTCACTGCCCAGCAGACGCTCGATCTCGTCCAGACGCTCTACGAAAAGAAGCTCCTGACCTATCCGCGCACGGACAGCCAGTTTATTACGGACGATATGGAGGACACCGCCCGTCAGGTCATTTTTATTGTCTGCCGCCAGCTTCCGCTTTTCTCCGGTGTTTCGGTCACTCCGGACATTTCCCGCGTAACCGACAACAGCAAGGTTACAGATCACCATGCCATTCTCCCGACCGTCCAGCTTGAAAAGCAGGATGTTTCGGCGCTTCCTCAGTCGGAGCAGAAAATCCTCAATCTTATCGGGATGCGCCTTCTGTGTGCGACCGGCGAGAAGCACACCTACGCAGGAACGCAGATCTCGCTCTCCTGCGAGGGCTACGAGTTCAAAACCAAGGGGAAGACCGTCGTTCAAAACGGATGGAAAGCCATCGAAGAGCTGTTCAAGTCCTCCCTCAAGACGAAGGAAAAGGACGATCCCATGAAGTCCCTGCCCGAAGTCCATGAGGGCGATGTTCTGGATGGTGTGTCCGCCAGCGTCACCGAACACTTTACGACACCCCCGAAGCAGTACACGGAAGACACGCTCCTGTCTGCGATGGAGACTGCCGGAAACGATCAGTTTGACGATGACACCGAGAAGAAAGGTCTCGGCACTCCCGCGACTCGCGCCGGTATCATTGAAAAGCTGGTGAAATCCGGCTTTGCAGAGCGCAAAGGCAAATCCCTCATTCCCACAAAGGACGGCTGCAACCTTGTCTGCGTCCTGCCGGAACAGATCACATCTCCCGCAATGACGGCGGAATGGGAAAACACGCTCATGGAGATTGAGCGCGGCAATGCGGATGCAGACGCCTTCCTCAGCGGCATTGTCCGGATGACCGGCGATCTCGTGAAAGCCTATCCGTTTCTCTCCGATGCCGAAGCCCAGCGTTTCGGCACGGGTAAGGAGGAAATCGGCAAATGTCCCCGCTGCGGCTCTCCGGTCTACGTCGGCAAGGGCAACTTCTACTGCTCGAACAAGGACTGCTCCTTCTGCCTGTGGGAAGACAACAAGTTCTTTTCCAGCAAGAAAAAGAAACTGACCAAGAAGATTGCAAAGGAGCTGCTGGACAAGGGCTGGTGCCGAGTGACCGGGCTTTACACGCCGAAGAAGCCTCAGCTCTACGATGCGGTGATCCGGCTGGATGACAGCGGCGGCAAATACGTCAGCTTCAAGATGGAGTTTGACCGATGATCCGCCCGAAGTATGTTGCCTCTTGCAGCGGAGGCAAAGACAGCGTAGCGACGCTCCTGCTGGCTGCACAGCACAATGAGCCGCTGGACGAGGCGGTTTTCAGTGAGGTCATGTTCGACAAAAACACAAGCGGCGAAGTCCCGGAACACCGGGACTTCATTTATGACCGGCTCAAGCCCTTCTGCGAAAAGGAGCTGGGCATCAAGTTCACCATTCTCCATGCGGACAAGACCTACGATGAGGTGTTCCATCATGTCATCACCCGCGGACCGCACAAGGGCGAGGTTCGCGGCTTTGCATGGGCTGGTATGTGTGCAGTCAATCGTGACTGCAAAATCCCGCCCGTTTGCAAGTACAATGCCGCGCTCTCGCCGGACACTGTGAGCTATGTCGGCATCGCGGAGGATGAACCCAAACGCCTTGTGCGTCTGGACGGCGTGAAGAAGGTCAGTCTGCTTGCCAAGTACGGCATGACAGAGGCGGACGCCTACAAGCTCTGTCAGGAACACGGGCTGCTTTCCCCAATCTACGCTCACTGCCGAAGAAACGGCTGCTGGTTCTGTCCCAACGCCAGTGACTCGGAGCTGCTGCACATGGTCACAAAGCACCCGGATATGTTTGACCGGCTGATTGAATGGGAGAACGAGGATAACATCTTCCATCGTCGGATGACGCGCAGAGAAACCCCGTCTGAGGTAAAGGCTCGTTTACTGAGCAAATCCCAGACGGGGTTTTCTTCGCCCAAAAGCAAATAAGAAATGGAGGTTTGAGATGGCTGAAAACAAAAATGCACAGCAAGTCCGCGAAATCACGGACAAGCTGGAACAGGGCATCAAGGAGCTTTTTGAATCCGAGCGGTTCAAGGAATATCTCCGCACGATGTCCAAGTTCTACAACTATTCCTTCAACAACACGCTGCTCATTGCGATGCAGAAGCCGGAGGCAACCTATGTTGCCGGTTATACCTCGTGGCAGCGCAACTTTGACCGTCAGGTCATGAAGGGCGAAAAGGGCATCAAGATTCTTGCACCCGCGCCGTACAAGGCGCAGGAAGAGCGTGAGAAGATTGACCCCGTGACGCAGAAGCCGGTGATCGGCGCAGATGGGAAGGCTGTCACAGAAACAGTCGAGGTCCTGCGTCCTGCCTTCAAGGTGGTAAGTGTCTTTGATGTTTCCCAGACGGACGGCAAGGAGCTTCCGGACATTATCGTCGATGAGCTGAAAGGCACCGTCGAAAACTACGAGGCGTTCTTCGACGCGCTCAGGCAGGAATCTCCCGTCCCTATTTCCTTTGAGGACATTCCGGGCGGTGCAAAGGGATTCTTCTCGCCGGTTGAAAGCCGCATTGCCATTCAGGAGGGCATGAGCGAAATCCAGACGGTCAAAACCGCCATTCACGAGATCGCCCACGCAAAGCTCCACGCCGTCAAGCCGGATGAGAAAGCCGCGCCAGAAGATAAGAAGGATCGGCACACCAAGGAGGTTGAAGCGGAAAGCGTTGCCTACACCGTCTGCCAGCGTTACGGCATTGAAACCTCGGACTACTCCTTCGGCTACATCGCCGGTTGGTCTTCCGGCAAGGAAACCAAGGAACTGAAAAGCTCTCTGGACACCATCCGCAAGACGGCGGCTGAGATGATCGAGGGCATTGACGCCAAGCTCAAGGTGCTGCTGGCAGAGAAAGCACAGTCCGCAGAGATGGAAGTCGAAGCTCCCGTAAAGGAAGCTGTTCCGGAGGAAAAGCCGGAAGTCCCCATTTACCGCGAGACGGCGAATTACGCCTATGAAGCCGGTGAGCTGGAGTCATATCGTGCTTCTCTCGCCGCAAACGTGGAATGCCGCAGTGTGATTGAGGCGGCAATCAGTTCTAACTACGGAGACAACCGGCTGGATGCGGATGCTGCCGTGAAAAGCGTCCTTGAGCAGTTCTCTCCGGAGCGCGTCCGGTATGTCCTCGCAAACACCATTCAGCAAAAAGACTTTGACGGACGCATTCCGCAGCCCCTCAAGGAGTGGGCGAAGACCGTTGAGGTCTGTCCGGAGAATGCCTCCCGCTTCCTTGTGGATAAACCCAATCCCGGACTGACCGCCCTTTTCGTCGATGCGTTCCGTCAGCAGACCGAAGCTCAAAAGGAAGTCACTTCTGAGAAGGCAACGGAAAGAGACCCGGAGGTCGTTGCATGGGAGAGCGATGAGATTACCTCTATTGAGGTAAAAACCGTGGAGGTCAAGTCTCCCTTTGCCCCCTTGCCGGAGGAAGCGGCAAAAGCACCGAAAGCGCACCGCCTGACTGCCGAAGAGAAGGAGATCAAAGCCGCCGTCATGGACACGCTCAAGGGGCAGATTGCCTATAACAACGACGGTATGCGGGCGTCCTATCGCGCCTCTAACCATTCCTTCAATCTGCTGGCACGGAACGGCGTCAGGATCGAGGGCAACACGGTCACGCAGAACGGTGAGCCGCTGTTCAAAATCCATCGCCGTCATGCGGCGAGGAAAACACAGGGCTGTTACCGTGAGCTGATGCCGACGCTGGAATACGTCAAGCAGGAGCAGAAGCAGGAAAAGCCCTCTATCCGCGATCAGCTAAAAGCTGCCGCGAAACAGCAGCCGGAGAAGAAGTTACCGGTCAAATCCAAAACGCACGACATGGAGTTGTGAGAAAGGAGACGCATGAAGAAATACACAGACGTTGACATCGTTGCGGAGCTGCAGAAGCTCGTGGACAGTCATGTAGACAGCTACAAGGAAGACTTCGACATCGACAAGCGCATCATCCGCCGCGCCGCCGAAAGCCAGAATCCCGAAGACAAGACGCTGATGTGGTTCTGCCGTCCGCATGGAACGCACTGCCTGAGTGAAAATCAGGTCTTCATTCAGGGGACGCGGGATCACAACACCTTCCGTTTTTATGCGGAACAGACCTACGACGAGTGCGTTGCCCGCGTCATTGTCCCGAAAACCGTCAAGCGCGGCAAGGTCTTCGGAGATGTCTTTGAGATCAACTACCGGGAACAGGCGGCAAATGTGGCGCAGAACTCGGTTGCGCCGGATCATGACCGGCTGACCTTCGCAGATGGCTTTGTGCTGGATGCGCCCTGCCGCAGCAGCTTCGATGCAGCAATGGCTCTGGTCGGTGAGCATGGCGGCGTCAAAACCCACCAGACGCTCCCGAAGGACGCGGATGCTCTGGTGGAAGTGCTGTCCAAACAGAAAAGCCGCCGTGACAGACTTCCGGAGGCAGAGAGAACGGAGGCGCTTGCGCCTCTGCCCGTTGCTGAACTCCGCAAATATGAGGCAGTCAAAAAGGCTCATCCGGACGCGCTGGTCTGCTTTGCTCAGAACGGCTATTTTGAGCTGTACGGCAAGGACGCAAAGAAAGCCGCGCCGCTTCTCGGCACAAAACTCCTTGAAAAGAAGGTGCGCGGCAAGCCTTCCATGCCGGTTACTGGCTTCCGTGAAACCGCATGGGTAGCCGGTTCTCACAAGCTCTGGAAGTCCGGCGCAGATGTCTTTCTCAGCAAGGACGGCGAGACCTTCAAGGAACTCAAAGCCGCAGATTACATTCCTGTCGGCGCGACGCTGAATGTGGATGGCATCAAGTGCAGAATCGACGCGGTTGATTTTGCCGCCGATGAAGTCCGGCTGACCAACATCGAGGACAAGAACCGCCCCATTCGCTTTTCTGAAAGCATCCAGTATGTCCGATCCTATGTGGAAGACGCCGGGACTGCCATCTACGACACCATCCCGAAGAAGCCCGCTGCCCGTGAATCCATCCGCGACAAGCTGAAATCCGCGCAGAAAGCACAGCCGCCCCACACACCGAAGCCGCAGAAAAATAAAGGAAAGGATATGGAACTCTGATATGAAAAACTTTACCGTGGAAGAAATCAACCTGATGTGCTGCTTCAACACGTCCAGCCGGAAGCGGCTGATCGACGATATGAAGAGCGTCACCCTGAACGACATGGACGGCGAGATCGCAGAGCTGATGTATAAGACCGTCCGGAAGCTCGAAGCCATGACCGACGCGGAGTTTGAGGAACTGTATATCATGCCGGACGGCATGGTGGATGACTGAAAGGAGGATGCCTATGCCCGTATTAGACGGTGATTTTGAAGCCTTCGTCACGAACCTTGGCAAGTACAACGAGGGTATGCTGGTCGGTGAGTGGGTGAAGCTGCCCACCACCGAGGAAGAGATGCAGAAGGTCTTTGAGCGCATCGGAATCGGCAAGCAGGATGAGTTCGGTCAGCCCTATGAAGAGTGGTTTATCACCGACTACGAATGCCCGATCTACGGCGTTCAGAAGATGCTTGGCGAGTACGAGAGCCTTGATAAGCTCAACTACCTTGCCGCTTTGATTGACGAGCTTTCCCTGAGCGATCAGGAAAAGCTCGTTGCCATTATGGAGGCTGGCTGCGATGAGGTCAGCGACATCGACGATCTCATCAACCTGACGTTCAATCTGGACTGCTACGACATCATGCCCGGTATCAACGACGAATCCGACCTCGGCTATTATTACGCCCACGAAGCCGGTATCTACTCTGAAAAGGATCTCGGTCCTCTGGCAAATTACATCGACTATGAACGCTATGGGCGCGACATTGCGATGGATGAGCAGGGACGCTTCACCGATGAGGGCTATGTCCGTGTCGCAAGCGAGAGGTGGGACAGGCAGTTTAACGGTGAGCTTGATGATATTCCCGATGAATACCGGATCACCGGCTCAGGGGAAGCCGCCGAGCGTGACAGCACCATCGCCGTTCTCGTCGTTGAGCCGGGAAAGGAGCCTTATGTGAAGGAGATTGACTCCGGTCTGGAGTCCTTGCAGCATGAGGTCGGCGGCTGCATCGAGGCGATTTACCCCTACGAAGACCCGGTTGCCTTAGTCTGTAATGAGGAAGGCAAGCTGGAAGGTCTGCCCCTGAACCGCGCTCTGCGAGATGAGGACGGTGACATCTACGACGTTGTTGCCGGAACATTCATGGTAGTTGGCTTGACGGATGACAGCTTCGGTTCTTTGACCGTAGAGCAGATGCAGAAGTTCTCTGACCTCTTCAAAGTGCCGGAACAGTTTGTTAAGTTGGGCGATAAGATTGTTGCAATCCCTATGATTTCGAAGGAGCAGCAGAAGCAGGAAGCTACCGAGCAGAAGGACTTTGAGATGAATGCCGACACCTCCGGTCTGACGGTTGCCGGTCACATCGGGACGTGGCACACCATTGACCAGCACGAAGTCGGCGGTCACAGCTTTTACCTGATGGAGCATGACACCTACGGCGATGAGGCGGCTTGCATCATCGTCGATGAGCGCGGCAAGCTCGTCCTTGATGATGTCTACAACGGCTTTGACGATGACACGCTCCGCCTTCTCGACCTTGAGGTCAAGGAAGTGCCGGAAATGCCCGATCCCGCGATCTCTGTGCAGGATATGAAGGACTACGGTTACGCATGGGCTGGCGTTCTTCCCGCCGGTCAGGAGGCGGCTGAGAAGGCTTTGGAGAAGGGCTGCGAGGTTTACCGTCTCTATTCCGATAACACCGAGGGCTTGTGCGTAGATGCCAAGGAGATTGCCGATCATGCGGCAAAGGGCGGAATGCTCGGTATCAGCAAGGAAAGCTGGATGGCGGCACTTGAGAAGGAAAACTACCTCAAGGCAGCGGAGATGTCGATGGAGGATGACTACGGCATGATTGATGGGATCATCAACAACGGTCCGAAGGAGGACAAGACCGCAGAGGTCAAAGCCCCCGAAAGGGGCGAAAAGTCCTCCATCATGGACAGGCTCAAGTCTGCAAAGGCTGAAAAGCAGAAGGAATGCTGCCCTCCCAAAAAGCACAAAGGAGAGATTGAGCTGTGAGCAGAAGTCAGAAATGGCGGCAGGAGTGGTCATTCTTCATAGGAGACAGCGGACGCCGGAAGTATAACCGCTTCTGCGTCCGCTGCATCCATGATTGCAAGCAGAGCTTTCGGGTGAATCTCATCGCCTGTCCGAGCTTTTCCCGGAAGTCAGCGCAAAGTGGACAATTAGAGGTCGAAAAAGCCTGTGATTGCAAGCCTCAGAGCACTGATAAATGACCGCCCCGTGTGATTATATTCCCCGCACAGTTCCATCAATAGAGCAAGAATAAGTGTCGATTCTGGCACTTATTCTAATTCCCGTAAAACGAACGAAGAGCCTCTGTCGATGCCCGTTTCGGGTATCGGCAGAGGCTCTTTTTTTGTATCTTTTCTGTAAATACCGCCGAAAATCACACGCTAATCCACAGTGCCGCTATTAGCGTTTCTGTATAACTATGCCTTTAATCCATATAATTATCATGAGCGTTATAGAAAAGGTGTAGGTACGCGCTATGATTGACAAACGAATAGGTAAACGAGTAAAACAATGCCGGGAACGCCTCGGAATCTCGCAAGAAGAGCTTGCGGAAAAGACCGGGCTGACTGCAAATTATATTTCTACGGTTGAACGTGGTATGTCGTTTCCTCGCTGTGAGAAATTGATCATTCTTCTCAATGGGCTTGAGGTTTCGGCAGACGCGATTTTCTGTGATGTCCTGGAGCGTTCGACAAGCTATAAATCGTCTGAACTCTCAGAGAAACTTGCTTTGTTGTCTCCGCAAGCGCAGAAGCGCATTTTGCAGATGGTTGAGCTGATGATCCAGCAGGAAACGGCAGATAATGGATGAATCCGTCATGGGCTGTGTGATTTTTTCACGCAGCCTTTTTTCTTCCCTTATTTCGACAGAATATTTCATATCTCTTTGCTATACTATGTATTAGAGACATAGAAACAGTCTCTAATACATAGTCAGGAGATGAAAAAGGAAATGAAGACCTGTGCTTTTACCGGGCATCGTCCGCAAAACCTCCCGTTTGGTTTCAATGAGGAAGACGAACGCTGCATAGACCTCAAAAAAACTCTCAGGGAGCAAATCATCAATCTCATCGAGAATGAAGGCGTCACGCACTTCATATCCGGAATGGCAATCGGTGTAGATATGTATGCCGCCGAGATCGTGCTGGGGCTGAAAGCATCCTATCTGGGAATTACGCTTGAAAGCGCCATCCCATGCGAAAGCCAAGCCGCAAAGTGGTCAGAAGCTCTAAGAGATCGGTATTTCGACATTGCGTCCAAGTGCGACAAGGAAACGCTGGTTCAAACCCATTACACGCCCGATTGCATGGACAAGCGCAACCGTTATATGGTTGATCATGCGGATGTCCTGATCGCGGTTTGGGATGGAAGCCCCAGCGGAACCGGAAAGACCGTCAGATATGCTCATCAGCAGGGCAAATCTGTAACAGTCATTGACCCGGTTTCCCTTGATGTCGCACAGGAATAAGGCGAATTATTTCCTCTCTGAATCAAGCGTTGTGAAAACCGTGAATTTTCTTACGATAGCGAATACACATTGCACTGAACAGTGATTATTAGAAACGTGTACGGTATGCGCGGTCACGAGAACTTTTCCACGGAACGCACTGAGTTTTCACGGCTTCGCAAAACGGAAAGTGCCACCCTATGAACAGTCCCTTGTTGGGAGAAAATTAAATCGCTGGAAACAGGAATGCCCCCGACGCTGTGCATCTGGCACAGCGTCGGGGGTATTTTTTCTTCACAGGAGGTCATTCAGAAGATTCATGCACTTAACCTTCTGTTGGAGATTTGCGCTCCCGTACACATTCAGGGTAAAAGATACGTTCTTATGTCCGAGGATTTCAGAAAGAGACTTTATATCAAACTCCGGTATCTCGATTGCCCTAACTGCGAATGTATGACGGATCTCATGAAACTTCACTTTCTCCAATCCGTTCCGCTTCAAGAAACGTGTGAAAAATTGCCGATATGTTCTCGGCTCGGTTGGCTTGGTCTTGCCCGTGAGGAAATAGTGATTTGGGTTTTCCGTGTAAAACTTCTTGATAATGTTCATGAGAAGCGACGGAACCGGAATCGTTCGAGCGGAGGTCTTCGTCTTCGGCGGTCCTATATGAAGATACGATTCTCCCTTCTTCTTGTCATAGATACGCTGGACGGTTTTGTTGATGCTGATGGTCTTGTCCGTCAGCGAAATGTCCCTCATCTGCAAGCCGCACAGCTCGCCTATCCGGACTCCGGTAAACAATGCAATCAGAATCCCCGCTGTCTTCCGGTTCAAGTCCATGTAGATACACTGGATTAGAGCTTGCTCTTGATCTTTTGAGAGAGAAACTACTTTCTTGATACCAAGCTCTTTTGGGTATTCGATTAGGTCCCAGTTCAGGAGTGGAATAGCCCGTTCCTTGTAGGCATACTCCATTGACAACCGGAGAACGAGGATAACATCCCTTATCGTCTTCACGGTAAGCCCTCCGGTCTTATCCAAGCGTCCAGCATTGTAGAGATACGAAATGTAGCTCTGGATGTCCGCTTCAGTGATGCTGCCAATCTTGCGCTTGCCGAAATACGGGATCAGGTGATTTTCGGCAATCAGCGTAAAGCTGGCGTGGGTTGACGGCGTGATCATGGGCTTCTTTTGATTTAGCCATGTGTTCACAAGCGTCTTGAATTGTGTATTGTTAGTCATAATGACCACCTCCACGAACATTATCCGGTGGAGGGATAATCAGGGCATTAACACCCTCAAGTAACGGTCTTGAGAAGCGTCCGAAGTTAGCATTCAGAAGAGCAGATGGCTCAAGTTTTCCCAGTTGGAGTAGGACTTCTCTAAGCTCTATTATAGAGCCTTACTCGGAAAAGGTATATGGGGAACATAAGTATGAGGTTCTAACATCCTCTCGTGAAGGTCTTCAACGACAAGTTGATCACTTTGGGTCAGAGCAACGGCATGATACGGACGGATATAATGTTATTCCGTTCGGTTACTGCACATATCGCAATAGAAGTGATGACGGGAGGTTTGCTTTTAATATCAATACGATCAGTTCAAATGCGATTGTCAGCAAGTTCTATCCGGTTTTCCGTTTCACAAATGCAAACAGCCTTTTCATGTCTGAGTTTCTTAACTCATCATCACGAGCAAAGAAGAAATTATCTGTCCTCGCGGTCGGGACAAGTCAAGTGGTTCTTTCATTCGAGGCTTTGAAAGCAGCAGACTTCGATTTACCATGCAAGGACGAACAGGATAAAATAGCATCTTTTTTTGAATGTTTGAATAGGCGTATAGAGTACCAGCGGACTTTAGTAGATGCCCTCAAGAAGTATAAAAGAGGTGTGCTTTCTGTTGCATTTGGTAAGTACGGGAGCATCTGCTCATGGCAGACAACACCATATCCGTTCGCTGAACTTGCCAGCAGACGAAGCGAAAAGTATGATCCGCGCTCAGGTGAACAGATGCCATGTGTGGAATTGGAACATATCGAGCAAGAAACCGGACGCATCATTGGTAGCATCCCATCGACACAACAAAACAGTATTAAAGGTGTCTGCAAGTCAGGGGATACGCTCTTTGGAAAGCTACGCCCTTATCTAAGGAAATACGCTTTTGTAAAGAAGGACATGGTGTGTTCCTCTGAAATATGGTCCTTAGTCCCATCGGAGACAATAATCCCAGAATACCTCTTTTATCTCGTTCAGACAGATGAGTTCATTAAAATTGCGAATATTAGCTCCGGGACAAAAATGCCACGGGCTGAATGGTCGAATATCGAAAAGTCCGTTTTCTCTGTACCCAATAAAGAAGTTCAAGCCCAAATTGTTCAGACACTTCGAGGACTTGATTCGAGAATGCTTGATGCTATTGATATGCTTGGTGAACTCCAACTTATGAAAGAGGGATTGTTGCAGCAGTTATTTATATGAAGAGTTGCTGTAACAGCCCACGCCTAATTTTTTGAAGGACTATTACCGTTTCTGCTTCCTTCTCAATTAGGTGGTCAACTTCACTCAGCACTGATGCAACTTTACGCTGCACATCATAAGGCGGAGTAAGGATAGTTGTTTTAGCAATTTCAGACTTGCTTATTGACGACACTTTGATTCCCTGAATCATTCGATATATTTGTCTTCTAAAGTGATACGAGTTGAAATAATGCCCAAGAAACATAGGAGCAAACCTGTCATGTGGGCGGCAGGGAATCGTATGCAAACCAGACAAAACCCTCTGATTTGTTACTCCAACAATCTCAGTAGCCTTGCCGACGGTATAGTCCTCAGCGGTGTCAGCAAAAACAATGTCACCGTTGCGAAGATAGCTTGACGATGAAAACTTCTCAATATCTCTGTCTGGTTTAATACACGGAACAGACAATGCCCCAATATCTGTTACAGTTCCATATTTGATTAGCACATCCCCATAGTGTATATTTCGGACATCGCCAACATCATAGGATAGATCGTCTCTTGAAAAGGTGTTGTTCTGCAAAAGCCTAAACCCATCTGCAAACGAAACGGTCGGACATCCACTCTTTGAAATTTCATCAAACAACGACGAAGACAGTCCTCTTTTATACTTCTTGAGGTTATCTACGAGAGATTGCTGCGCGTCGATACGACGGTCTAAGGCAATGAGAAAGTCTGCAATCTTTCGTTGCTCGGTAGTATTCTCCGGCAGATAGTGTTTTGTGGCGAAGAACTCATCTGTTGGGACATTAAGCAATCCGTGATTTCTTGCCCCTTCTGCTGAAATCATATAGATTTCCTTGTACCATTTGAGTGAATCAAAGTACACCTTAATGAAGTCTGTATCGTGCTTCTTGAGCGCAAAACAGATGTAAAGTGTAGACAACGCTCCCATAGGATAGCGGTCTAACCGCTTTATTGAACCGAAGTCGTAACCTACGGAATAGCTCTTGTTATACGCATATTCGCCATTTCTCAAAAGGTAATATCCGCTCATGTCTTTGCTTGCAACGGTTTTGTTGAAGTAACTGATCTGATCGACAAGACCATCTTTCGAGGATATTGTCAGGGGTAGGTCAGTTTCATTGTTGCTGTTTTTCCGTGTTACCCGTTCTGCAAAATCAGACAATTTCTCTGCTCTCCACGGCTCATCGAAGCCCGGAAAGCGCAGCTTCGGGCGCTTCTCAAGACCGTTACTTGAGGTCTTTTTTCAGACCTCATTCCGGTATGATCTAAAAGTAAAATCCCTTGCAGTAGCAGAGATTTTCCGCTATTGCAAGGGATTTCGTCTGTCATATAGCTGTTTCTGCTTTCTTGATCAGAAGTATAAAAGAGGTGTCGTTGCGGCTATTCTTTCACATCAGCTAAAGTTCTCAGATGCAACCGGAAGCCCATATCCAGAATGGACATCCTGCACGCTACAAGACGCAGTGGATTTTCTGGACGGACAGCGTAAACCACTTGAAAGTGCGGACAGAGCCAAACGGCAAGGACAATATCCATATTACGGCGCATCGGGCATAATAGACTATATTGATGATTTCATCTTCGATGAGCCGCTGCTCCTTCTTGGTGAGGATGGGGCAAATATACTTAATCGCAGTACGCCGTTGTGTTTTATCGCAGAGGGAAAATATTGGGTAAACAACCATGCTCATGTAATGCGACCTAAAGCAGGACAGAATATTAAGTTCCTTTGTGAGCTACTTGAAAGTCTCGATTATACACGCTATAACACTGGCACGGCACAACCAAAGTTAAACCAAGAAAAGTGCCGTAGAATTGAGCTTGCTTTGCCTGTTTACGAAGAACAATGTCGCATTGCCAATTTTCTGTCTGCCCTTGACCAAAGGGCAGACAAAGCGCAAAGCGTTCTTGATTATCTGCTTTCAAATAGAGCTGGTCTATTACAACAGCTCTTTATATAAAAAGCTGCCTCATATAGCCGTCCCTCGTTTTACTCAGAAGGTCAAGTGTTTTTTGGGTGGCTTGCAATCGTGTCTCCACAACATCAAGAATATCCGCGTACAAAAGTTGTTTCTCATGGCTGGGATACATAACAGGAATACCCATAAGCAAATCATCCGTCATAGATACTCGATCATGACGAACGCCTTGTGAGCCGTTATCATAGATGTACCTGTACCATGCGTCGCTCTTAAAGTACCAAGCGAGATATGAAGGAGAAATATCTGCTTGCAGCACAAGACAGGTATATAGCGGTGAGATAATACCTTGTTCACTGAGAGTATATCTATTGAACGGTCCGTATGGCGCAGAATTTGACTTTCTCGGATTGTAAACAAAGTCTCCATTTTCGATGACATAGTAATTTGCTGTGTTTCCGTCTACTGCAATATCCTTGTCAAAGAAATCGCGCTGAGGAATTAGTCCGTATTCCGCAGAGTTGGTAATTACATTTTTTATTACTCCATCTGCGTTACGGCGCGAAACTTTTTTGAAAATATCACCAAGACGAACACAAGCCCACTCTGCGCCATCCTGAGAAGGGAGTTGGCGAAAAATGCGCTGCATGACACCTCTTTTATACTTCTTGAGGGTTTCAACCAACTCCATTTGCCGCTCGATTCTCTTGTCGAGAAGCCGAATAAACGAAGCAATTACTTGCTGTTCGTGCAATACTGGCAAAAACATTTGGTATGAGCATAATGTCTTAAAATACAGTCTCGTTCTCGTACCTCCTTTTTTCTGCTGAATGCAGAATACGGAGAATAACGGTGACGAATTAAGTGTATCGACTAAAAAGTCCGTATCAAGGACTTCTTTTCTGACAGTAAACACGGGGTACTCTTTGCTTACCAAACCGTTTGCGACCAATCTATTGATATTGAAATGGAAAATATTATCATCGCTCATGTGGCGATATGTTATACAACCATACGGAAGAACACTAAACACCGTTGTCTCAGCGTTGGCTTGCTTATCTATGAAGTAATCCTCTTGAACAAATAGACCTTGCCTCGATGATGTTAAGAGCGGAAAACCGCTTTCTTGGGTAGCATAGTCAGACAGTTCGATCAACAGATTGCCAAGTTGTGCAGCTCTCCACGGCTCATCGAAGCCCGGAAAGCGCAGCTTCGGGCGCTTCTCAAGACCGTTACTTGAGGATACATTTGCCATAATTATTTGCCCTCCACGTCAAAGGGGAAATCCAGCCCCAACTCATCAAAAAACGGTTTCAGTTCCGCATCAATATCCTTGATTTCAGATTGCAGCTTGCGGATCTCAGCAGCAACTTCATTCAAGTCAATCTCAGGTTCCGGCTCAAAGGTGTCAACATAGCGAGGAATGTTTAGGTTGAAGCCGTTCTCTTCAATCTCTTGCATGGTCGCAACATGAGCATATTTATCGACATCCTGACGGCGCTCGTAGGTCTCAACAATCTTGTCAATGTCGCACTCCCGAAGGATGTTCTGGTTCTTTCCTGCTTCAAAGTCGCTGGAAGCGTCGATGAAAAGAATGTTGTCAGAGTTACCGTTTCGCTCTCTCTTGAGAACAAGGACGCAGACAGGGATGCCCGTACCAAAGAACAGATTTGCAGGCAATCCGATTACCGCGTCCAGAACATTTAATTTCTGAATGAGGTGCTTGCGAATTACTTCCTCCGCAGCACCACGGAACAGGACACCATGCGGCAGGAGAACGACTGCTCGTCCGTCCTCGTCCATGTGGTAAACCATGTGCTGAACAAAGGCAAAGTCAGCCTTGCTCTTCGGAGCAAGTTTGCCATACTCATTGAAACGCTCGTCCTCCATGAAGTGCATATCGGCAGACCAGTTTGCAGAATAAGGCGGATTGGCAACCTGAACACGGAACTTCATGTCTCCGAAGTAGTCATGCTCTAAGGTATCACCGTTATAGATGTTAAAGTTGCGATACGGGATTCCGCGCAGAATCATGTTCATTCTGGCGAGGTTATAAGTCGTGGAGGTCAATTCCTGCCCATAGTAGTTTCTCACGTTGGCATAGTTCTTGAGACGCAGCAGCAGTGAGCCAGAGCCACAAGTGGGGTCGGCTGCATCCTTGACATCCGTGAGACCGAGGCAAGCCAGACGGCAAAGCAATTCGGCAGGACCGGAAGGCGTGTAGAACTCACCGGCTTTCTTGCCAGCAGTTGCAGCAAACTGACCGATCAGATATTCATAGGCGTTACCAAGAACATCAATTTTGGTGTCATCCACGCCGAAGTTGATTTCGTCCAGCGAAGCGATGATCTTTGCCATAACAGCACTTCTGTCTTTGACAGTATGACCGAGCTTTGACGAATCGAGCTGCATATCAGAAAACAGTCCGTCAAAGTCTTCCTGAGAATCGTTTCCGATTGTGGACTCCATCAGGGCGTTGATTGCGCTCTGCAAAAACTCAATATCAAAGGAGCGGTTTTCCACCATCTTGACCATCTTGCGGAACAAATACTGCGGCTCGATGACATAGCCGAGATCGCGCAGCGCCTCTTCGACAACAGCGGTCTTGTACTCTTCGTCTGCCCACGCCTCTTCATAACCGATACCGTCATCCTTGAGAAGATTCGCCATATACTTCTCTGTCCGGTCAGAAAGGTAGTAGTAGAAGATCATGCCCAAGATGTAGTTCTTGAACTCATACGCCTCCATGTTTCCGCGCAAGGCATTTGCCATTGCCCATAGCTTATTGCAAAGCTCCTTCTGATGAGCCTGAATCGAATTATCCATTTATCTCTCTCCTTATTGGTATTTCTCTGTGTGCTGTCGGATGAAATCAACGATCCGATTTACAAGGGAGCGTTTCTTCAAAAGCGGCAAGGGCTTCTCAATCCGATCTCGGATATTTCCTGCATCCATTGTGCCGGAAAACTCATATTCCGAAATAATATCTGTCAGCATGGATGCGTCAATATCCTCGGTCTTCGCAAAGGCAACGATCTCTTCGCGCTTTGCTTCATTTTCAAAGTCGTTATAGGCTGCATCAATTTCATCCGCACTTTCCAAGCCGACAACAACACGATCCAAGAATGCTTGCAGGATTTCGACTTTCCGGAGCAACTGCGGATTATCAGTTCTCCCCAACTCGTCCTTAATGTGTTTAATATCGTAATCCTTTTGTTTGGGATCATCGAAGTGGATGTTACGGATCAGGTTCATGATGTATGCGACATTGATCCTGTCACTCTCCATCAATTCGATGCAGAAGTCAACGTCATTCAGGACGGAGACAACCTCGCGGTCTGTTTTTTGCCTTGAGTAGAGCATGAGGTATTTGCTCTTATAATCCTGATATTCTTGCTCGGACATGATAAGAGCATTCTGATCGAAACTGAACTCAATAAAGGTCTGCAACGATTGGAGGTACTTTGTCAGCTCACGGAAGGTCACGACAAACTTCTTCTGATCGTCCTCGTTCTGCATTGTGTCAACGGACTCCGGAAACAGAGCAATTTCCTTGAGCTTCATCACCATTTCGTTGAACTTCTCCACGAAGTATTGATACCCCGGAACAACAATGCCGGAGGTATCTTGACTCTTAGAGAAGAGTGTCAGCGCGTCATCGGTGCGTTTTTTGAGGTTGCGGTAGCAAATGATAATGCCAAAGGGCTTTGTTTCCTTCTCAACGCGGTTTGTGCGGGAATAGGCTTGCAGCAGATCATGATACTTCAAGTCCTTGTCCACATAAAGGACAGAGAGCTGCTTGCTGTCAAATCCGGTCAGGAACATATTCACAACGATGAGAATATCAAGCGACTTTGTTTTCTTTCCCTTTACTCGGTCAGAGATGTCCTTGTGATAAGCTGAGAACGTATCCGTGGAGAAATTGGTTCCGTACATCTCGTTATAGTCCTTGATGATACGCTCCAACGAATCACGGCTATGCTCGTCCTTGCCCTCGGCATCCTCATTCTGCCCGTAGGAGAAGATGCCGCTGATATTCAGGTCATGCTTGATCTTCTTGAAAATGTCGTAATACTTAACAAGGGCATCAATAGAGGACACGGCAAAAATAGCCGTATACTGTCCATTTCGGGTTTTCGCCTTGTGGTTCTGGATGATGTGATTGGCGATCAGAGACATTCGCTCATCGGACATATAGAGTTCGCCTATATCAATCGCGTCCGCGAGTGTCGGGTCATCCCAGTCGAAATCACCCTCCATTGTTTTTATGTATTCGATGTGGAAGCCCAGAACATTATTATCGAAGATGGCGTCTTTAATCAGGTAATTGTGAAGACACTCACCAAAGAGCATTTCTGTTGTTTGCGTGATTTTACCCTCAGTTTTACCGTTGACTTCAAACCGAGGTGTCCCCGTGAAGCCGAAAAACTGTGCCTTTCTGAAATGCCGCACAATGTCCTTGTGCATATCCCCAAACTGGCTGCGGTGGCACTCGTCGATGATAAAGACAACCTTCTCGTCTTTGTATGCGTCCATTACTTTCTCGTACTGAGGGCGCTTTACAGCGTTTGCCATCTTCTGCATCGTGGTAACGATAAGCTGCCTGTTCTTGTCCTTCATCTGGCGGACAAGGACATCGGTGCGATCTGTCACATCAACGGAGCCAGCCTCAAACTTGTTAAACTCTTCGGTTGTCTGAGAATCCAAGTCTTTTCGGTCAACAAGGAAAATGACTTTCTTGATGTTCGGATTTGCTGCGAGGATTTGCGCAGTCTTAAAGGATGTAAGCGTCTTGCCCGCGCCGGTTGTGTGCCAGATATACGCATTCCGGTTTGTAAGCGTTGCTTGACGGATCAGCGCTTCTACGGCATAAACTTGATAGGGACGCATGACCATCAAAATCTTATCGGTATCATTTAGGATGGTGTAGCGTGTCAGCATTTTAATGATGTGATCCCTTGCAAGGAAAGAAATCGAAAAGTCCTTCAAATTGGTGATGCGGACGTTATTGAAATCAGTCCAGAAGAAAGCAAGACTATACATCAAGTCTCTGTCGGAATTGGCGAAATACTTTGTGTCAACACCATTGGAGACAATGAAGAGCTGAATGAAATGATACAGCCCGTTGTAGGAGTGTTTCTTATAACGCATGACCTGATTGACTGCCTCGCGGATGTCAATGCCACGGCGCTTTAATTCTACTTGGATCAGGGGCAAGCCGTTTACGAGAATCGTAACGTCGTAACGATTGACGTATTTTCCAACCACGGTTGTTTGATGAGTGACTTGGAAAATGTTCTTCGTGTGGTCCTGATCAAAGAAGGACAGATATACCTTTGTACCATCTTCACGCTCAAGGACAAACTTATCCCTCAAGATTTTTGCGCTCTGGAAAACAGACTTTCCGAGCATGAGGTTGAAGATACGCTCCCACTCTTTATCGGTGATAGGCGTATCCAGCTTTGGCGCATTGAAGGCTTCAAACTGAACTTTGAAGTTCTCCACCAGCGCGTCATAATCAGGAATTGCGACTGTGGAATATTCCTGCTTGGTCAGTTGCTCAATAAACTGCTGTTCAAGAGCCGCTTCGCTTTGGTATGCCATATCTTCATCTCCAATACTTGAGGATCATTTGTTGGTTGCCAGCCTGTCCTCATTTCTATTTTATCATAGCAAGTGTCCCAAATACCGGACTTATTTTCGTTTCAACTGCAAAACCACGTCACCATCATCTGTAATTTCCATTTGCATTGTTTTTAGGTACTTTGCGATGAACTGTTTTTTCTCAGACGAACTCATCTCAATGCGCGTTGCCTTCAAAGCGGCACTGAACATCTCGTTGATATTGAGCCTGACGGTTTGGTCAATATAACGCTCCATTTCTTTGAAAAGTGCGCCGAGCTTGATGTCCTCGGCATTCCCAGAGTAGAAGTCATCAATATAGCAATAAAATATCCCTGCATTCAGAAGTGCATTCTTCAAGTCCGGTCCGCAGTTCTCTCGTTCAATCATAACTAAAAAACGTGCTTCCGGCAGAGACGAGATTAACCCCCAGTAGTCGGAGTCGCTGGAAACAAGAATAAAGGAATCGACGTTATTCTTGTAGTGTTCCTGACAAGTTCGGGCAATAAGCATGACATCAACGAGTGACTTGCTTTGCTTCACCCGTTCAATCATCATGTGTTCAACATGAATTGCGGTGAAGCTGTCTAATATCCTCCATGCGGAGGCGGTATGCACATCATCAAAGAGAATGATCTACGCAATTTTTTGTGTATACTCGTGATCGAGGTTTTTTAAGGTAGCACACAGCTTGTAGGGATCAGAGTTTTCGCAATCGGCAACGATAACAGTCTTTTCGCTGCTCTCAATAAACTCATAAATACTTCCTTTGATATAACTCCCCGCATCTGAGACTTTGCTATATTCGGTGAAATAGTCGTTGTTCCAACTGTACAGCAAGGTAACGAACTTCTTATCATTGTAAAGAATGTTGCCGACTTCCTCCGGCTGCCAGTTTATGTACATCTGATAGGGATAAAAAAGCAAATGAGAGTAATAAATGTCGGCAGCCACTCTTGTACCATCTTCCTTCAAACCATCAGGCATGACGAAAAGTGCTTTAATGTAATCCCAATTTATCCAGAGTGGAAAGAGCTTCTTGCAGTTGTTGATTCTATCGCAAATCAACCTGTTAATCTCGACAACGTGTTGGCACAGTTTTTTGCTGGTGTTTTTGATGAAGTTCACTCCGTCAAGACTTAGCTGGTTTATGCTTTCCTGCGGAACATATTCCGGCATACTCAGAATGGTCTCATACTGGAATCTCATGCGTTCATTGATGCGCTTGAAATTGCGCTCAATCGCAGTTCGTACAATGCAAAGATGTCTTATAATCCGAGCTGTTTTATCACTGTCCAACCGATTGTATACTTCAACTTTTGGGGCTTCATGTTCGTTGTCAAAGATGCGTTTTGGCACACCAATCAGGTAAGCCACCTTTGAAACGATCTCGTAGGTGCTGTCTTTGTACGCTGCCCTGTCATCGGTGAGAGGGCTTGTTGCATTATCCAACACCTCATTCGGTATGGGATTTTCAAGTATACTCATGATTGCTCCTTTCCACGGAGAGCGTATCTGCTTGTTTAAGAAGCGGTGAGATTAGAAGAACGGCTGTCCAGTGCCTACGCTCTACTTTATCCGATCAGCAATGCTGTCGAGCTGCGCTGCAATTTTAGAAAAGTCGCAGTCCATGTCCAATGTCTTCACACTGATCTGATTCCCGCTCATTTGATAATCATTGTTTGGCTGAATCGCATCGTCTGTTCCCGCATATAAAAGCATACCGGAAACGACCTCATCCGGCGCGGCAGACCAGTTCTTCACATAGGTGAAAATCTGATACAGATTTCCGGAATGAAGCGTCTGCGTCATGTACGGTGCTTTCATTTGCATATTGTGCGTGTAGTATTTGGCGTCGATGATGAGCGTTTTCTTTGCTGCCTTATTCGTAATCACAATGTCGGACTGCATCGTCGGCAAGAGCGTTCTGTAGCCATCTGTGACTTGCCACGCAATTTGTGGAGAGTATGCTTTTAACTCTGGATGCTCACGCTGATAGTATCCGAGAATAAACTTCTCGTATAGCTTCGCCATTGTTTGATCATCTGCATAATCCATAATCTTTGTTGAGCCATCGGCTGTCGTTTGCAAAAGCCCTTTTATCACAAATCGGCAAACGGCTATCAACATCCGATATGTTTGATTATTGCGATCATATTGAATGTCCCAGTTGATACTATGGATGTCCAATATGCTGATGCCATCAAAGAAAATCATCAACTTCCTGATCTCCTTTTTTCTGGCTTTTGAAATACTTCCACGAAGCAGCAAATCCATTGTTGTTTTGATGATTCGGTTGGGGTAGGCATCAACCGAAAACTCATCATAATTGCAAACGAGCTGTTTCTTGCGAATAACCTGTGTCTTTATGGATTCACCAATTTCAAGTTTCCCACGGGGAGACGCAAGTGCTTCCTCTCTCGAAATGTATTGTCTGATTAAGCCTCTCTTTATCTGGACAGATACTCCACGGCAGAGAATAGCAGACAGAAGTTCAGCCACATTATCAAACTCTTCGGTGGCGACATTTTTATACCCTTGCTCATGCAGCACTTGGAACGCATAAGCCAGCATATAATAAACGTTCTGGACACGGATCATTTGACTACCTCGCGTAATGTGCGGCTCCAATCCTTCACTTTAACTGCCTCGTCAAACCAGTATTCTTTCAAAAGAGGTATCAGTTCATATTCGACAACAGACCGCATCCATTCATCGTTGATGGTTGCGTTTGTACAGAAATAGCTATGTCCGATACAGAACCCCTCACCGAGCGAGTCATCGTTTGCAATTACGTCGTTAAGCTGCTCAACTGTTGCAATGAGCCGGTCAAACTTCGGGTTATTGACTTTCGTTCTGTATGCTCTGAATCCAGCAGACGAAAATGCCGGAGCAAGCTCAAAGAAAGCAAAACGACGTCTAAGTGCGTAGTCCAGCATGGCGAGGCTACGGTCAGCAGTGTTCATCATGCCAATGATATAGACGTTACTTGGAATGGAGAACTGCTCATCTGCATATAGAAGCTGCAATTCGACACCGCGTTTATCACTCTCAATCAACATGAAGAGTTCGCCAAAAATCTTGCTGAGATTGCCTCTGTTGATCTCGTCGATAATGAAAAAGTATGGACGATCATCCTCAGCAGCTTGCCTGCAAAACTCGTAGAATACGCCCTTTCGCAGTTCAAATCCTGTCTCCGTCGGGCGGAAACCCATGATGAAATCTTCATAGCTATAACTCTGATGAAACTGAACCATTTTCACACGGTTGGTGTCCTTTTCTCCCATGATAGAAAATGCCAGTCTTTTTGCTGCGAAGGTTTTTCCCACGCCCGGTGCGCCTTGCAGAATTACATTCTTTTTGGTTAGAAGCAGCGACTTGAGAACCTTATACCGATCTTCGTCCATATACACATCAGTCAGAAAATCATCAGCGGTGTATGGCTCGAAAGTGATTTCCTCATCAGCGGCATCGTCGAAGGTATCTTCATGCTTATCTCCGTCAATCATGTTTTGCAGCTTCTTGACGTAATCTGTGTAGGACGTAATATCCGTCAACGTTTTGATTGCACCCTGATCTGATAATTCCCACTCGCCCTTATCTGTCCAGCGAACCTTTCGGGTATTGGCATATTGACCGCGTTCAGGGTCAAAAACGTATTCGCCTTCGACCAACCCGCGACCGAGGATCTGCTTTCTGCCTTTTTTAACAAAGACAACATCACCGGGTTTCAGCTCGTTTGCAAATTGCCATGTAGCAAGAACCTGATTCTTATATGAGCCAGTATCCCCGTAGACCTCTTTCATCTTTGCCCGCATTTCTTCTTTGGAGCTATATTCCATTAGATCACCAAGGTCAGACCAGCCGATAGCCATAATCCCTTCGGCATAATCATTCTCCCAATTTGCGGAACCATCACCCGCTGCGTACAGCCAATAGTGTGTTGCAGTAGCGTCGGATGAAAGAGCTGTATCTGTGTTCTCCTTCGGAATAATTCCATCAAAGATTTCATCGTCGAAGGATATATCAATGTTGTTCTCTTCGACGATCTTTTTGCATCCTCTACGAATACTGTTAGACTTGTTGCCGGTTTGCTCGTAGTAATATTTAATGTTTTCCTGAGTGGCTTTTAGAGCATTGACCATCTGCTCCTGTCCGTAGTCTTTTCCGATGTGGACGATGAAGTAAACTGTAGTTTCAGTGTTGGACCTGCGAGTGTATTTTACGCCCTTCATCATGGACGCAAAGAGCATAATCGTCAGCTTGTGCGAGGTTTCTCCAAAGCACGGAACATCCTGACACATGGCTTTTACAGCAGCGTCCATCTCCATCGTGCCATCATAAACCATCTTGGCATATTTGTAGACAATGACTTCGCAGTCATATTCATAGCCGATATACGTCTTGACGCCACCCTTAGAATCAATAAATTCTTTCAGACGTTTCAAATCTCTATAATACTGTGCAGTGCGTTCGTCTGCTCGATCAGACATCACTTCTTGTTTTAGGTAGTCGAGGATTTCGCCCTTTGCCTTCTCCATAGCGGCATCACTTTCAAAACACTTCCAGAAGGATAGTGCAATAGTGTTTTGATACAGATAGAACGCATCGGAAACATGGGTGCTGATAGTCGTATCAGCCCAGTCAGGGTGAGTTTCCCGTAAGTATTCCTTGTATTCTTTTCTGACTTTGCTTATCGTTACGCCAATATCCATCTGTTATCCTCCTTCTTCTGTAACAGTCCTGCTACGCACAAACCTTTAATCCTTCTCCACAGGTATATAAAAAAGCCGCACGGAAAAAGGACCTATCAGTTGTCCGTCCGCACAGCCTCACAAATATCTCCGATGTCACAATTCAAATAGCCGCAGATGCGCAGCAAAATAGAGAGGGACACTTCTTCCCCCTTATTCAGTTTCGTCCATGTTCCGGATGCAAGGTTAAGCTCTTGCCGGAAGGTGGACTTCTTTATGTCTCGTTCTATCAGGAGCATCCAAAGTTTTTTGTAGCTGATTCCCATGATACGCACCCCTTTACTCATCCGCTAATCATGACTTCCATTCTATTATACACGAAAACCTCTTTGAATGCAATTATCTCATGCACAAGTTCACAAAAAAGATGCAAGTTCTTGATGGTTTTGATTTTCAAAAAGGGAAAGGCAGTTACTCATGAAAACTGCCTTTCCTTTTCTCTTTATTCGCGCTGAGAATTGCGTTGATACTCTTGGTCGCGCTCTGCGCTTGGCTTGAGGAAATCGTCCACGTTTGCCTTCAAAGTGTCGATCATCCGAGCTTCCTTTTTGAGCCTCGCACGTTCGTCATAAAGCCGCTGCTGCTCTTCAAGAAGTCTCTGCTGTTCCGCTTGGAGCGTCTTCAAGCTCGGCAGCTTTTCATCGCCTTGCATGGCAAGCAGTGTACTCCGCGCCGCCTCAAAGATCACAAGCTCTGCTTCGTGCTTTGCCTTGAAACTCGGCTTGTCTTTCGCCTTCTGGAAGGCGTCATATACGGGCTTTAGGTGCTGGTAGTTGGAGATGTTTTTGATAAGCGGCTGGACTTCCCGCAGACGTGCCTCAACGTCTTTCAGCTCCTTGCCGGTGCGGTCATAGGAGCTGTGAACGTCCTCAACCTTCTTCTCAAGATCGGCGTATTGGAGCAAGTTGTTTTCCGTAAGATAGTTGAGTGTCCGCGCCGCTTCCTTGAGGATCGTGAGCTTGGCTTTATGCTCATAGCCCTTGCTGTCGATGAGCCTGATCCGCTCCTGAATATCTCCGATGAGAGAGATGCCCTTCTGCATGGTCTGCCTCTGGCTTCTTCGGGGTGTCCGTCCGGCAATCCGTTCCTTGATGCGTTCCTCGGTGTAGTTCTCTCCAATGGTTTTAGAGCGGGTAAATCGCTCCTGACCTTCAGCGCGGAAGGAGATGTATTTGCCGGTCTTAATTTCATAACCGGCTTCCTGCATGAGCCGCAGAAAGTCATCGTAGTCCTTCGCAGTGATGACAAGCCGGTCGATGGTCTGCTTGAGCTTTTGTTTCCAGCTCGTGCCGCGTTTGGCTTCGGTGTATTCCTTGTAGTCCATGCCCTTGTTCTGCGACGGAGGGATCACAGATAGCCCATGTTCTTTGCATATTTCATCGCTGAGTTGACGCAGCTCCCGATAGGTTCTCTTGTTGCTCCGGTAGGCATGGAAGTCCACATAATTCACAGCATTGAAGATGATGTGATTATGGCAATGCCCCTTGTCAATGTGGGTTGCAATCACATACTCGTACTTGCCCTTGAGCCATTCGTCCGCAAGCTGTTTCCCGACTTCGTGCGCTTCTTCCGGTGTCACTTCACCGATGTCAAAGGACTGAATCAAATGACGGGCAAGTACCTTCGGCATCTGCATTCCTTGCTGCACTGCAAGGTTTCTTGTCCATTCAAATTCTTTTGCTGCCGCGTCGCTTGCAGCGCACCCATAGGAGGAAACATAGAAGGCATCGTCGGTCTTCTGCGGGTCGAGAATATAGGCAAGAGCCTTGTTTACAGTTCCTCGGATTGGCTTGATTTTAGTAACTGCCATATCTCACCCTGCCTTTCTTTCAGCTCTGCAATATCGTCCGCATAGAAGTGTCCAGTGGAGTTTATGCGGCGGCAAATCTGATTGATATTCGAGGCAACACGGCTGACAGCGGCGGCGAGTTTCTTCTGCTGCGTGTAATCCACCTTGATGATATAGCCGTCAATCGCCATCTTCCGGAGATATGCTCCCATGTTCTTTGTTCCGAGCTGCGCCATCTTTGCCTTGATGATTCTTTTCTCATCGTCGGAGACGAAGAAGAGTATCTGATTTGGTCGCGTTCTGTTTGCCATCGGCGTTCCGTCCTTTCGTAAAGGAAGAGGGTTTGGGAGACTTCCCAACAAGCATTTCTGCGATTAAGGGGAGGGTTTCCTTAATCGGAAATCGCCGTGTGTATATACACCGGCTGTGCTTGCTATTCTCTAAAATCGTATTCCCTCGCAGAGACTCCCCGTAAAATACCCCTTCACTTTACAACGGACTTTTTTTATTCAAAATAGGGGGTCGTGGTACAAAATATTTATTCGATCAGGTGATTCCCCATGTAAAAGTCACGGTGTCAGATACGTCAATATCGTCTGGCTCGATCTCAGGAGCGGCACACTTGCTCATCGCCATAAGAGGCTGAATGCAGTCCTCGACATCGTAGGTTGTTCTGGAAAATACATTGAGTTCGCCCCAGCTATAGTCGATATTGAGTAGCTGCCCCAGCGCATTGCCAGACACCTTGCAAAGAATCTCCGCCTTCGTTTTGGCATTCTCTGTCGCGTTGATCAGCAGTTCTTCACTGATCCTTTCAGGATTTTTTACGGTGAATGCAATGCTGATTTCCGGCTGCGCTCCGCAATTCGCAATCGCAGAAATGACCTTTGCAAGCTGCTTGCTGTCAAAGTTGAAGGCAAGTTTCAGATGATAGCTGCAAGCGTATCCCGCAAACTCCCGTTTGTAATTTCCTTGCCGATCCTTGACGTTCTCATATCTCGTCTGGACATTAAAGCTCGTGGTCTTCAAGTCGCTTTTTTCATAGCCGACAAGGACTGCGGCATCCTGCAATTTTTTGATTCTCTCGGAAGCCTCCGTCATCGCTCGATCATAGGTTTCGGAAATGGCTTCGATGTTCAAAGAAAGGACAATATAATCCGGTCTTGCGGAGACGTTGCCTGTCCCTTTTACGGTGATTGTTCTCATTACTTTCTTCCGTCCTTTCTGGACTCGTAGTCCTCGTCGATACGCTTTTTCCAATTCGTACCCAGTGGTACGCTGCAACGGACAGCAGAAACCGCTTCGCTCAGAACCTCATAGTTGAGCTGCGTTCCCTTATGGTCAGAGTGATAATTGACCGCTCGGTCTGCTCCAATACCGAAGTGCTTTGCCGTTTCAACTGCGTCAATATTTGCGCCGAGGAATAGAAACTCCCAGCCGTACTTTTCCTTCTGCCGCTCGATCATTTTCTTAACTGTCTCGCTGTCATAACGGCGGCTTGCATTCTCCATGCCGTCCGTTGTGATGACGAA
>OBLF01000720.1_pt1 | contig 33213 bp, 25 predicted proteins | sample 1519231 | NCBI WGS metagenome assembly OBLF01 (sample SAMEA2602895, study PRJEB22501) | metagenome | reverse complement strand
GGCGACGACGAGAGGGCCGGCGGCGGATTGGTGGCGCTGCGTGCGGCGGTTCTGGCCGGGCGTCCCTCCTTCTTTATTGCCCCCCCCGTCTTCCGGGTGGTGGGGGCGCCGGGCTGTCGCTGCGTGCCGGAAACCCGCCGTGAAACGCCGTCGCGCATCGACTGGGCAGGGACCGTCTTGCTGGCCATCATGCTCTGCTGTCTGCTGTTCCCGATGGCGCTCGGCCCACAGTGGCACTGGCCGTGGTCGCTAAAGGTTATGCTTCTCGCCATTATTCCGCTGGTCTGGCTGATGGCACAGAATGCGCGCAAAAAAGAGCGTGGAAATGCCCATCCGCTGATCCCACCGCGTCTGCTTCAGCTCCGCAGCGTTCGCTTTGGCATCGTAATTGCGCTGCTCTTTTTCAGCGTCTGGTCCGGGTTTATGTTCTGTATGGCGCTGACCATGCAAACGGGTCTGGGAATGGCGCCGTGGCAGTCCGGGAACAGTTTTATCGCCCTCGGGGTGACCTATTTTATCTCCGCGTGGTTCGCGCCGCGGCTGATTGCGCGCTACAGCACCAGCACGATTCTGCTCACCGGCCTGGCAATCCAGATAATCGGCCTGCTGGCGCTGATCGCCACGTTCCGCTACTGGGGAGTGCAAAATACGGCGCTGACGCTGGCGCCAGCCACCGGGCTGGTAGGCTACGGTCAGGCGCTGATTGTGAACAGCTTCTACCGCATCGGGATGCGCGATATTCAGCCTGATGACGCAGGGGCCGCCAGCGCCATCTTAAGCACCCTGCAGCAGGCCGCGCTGGGGCTTGGCCCGGCCATTTTCGGGGCGATTTTGCTGCACGGGCTGCAACATCATCACGGGGATTACGCCCAGGCGATTAACTTTTTCCTGACGGTGGAAACCGGCCTGATGGTCATCCTGGCGCTGGCAACGCTGCGCATCCGCCATCGGCTGTGTTTACCCGTCGTGAAGGTCTGCCAGGCAAGCAAATAAGCCTGAGGTATTTGCATAATAGATCCGCAGCCGCCATTATGGGGCTGCATCAATACAGGAGACGTTATGCAGGAATTAATTGCTCAGGTTGAAGAGTTAGGCATTGAAATTAATCACACCACCTCTTTAGTGATTATCTTTGGTATTATTTTTCTTACTGCCATCATCGTTCATTTTATTCTGCACAAAGTCGTGCTGCGCGCATTCGAGAAACGCGCCCGGGCCAGCAGCCATTTATGGTTGCAGATCATTACCCAGAATAAATTATTTCACCGTCTGGCATTTACCCTTCAGGGGATAATCGTTAACGTTCAGGCCGTTCTCTGGCTGCAAAAAGGGAGCGAAGCGGCAGAAATGCTCACCACCTGCGCGAAGCTGTGGGTGATGGTGTATGCCCTGCTCTCCTTCTTCTCGCTGCTGGACGTCATATTCAATCTTTCGCAGAAAATGGCGACCGCCTCACAGCTGCCGCTGAAAGGGATCTTCCAGGGCATCAAGCTGGTGAGCGCGATTCTGGTGGGGATCTTAATTATCTCTCTGCTGATCGGTCAGTCACCGGCCATTTTGATTAGCGGCCTGGGTGCCATGGCCGCCGTTCTTATGCTGGTCTTTAAAGACCCGATACTGGGACTGGTCGCCGGGATTCAGCTTTCCGCCAACGACATGCTCAAGCTTGGCGACTGGCTGGAGATGCCGAAATACGGTGCCAACGGCACGGTGACGGACATCGGCCTGACCACCGTTAAAGTGCGCAACTTCGATAACACCATCACCACGATCCCAACGTGGGCGCTGGTCTCTGACGCCTTTATCAACTGGAGCGGCATGTCGGCCTCCGGCGGCCGACGCATTAAGCGCAGCCTGAATATCGATACCACCAGCATTCACTTCCTGGACGAGCAGGAGCAGCAGAAGCTGATTCAGGCGAAACTGCTCAAGCCGTATCTGGCCGCGCGACATGAGGAAATTAGCCTGTGGAATCAGAAAAATGGCGAAGGTGAATCGGTATTAGACCTGCGCAAAATGACCAATATTGGTACCTTCCGCGCCTACCTGAATGAATATCTGCGTAACCACCCGCGCATTCGCAAAGATATGACGTTAATGGTGCGTCAGCTGGCACCGGATGCCAACGGCCTGCCGATTGAAATATACGCTTTCACCAATACGGTGATCTGGGCAGAATATGAGGAGATTCAGGCTGACATCTTCGATCATATTTTTGCGGTGGTGGAGGAGTTTGGTTTGCGTATTCATCAGTCACCTACCGGGAACGATATTCGCTCCCTGGCAGGGGTTATAGCCCAATAATCAGGTACTGGCGCGGGAAATAAAGCGCCAGTCCATCATCACTCTTTCCGTGGGCGCATCGGGGTTGTCGATTTTATTTAAGAGCAGGTCGACCGCCTTGCGCCCGATATCCCGCGACGGCTGTTCGATGGTGGTCAGCGAAATCATGTCCGCCAGCTCGGTACCGTCAAATCCCACAACAGCAATATCCTCCGGCACCCGCAGCCCGGCCTGCTGAATGGCGCGCAGCGCGCCCGCCGCCAGCGTATCGGAGACGGCAAACACCGCATCCGGTGGATTATCCTGCAACAGATTTTGCATCGCCACCATCCCGGCGCGGAAGCTGAGATCGCTGGCGTATTCAACCGCCTGATACTCCAGATCTTTCAGGTGGATCACGCTCTTATAGCCGCGCTCGCGCAGACGGGCATATTTATAGCTCAGGTCGTGGTTGATCATCGCGATGCGTTTGCGTCCACCGTCGGCAAGCTGGCTGACGGCATGCTGCGACGCATCAACGTCGTTAATCCCCACGCAGGAAACCGCGCCGGCATCGGCATATTCGGCACACTGCACCCACGGTGCGGAGCCAATCAGCGCGGCCAGTTCCGGCAGCTTTGAGAAAGCGTCCATGGTGATAATGCCGTCGACGATTTTGCCCGACAGCAGGCTTAAGCCCGAACGGGAACGTTCGATGTCCGACCCGGAGTTACACAGCAGGATCCGATAGCCGTTTTTCTCCGCCTCTTCTTCGATGCCCTTCACCACTTCGGCGCAGAACGGGTTGGCAATGTTTGAGACCATCACCAGGATCATATAGCTCCGGGCAGTACGTAACTGACGGGCCAGTAAATTAGGCTGGTAGTTGCTCTCTTTGATGGCCTGCAGGACGCGCTCGCGGTTTTTTGCCTTCACGGTGTCGCTGTTATTGAGCACGCGGGAGACCGTCGCCACGGAGACCCCGGCCAGCTGAGCGATTTTCTGAATTGACATAGCGACGACACATCCTGCGGTTAGCGTTTTGTGCAGGCTACCATAAATTTGTTGCCCGGCGAACCGGGCAACACGTCATTGCGCCACGCGTACCCAACGCTGCTGCTGATGACTTTTCACTATGGCATCAATGATATACATCACGTTTGCGCCATCGTGGAAGGTCGCAAACTGTGGTGCCTCCGGCATCGCTCCCGCCAGCAGGGCGCGGTAGAACTGCATCATCATATTTTTAAAGGCGTCAGGCCAGCCTTCGATGTGCCCGCCGGGGAAGTGTGCGCTGCTGGCCACGTCAGGGTTCATCAGGCCCGGATCATCGGTGAGCGTCTGATTTGCCAGCGCGCGATGGCCGATCCACAGCTGTTGCGGCACCTCCTGATCCCACGCCACTGACTGCTCGCTGCCGTTAATCTCAAACGTCAGGCGGTTTTTACGCCCGGCGCTCACCTGCGAGACGCTAAAGCAACCTTTGCTGCCATCGTCAAAGCGGAACAGCACTGAGCCGAAGTCTTCGGTACTGACCGGTGTGTTGGTATACGCCGCCGCCTCATCGTGGGAGAAGGTCTGATGACCGCCCATGCTGGCCTTACGCGTCGGCCAGACGATGGAGAGATCGGCCATGACCTCGGTAATGCGCCTGCCGGTCACAAATTGCACCGTATCGCACCAGTGGGAGCCGATATCCGCCACCGCGCGCGAAGCCCCGCCAAGCGCGGCATCCACCCGCCAGTTGTAGTCGGTTTCCAGCAGCATCCAGTCCTGTAAATAACTGCCGTGTGAGGCGAATAGCCGCCCGAGGCTGCCCGCGCGCATCATGCTCGCCGCCTGGCGCACCATCGCAAACTGGCGATAGACAAAGCTCACGCCGTGCACCACGCCAGCCTGCTCCGCCCGCGCCACCAGGTCACGCGCCTCGTCCGACGTCATGCAGAGCGGTTTTTCAGAAAAGACATGTTTTCCCGCGCGCAGGATCTGACGGTTAATCTCCGCGTGCAGATGATTGGGCGTGCAGTTGTGCACCACGTGCAGGTCAGGAAGTGCGAGCAGTTCCGCCACGCTGGCGCAGGCGTGGGGCACGTTAAGCTGGCGTGCTTTTTCCTGCGCGCTGGCAAGCGTGCCGTCGCAGAGCGCCACCACCTGCACAAACCCGAGACGCCGCAGCGCCTCGATATGCGCCGGGCCGATAAACCCGCTGCCGACAATCCCGACATTAATCATGGCTGCCCCCTGCCGCGAAGTCATCAAACGCACGCCCGGATACGGGGATGATGTGGCGGCGGATAAACTCGCTTCCCTCACTTGCGCCGGTATCACCGTCTTTCAGGCAGCACTCCCACTCCAGCACCGCCCAGCCGTCATAATCGTACTGGGTCAGCTTGCTGAAAATGCCTTTGAAGTCGATCTGTCCGTCGCCGAGCGAACGGAAGCGCCCGGCGCGGTTGATCCACGGCTGGTAACCACCGTACACGCCGCTGCGCCCATTAGGACGGAACTCGGCATCTTTGACGTGGAAGGCTTTGATGCGCGCGTGGTAAATGTCGATGAAGGTCAGGTAATCCATCTGCTGTAACAGCATGTGGCTCGGGTCGTAAAGGATATTGCAGCGCGGGTGATTATCCAGAAGCGCCAGAAAACGCTCGAAGCTCACGCCGTCGTGCAAGTCTTCGCCCGGATGCAACTCAAAACAGACGTCCACGCCCTGTTCGTCAAAGGTATCCAGAATCGGTCGCCAGCGGTTTGCCAGCTCCTCGAATGCCGCCTGAAAACGCTGCTCGTTATGCGGCGGCCATGGATAGAAAAACGGCCACGCCAGCGAGCCGGAGAAGGTGGCGTGCGCTTTCAGGCCGAGTCTGGCTGAGGCGACTGCCGCCTGCTTTAGCTTTTCCGTTGCCCATGCCCGGCGAGCTGCATCATTACCGCGCACGGCGGCGGGGGCGAAGTGGTCAAACGCGTCGCTGTAGACCTCGTTTACCGCCACAAGCTGCCCCTCCAGATGGGTCGACAGCTCGCTGATGACCAGCCCGTGCGCGCCCAGCTTGCCGGTAATGTCATCGCAGTAGGCCTGGCTCTCTGCCGCTTTTTCGACATCAAAAATGTGCGGATGATTGCAGGGGATCTGCACCGCTTTGTAACCCTTCGCCGCCGCCCAGCCTGCCAGTCCGTCGAGCGTGTTGAACGGCGCTTTCTCGCCAATAAATTGCGACAGAAAAATGCCCGGTCCTTTCATCGTCCTCATAGCCCCTCCTGAACATTACGCCTTGTCATCGTCATACCTGAACGTGAGAAGGAAAATCAGCGCGATCGCCGCGGCAGCCACCGCCGGGATCCACCAGAATGTCACCCATGCCTGCGGCACGGTCTGCCCGGCCACCAGACGGTTATAAAGCGCGCCGGAAATCTGAGAGCCCAGCAGCATGCCGATGCCGTAGGTGAACATGACAATCATGCTTTGCGCCTGTCCTTTCACCTTTTCACCCGCCACGCGGTCGGTGTAGATAAAGCCGACGACGAAGAAGAAATCGTAGCAGACGCCGTGCAGCAGGATCCCGAGGTACAACAGGATGCGTCCTTCCTCGCTGACGCCCAGCGCGAACATGGCATAACGCACGAACCACGCCAGCATGCCGATCAGCAGCATGACTTTCACCCCCAGACGGCGGAACAGTAGCGGAATGACCAGCATGAAGAAGATCTCTGACATCTGCCCGAAGGACATGGCGGTGCTGACGTCTGCAATACCGGCATCCGCCAGATACGAGGCGGTATAGGCGTAATAGGTGCCAAGCGGGACGGAGATCAGCATCGCGCAGACGGAGAAGACAAAGAAATGGCGGGTTTTGAGTAGCGCAAAGGCATCGGCACAAAAGAGATCGCGCACCTGCACCGGTAGCCCTTTCGCTGGCGCTGGCGTGTGCGGCAGCGTCAGGCTGTAGAGTGCGAGCAGCAGGGAGCTGGCTGCCGCCACCTGGAAGATGGTGACGCTGGACGCCACGCCGGTCACGCCGATGAAAATTCCCGCCACGATCCAGCCGATGGTGCCGAACACGCGCACCACCGGGAAAGTTTTATCCACGTTCGCCAGGCTGTGAAATGCGATGTTGTTGGTCAGCGCCAGCGTTGGCATATAGCAGAGCGTGTAACCAAACAGCAGGCCAATCAGCAGCGCGCCGTTTTCGGCAATCAGCGCCCCCGGCACGAACCAGAGGATTGCCGCGCCCGCCAGGTGCATCACCGCCATCACCTTCTGCGAGGCAAAGAAACGATCCACCAGCATGCCGAGCACAAACGGCGAGAGAATGGAGGCGATGGGCCCGGCGGAGAACGCATCGCCAATTAACAGAGACATGTTGTGCCGGGTCATCACCAGGCCAAGCGTGACTGACCAGCTACCCCAGATGAAAAAATGCAGAAACATCATTAACGACAGACGCGGCACCAGCAGCCGGTGCTGTGTTATCGCCTTTTCACTACTTTCAGTTGACACCATGATAAGCCTCACCCGGAAAAAGTAATCGATTACAAATGACAGCAAATAAAAAGTAATCGATTACAAAATAAAGATCCTGTGGATCGAAACAGAATTGGGAGGGGGGTCACGATAAAGGTCGATGTATGACTAAACGAGGCGTTCTGATTGTCACTATAGCCTACAGGCTATAAAATAATACAGCGAGGAAGCTAAAGGAGAAACGATGTGGAATGTCGAGACAACGGACAGATTTGATCAATGGTACTTCGAACAAACAACAGCATTAAAAGAAGATGTGCTAGCGATGATGCATATTCTTGCTGAGTTTGGCCCAACGCTTGGGCGGCCATACGTAGATACCGTGAAGGCTTCAGCCTATGCGAACATGAAGGAATTACGGATTCAACATGCGGGAAATCCCATCAGAGCTTTTTTTGCTTTTGATCCTGACCGTAAGGCAATTGTGCTCTGTGCTGGAAACAAAACCGGTTGCAATCAAAAACGGTTTTATAACGAAATGATTACGCTGGCTGACGTTGAGTACAGCAGACATCTGGCGGATAAGGAGGCCATATGGCAACGCTAAAAGAACTCATGGCACAACAGAGCGCGGAAAGTCAGGAGCGTATTGCGGCTAAAGTTGATGTAATACGCAGAATTGTTGCCCTGAACCAACTGCGGGAAGAGCTCAATATTTCGCAGACAGAACTGGCCGCGGCAATGGGGGTAAAACAACCAACTGTGGCAAAAATCGAACAGCCGGGAAACGATCCCCGGCTTTCAACACTCAAACGCTATGTCAGTGCGCTCGGCGGTGAAATGAGCATTGATGTGACGTTACCGAATGGGAAACGAATAGCGTTTCAGATTTGATATCGCACATTCAAAGCCGGGTGGCGGCTTCGCCTGACCCGGCCTACAAAATAATAATGGCCCCGGACATGTAGGCCCGGTAAGCGAAGCGCCACCGGGCGAAAAACGTGCTACTTTTTACGGGATAATTTAAACGCAATAAACAGGAACACCACCCACACTGGCAGCAGCATCGCTGAGAGACGCATCTCATCCATCGTGCACATCAGCACCAGAATCAGCCCCAGGAACGCGATACAGATATAGTTTCCTGCCGGGTAGAGCAGCGCTTTAAACTGCGTCTCGCGTCCCTTGCGTCGCATCGCTGCACGGAAGCGCAGGTGCGCCAGGCAGATCATGATCCAGTTCAGCAGCAGCGTGGCGACAACCAGCGCCATCAGCAGGCCAAATGCCGCTTTCGGCAGCAGGTAGTTGATCAGCACCACTAATGACGTAATCGCGCCGGAAAGGAACAAGGAATTAATCGGCACACCGCGACGGCTGACGCGGGTCAGGAACTTCGGCGCGTTCCCCTGTACGGAAAGGCCAAACAGCATACGGCTGTTGGAGTAAACGCCACTGTTATAGACCGAAAGCGACGCCACCAGAATGACGAAGTTCAGCGCCGACGCCACCACATTGCTGTTCAGATCGTGGAAAATCATCACGAACGGACTGCTGTCAGATTTCACTTCCACCCATGGATAGAGCGCCAGCAGAACCACCAGCGAGCCGATGTAAAACAGCAGAATACGGTACACCACCTGGTTGACCGCTTTTGGGATACTTTTATGCGGGTCGCGCGCTTCGGCAGCGGTAATACCAATCAGCTCCAGCCCGCCGAAGGAGAACATGATCACCGCCAGAGAGAGAACCAGTCCTTTCCAGCCGGTTGCCAGAAAGCCGCCGTGCTGCCAGAGGTTATCAATGGTTGCCCGCTCGCCGCCGTGACCGGAGAACAGCAGCCACAGGCCAAAGCCGATCATCCCGATAATCGCCAGTACCTTGATCAGCGCAAACCAGAACTCGGTTTCGCCATACAGGCGCACATTGACGAGGTTAACGGCATTAATGATGATGAAAAAGGCCGCCGCCCAGATCCACGTCGGGACATCCGGGAGCCAGTACTGCATGTAGATGCCTGCGGCGGTCAGTTCGGCCATCCCCACCAGCACGAACATCACCCAGTAGTTCCAGCCGGAGAGGAAGCCTGCAAACGGGCCCCAGTATTTGTAAGCAAAGTGTGCGAAGGAGCCTGACACCGGCTCTTCAACGACCATTTCGCCGAGCTGGCGCATGATCAGGAAGGCGATAATCCCGGCGATGCCGTATCCCAGCAGTACCGCAGGACCAGCCATTTGAATGGCGGGGCCGATGCCGAGAAACAACCCGGTACCAATCGCGCCGCCGAGGGCAATTAACTGAATATGTCGATTTTGCAAACCACGTTGCAGCGTCGGATTCTGATCCGACGAGGCTTCAGCGCTACCATGGCCTGAAGCGAATGACGCGTCTTTCACGCCCTACCCCTGTCTCTTTTTTAGAAGGGGCACGTTTTAACACTTCATGCTGGTGGTAGCAAGTTTAACGCCGGGCCAGCGCATGCGCCCGGCGGATTAACGTCACGACCCGATGATCCCGCCGTCCGCTTTGACGATCACCACCGTCGACGAACGCGGGCGTCCGTTCGGGCTGGCGTCCGGCCAGTTAGAGACGGCACGCGGATTGGCCGGGTCGGTAATATCATCCCCGCCCTCTCCCGGATGCTGAATATTGATAAACAGCGTCCGGTTGTCCGGCGTAAACGCAATACCGGTGATTTCACACCCACGCGGGCCCGTCAGGAAACGACGAAACTCATTGCTGCCCGGAATGGTGGCCACCATCTGGTTATTGCCCATCCCCTCATACGCTTTTTTGTTGATCGTGCTGGAAGAGACGTCGGTCTGGATCCACAGAACGCCCTGATGATCGAACGACAGACCATCCGGGCTGCCGAATGCCGCGCCCTGCATAGAGCCTTTGGCCTTCGGATCGTCGCTGTCTGTGCGCCCGCCCATGACCAGAATATCCCATGTAAAGCGTGCGGCGGCAGGATCGGCCCCCTCTTCGTGCCAGTGCATAATATGACCAAACACGTTATTAGCACGCGGGTTGGCGGCATCGACCGGGGCTTTCCCCTCTTTACCGCGATCGCTGTTGTTGGTGAGCGTACAGTAGACGCTGCCGCTGGCGTGCGGATCGACGGCTATCCACTCCGGGCGATCCATTTTCGTCGCCCCCACCACGTCAGCCGCCAGGCGGGTTTTAATCAGCAGATCGCCCTGGTTTTCAAAACCGTGGCTTTTATCCAGGCCATTCTGCCCGAAGATCAGCGGCAGCCAGTCGCCGCTTCCCTCTTCATTGAACCTGGCAACATACAGCGTACCCGAGGTCAGCAGCTGCATATTGGCCTCACGGTTCGCAGGATCGTATTTTTTGTCAGAGACGAATTTATAAATGTACTCAAACTTCTGATCGTCCCCCATATAGACCACCACGCGATTATCGGCGGCGAGCGTAACGGCGGCCCCCTCGTGCTTGAAGCGGCCAAGTGCGGTGTGCTTGCGCGGTGTGGAGGTCGGGTCGTAGGGATCAATCTCTACCACCCAGCCGAACCGGTTAGGCTCGTTAGGCGTTTTATCGACGCTAAACCGCTCATCCACCTCGTTCCAGCGGTAAGATTCGTCGCTGTCGCTGATGCCGTAGCGTTTTTCGAGCGGATTGAGATCGGCTTTTTTGACAAAAATATCCGACCAGTTCTCCTCGCAGGTGAGGTAGGTGCCCCACGGCGTGTGGCCGTTGGCGCAGTTTTGCATGGTGCCCAGCACGCGCTCCCCCTGCGGGTCGGCGGCGGTTTTCATCAGGGGCTGATGCCGCGCCGGGCCGGTAAGCTGCATCGGCGTATTGACGGTGATACGGCGGGCATAAGAAGACGGGCGAACCACCTCCCAGTCGCTGCCCGCTTTTTTCACTTCCACCACCGACACGCCCATCGCGTTCTGCCCCTTGCGGGCTTTGTCGAGGTTCCAGTTCGCCATACCGTCCGTAAACAGCATCCCGTTATCGATGTATTCATGGTTCAGCGCCAGCAGACCATGTTCCGGGTTTTGCTCCCCCTGCGGCAGGCTAAACCACGCCATACCGTCGTGGTGCATCCCCGCCTGCACGGCCTGTTCGTCGGTCGTGTTGCTGGCATCCGGCTTAAATGCCGGCATGTGGTCTTTGATGCCCGTCGGGTCACCCCAGCGATAAAACGGGCGGGCAATATAACCTTCCGGCACCCTCACCGTATCGTCCGTGGAAACGGGAATACTGGTAAACCCAAGCGACACCGCTTTTGCCAGCGCGGACGGCTTCGATACCGCGGCAATGGCGCTATCAGGTTTGATCAAAAAGGGAAAGGAAACGGCAGCACCCGCCACGGCGCCCATCTGGAGAAAACGACGGCGGGAGAGGAAAACCTCTGCAACCTCGGAGAAAACCGGGTTAGCGCTGCGGTTAGTGATGTCGTCGCGATGTTCTTTTTTAAAAACGGATTTGAGGGGTCTGCCCATAGCGGCTTCCTGTCATTGGCCAAGAGGTAAGGAGTTGGCGAACAGTGTAAGAAGCTTTTGTTACAATTTTATAACAGGATAACGGCGGGATTGGGGCGTCCCTGCCCCGGATAACGAGGTGGAACGCTTAGAACTCGTAGCCCACCGAGACCTTAAAGGTTCGCGGTTCGCCCTGAGTGATGTAGGTACCGGAATCGTCCACGCTGGCCCAGTAGTTTTCATTGGTCACGTTGTCGATGCCTGCGCGCACGGTCATCTGGTTTGCATTGTGGTTTAACGCGAAGCGGTAGCGCATGCCCAGATCCAGCGTGGTATAGCTGTCCAGCTTTTTGCTGTTCGCGAGATCGGCATACTGCGTGCCCGAGTGGTTCACGCGTGCGGTGGCGGTCAGGCCGTCAACTGGCTTGATGTCGTACTCTGCCCCCAGCACGGCATAGAAGTTCGGCACGCCAATCGCATCGTTGCCTTGATTCACGCCGTTTTTGGTTTTGGCCAGCTCGGCCTGCAGCCAGGTGGCGCTGGCGTTCAGGCGCATCCCGAGCATGGGCTCGCCAAAAACGTTGAGCTCTACGCCACGGTTACGCTGTTCAGCGTCCAGGCCGTAGTGATTGTCATCGTCGAGGATCGCCGATGGCATTTTGATCTCAAACAGCGCCAGAGAGCCGCCCACGCGACCAAAGTCTGCCTTCAAGCCGATTTCATTCTGTTTAGAGTGAACAATACCGGTGCTTTGACCGTAGTTGGTAGCGGTGTCCGGCGCGGTTTTTCCCGGCTGCAGCGCTTCGGTGTGGTTGGCGTAAAGGGAAATCTGCTCCCACGGTTTATAAACCACGCCGTAGGTTGGCATCCAGCGGCTACCGTCGAAGCCGTCCGCGTCGTTTTCTGCACCGGTAATTTTGTTATACCCGCGGATGACCACTTTCTGATGACGCGCCCCCGCGGTGAACAGCAGCTTGTCGTCCAGGACGCCCAGCGTATCGCTCAGCAGCCAGCCCTGAGTACGGGTGCGCCCGCTGGTTAGCGGATCGCTGTATTTGCCACCTGATCCATTGAAGTTGGAGCTGTCCGGCATATCAACGCCGGTGTTGTGGTAGATGTTGGTGGTCGGGTTATCCTTCGTCGCCGACATTTTCCACGCGATTTTTTCGTTTTTGGTCGTCGCCGAATACCCCACGTTCACCTTGTGCGACACAAAGCCGGTAGTGAAATTCCCGCGAATGCCCGCCATGCCGCTAACGGAATCGCTAATGCGGTTAGTATCCAGACGGCTGACCGTGGCTTGGCCGTTTTTGCCCAACCGCTGCGGCGCGCTGGAGATCCCTTCTTGGTGCGCGTGCTGCGCCCCAAGGCCGGTATGGGGGGTCAAGTTATGGGTGATGTCGTATCCGCTGCGCCACACCCCAAATTCGTTTTCGATGTTGCTGTAGGCCCACTTCGGGGAGAAGTTACGATCGTTTTTCGGCGGTTCAGGCACGAAATCCACCGCCGAGATGTTGACGCTGGTCGGGCTGCCGTGGAAGGTTTTCTTTTGATAGCCCAGATCCAGCGAGGTGCGGACGTTGTCGCCGTTGTAATCAAGACCGGTGGAGAGCAGCGTGGTGCGGCGACGGTCGTTTGGTACGCCGGTTTCCCCTTCACGGTGGACCAGGTTCACGCGCGCGCCGAACTGGTCGCTGTCACCAAAGCGACGGCCTGCATCCAGCGTGGTGCCAAACTGCGAATCTGAGGTGTAATCCACGCCCACTTTTGCCTGCGGGGTATCGCCCGCATGTTTCGGCTCAAGATTGATCATCCCGCCCACGCCAGAGCTTGCCGCGCCGTTCATCAGCGCGTTGGCGCCTTTGAAGATCTCAATGCGGTCAACCATCTGCGCATCCACCACCTGACGCGGCAGTACGCCGGACAGCCCGCCAAACGTCATGTCGTCGCCGTCAAACTTCAGGCCACGAATGCGGTAGGTCTCCGCGCTGTTACCGTATCCCTGAACGTACTGCACGCCCGCATCGTTGGCGACCACGTCAGCGATGGTTTTCGCCTGCTGATCTTCCACCAGCTTCGAGGTGTAGCTGATGATGTTGAACGGCACGTCCATGGCGTTCTGCTGGCCCAGCATCCCCATGCGCCCGCCGTTCGCCACCTGCCCGTCAAGAAAGGCCGGGACCAGCTGGTCGCCGCCGGGTTTAAAGTCGCTGGCAGGTGCAGCCTGCACAACAAGCGTATCTTCTTTTTTATCATCCGCCGCCTGGACGGAATGTGTCACCGCCCCAATGGCGAGCGCCAGCAGCGTTTTGTGTATTTTGGTGTTGTCCATCGTTAACTCATTTGAAAGTGCGCGAAAAAATGACCCGTTGTCGGGCCTTAGAATGTATTAACTGCAATGCAAATGAGAACTATACGCATTATCTATGCATTGGCAAGCGTCACGCGTTCATGAAGGGAGGTAATGAGGACGATGGGGAACAACCACCCCGTTTTGGGGTGGTTATGATTATAAAACGCGCGCAGTGCCCGTCACATCAATGCGTACCGCCGCGCCCGGGTGCCAGCCCGGCTGACTGACGGTCCTGAGGATAATGGGCTGTTCATGCCCGGCTAATACCAGCGTCAGCGTAGACAGCTGACCGGTGAAGTCGACATCAAGAATGGAGACCGGGCTTTCATGAGGCGCACATGCCGTCACGCGCAATTGTTCAGGACGCATCATTACCCGGCCCTCTCCTGTTGCATGCGGATTGTCCGTCGGCACCTCGCCCAGTGCACACACGGCGTAACCGCCAGCGAGCTGAGCAGGCAGGATCACGGCATCGCCAAGAAACAGCGCCGTCTCTTCGTCAACGGGACGGGTATAGACGTCATAAGGCGTTCCCACCTGCGTGAAGCGGCCAGAACGCATCACGGCAACCTGCGTGGCAAAAGACAACGCTTCGTTCTGATCGTGGGTGACCAGAATTGAGGCCACGCCCGCTTCCGCCAGCAGATCGGCCGTTGCTTTACGCGTCATGGCGCGCAAGCCGGTATCCAGCGCCGAGAACGGTTCATCCAGCAGCATCAGCGAAGGACGTTGCGCCAGCGCACGGGCAAGCGCCACGCGCTGCTGCTGTCCGCCGGAAATCTCATGGGGCCAGTGCGTCGCCAGCTGCCTGTCGAGAGAGACCATCTCCATCAGCACCTCAACGCGCTGGCGCTTCTCATGGCGGGTACCGTTCAGCCCCCAGGCAATGTTGTCTGCCACGTTGAGATGGGGGAACAGCGCGCCCTCCTGGGGCACAAAACCGATCCCGCGCAGGTGAGCAGGAACAATATGATTTTCATCAAACAGCGTTTTTCCCTGCATGACAATGCGGCCGGTATCCGGCGTCTCAAACCCGGCGAGAATACGCAGCAGCGTGGTTTTCCCCGACCCGGAGGGGCCGACAATCGCCGTGCGGCTCCCCGGCGCAACGCTCAGGTTTAAGCTGTCGAGCACCTGCACGTCCGAAAACGATTTTGAAATGGCGGTTAATTCAAGCATGTCATAGCCCTGCAATTTTTTTCGACTGCATATAGAGAATGGCGGTCAGCGGGAGTGAGATCAGAATCATCAGCATCGCGTAGGGCGCGGCGGCCACATAATCAATTTCACTGGTCAGCGCCCAGAATCCGGTGGAGAGCGTGCGGGTTCCCAGCGGCGAGAGCAGCAGCGTGGCGGTCAATTCGTTGCTGACGCCAAGGAATACCAGCGCGGCGCCTGCCGCAGCGCCCGGTGCGGCCAGCCGCAGGGTAACGCTCCAGAGCGCTTTCGCAGGCGTGCTGCCCAGGCTGCGCGCCACGTTTTCCAGCTCAACCGGCGCCTGGGCAATCCCTGCCCGCAGGTTAATGAGCGCGCGGGGCATAAACATCAGCAGATAGGCCAGGAACAGGGTGATTTCCGTCTGATAAATGGGGCGAGCGTAATGAATAGTGACCGTGACCAGCGCCAGCGCGGTGACAATGCCCGGCAGCGAACTGGTGATGTAGATGCACCCTTCCAGCATCCGGAAAATACGGTGCGGGTAGCGGATCCCAAGCCACGCGATGGGGATGACGCACGCCGTCGTCAGCAGTGCCCCGCCCACGCCGAGTATCAGCGTCTGGCGCAGGGAGTGCCAGAGATCGGCGTTCATCCAGTTTTGCACGCCGCCGAGCCAAATCCAGCGGCACAGGACAATAAGCGGCACGCCCAGCGCCAGCATGACCAGCGCGAGGAAAAACAGCTGTCCCAGCGCAGCCGCCGCAGGCTTCAGCGGCCAGCGTTTCTGTTCACGTGCCGCGCCAGCGCCAATGCGTGCATAGCGCGCTTTCCCGCGAGTCACGCCTTCCAGCACTAAGATAGCCAGGCAGCATAAGGCCAATACGCCCGCCAGCATGTTCGCTGCCGGGCCGCTGAAGGTGGACTGAAACTGGTCATAGATGGCCGTTGTAAAGGTATCAAAACGGATCATCACGTACAGACCGTATTCCGCCAGCAGGTGCAGCGCCACCAGCAGCGCGCCGCCGCAGATAGCCAGTTTTAGCTGCGGCAGCACCACGCGGAAAAAGACCCGCCACGGCGGGGGGCCGAGCGAGGCGGGCACATCTTCCAGCGGTGGGGCAAGACGACGCAGCACCGCCGCAACCGGCATATAAATAAACGGATAGTAAGCTAAAACGGAGAGGAACACGCCCGCGGAAAGGCCATGCATCGAGGGAACCACGCTCACCCAGGCATAGCTTTGCACAAACGCGGGGATCGCCAGAGGGGCGACCGCCAGCGCGGACCAGATCCCTCGCCCGGCAAGCTGCGTGCGCTCCGTGAGCCAGGCGATCGCCACGCCCGTCACGATACACAGCGGTACCGCCAGCGCCGTCAGCCACAGCGTGTTACTGAGCAGTTCAGCAACACGTGGGCGAAATACCAGCGCCCTAATCGTTTCCCAGCCCGTCTCAACGCCTATGGCAATGATAAAACCCAGGGGCAGAAGTGCCAGTAAAGAAAAAAGGACAGCTAACGCTACCATCGGCAGTGCAGGACGCCTGCGGCCAGGCTCCCGCACGCTGTTTTTGCCGAGGTCGAGACTCAGACCAGACATAATACCTTCACTTCACTCTCAGGATCACAGCAGACCGGCTTGCGTCATCAGCTCGATAACTTTTTTACTGTTGAGCGTTGAAGGTTCAACTTTCGGTGCATCCAGATCGTTCAGCGGGACCAGTTTCGGGTTAGAGGCCGCGTTCACGCCCACCGCATATTCAAAGGCATTGTTGGTGCGCAGGCTTTCCTGGCCCTCTTTACCGGTAATGTATTTGATGAACGCCTGGGCCTGGGCTTTGTGTTTGCTGGACGCCAGAACGCCACCACCGGAAAGGCTGACGAACGCGCCCGGATCCTGGTGTTTGAAGTAGTAGAGTTTGGTGTTTTTGCTGTTCTCACCCGTTTTGGACTGATCGACAAAACGGTAGTAGTGATAAATCACCCCGCCATCAATCTGGCCGGCGTTGACGGCTTTCATCACGGTGCTGTTGCCTTTATAGGCCACGAAATTCGCTTTCATCGCCTTCAGCCATTCCAGCGTGGCTTTTTCGCCTTTAAGCGCCAGCATTGCGCTCACGATGGCCTGGAAATCCGCCCCTGACGGTGATGCCGCCCAGCGGCCTTTCCACTCGGGTTTGGCCAGATCCATCAGCGACTTAGGCAGCTGCTGTTCGCTCAGTTTTGCCGGGTTATAGACGAATACGGTGCTGCGGGCGGCAATGCCGATCCAGCGGCCATGCGCCGGGCGGTACTCTGCCGGTACCTGCTTCAGGGTGTCTGCATCCAGCGGGGCAAACAGGTTGGCGTTATCCACCAGTACCATGGACGGCGAGTTTTCCGTCAGAAATACGTCTGCAGGTGATGCGCTGCCTTCCTGAACCAGCTGGTTACCCAGCTCGCTGTCATCGCCGTTACGCAGCGTGACCTTAATGCCGGTCTCTTTGGTAAAACCGTCAACCCACGACTTCACCAGGTTTTCATGCTGCGCGTTGTATACCACAATGCCTTCGCTGTTATCAGCGGCAACGGATTGTGTGGAAAGGAAAAGCGATGATGACAACAAGGCAAGCGAGAAGCAGGACAGCAGGCGAGAATTCATGAACATATCCTTAATAGAGCAACGGGAATAATGACGCATAGCGTTGTGGGACAGGATTAAAGCATACAAAAACGCTAATGATAATTAGTATCAATCCAGTTTAAGCGTAAAAGTGTAAAATTTCTTTTTTGCGGGGAGTGAAGTGATAAAAATCCAGATTTAAAAAACGAATTAATTAAAGATTAAGAAAACCTTAAGACAACACACTACAAAATATCATTAGCCTTCTATTTATTACGTCGTTATTTATCTGACAATTTAAGAATAAAAAACGTTCACCACTGGCGCCGATAAGCATTGTGACGTAGTCAGCGCTATACCACGCTGCAAGCGCGTCTAGGTTGCCGCCATATCCTCTCAGGAGGCTATGATAAAAAAGCGACCGGCTGGTAGTTTCGCATGTGGTGATAGACGTTAAGAGGATTGTCCCGAAAGACAGACGAGGCAGGATTGATACCTCTCAGTAAAGCTGGGATATGCTTCAGTGCAAATATTGCAGAAAGGGGCGTGACGAAATGGCACGGCTTGCAGGTGTTTTGACCCGAGGTCTGTGGCTTAGATGTTGTTTTAAATTCCTTTTATGAATCAGTTACACGATCACAACGATGCTCACCTGTCTCATCCTCAAAAAAGCCTTGCAAAACGACGCAAGGCTTTATAACTCCATAAAACACCAGAGCAGATTTCCTGGTTTTTATTTTATACCAATTCCGTTTAGTTTATTGAAAAACGCAAGGCAATACTTACTAATACACATAAGAACAAGCAGTGATATTGAAAAACCTAAAACCAACATTTCCGATGAGAATATATGCATTCGGAGATACCCGGAGGATTTTCCTAATATATATATAACGAGAGGGTGTATTAAATAGATACCAAGAGAATACTTTTCCCCAAGATATGATAAATAATTGCTCTTCATTTTAATTTTTGCACATAACATCAGTAAAATAATTGATGCGGGTATGCATGCTAAAGGGAATTGTCTTTCTCCGTGTGTACCGTCAAAGTATGAAAATGCGATGTAATACTCGCCTCCCATTGCCATTAAGCATACCACAAAGCACAAAATCAATTGTATATTATTCTTGGGAATTTGCACTCTGCCAGAACCAATACACCAACCAATGTAAACCAAAGCAAATCCAGCAAGATATCTGAAAACATAGAAAAACCACACCTGTGCACCGAATGATTTAATCGCGTCTCCAAACCAGCACATAAAAATAATAAAGACGGATAAAACTAATGATTTCCTATGCGATAAGTTTGATCTAGCGAATCCAAATATTATAAGACCAGCAATGAGAGATCCAATGAACCACAAATGACCATACAAGCCGTAATGAACAGTATCTTGAGAAAGAACTTTATTAAGTGTTTTTAATATATTTTCACCACTCTGAAAATACACAACAGGTAAATATATTACTGAACTAAAAAACAAAATAGATATTAGCTTGTTTACTCTCTTAAGTAATGCCCCTGCATCACTATTTCCTATTGTATAACCTGATGCAAGGAAAAAGAATGGCACAGCCCAACGAGTCATTACCCTTAATGTTTCTCCCCAGGGAGCAGAAAACTCGGAATAATTTCCTACATGAACGGACACAATGAAGAAACATGCCACTATTTTAGCTACGTCAAGTGCGTAGTTGCGCATTTTATGTACACCGAATTGAAAGTTGTCTGTTGATGCTACAAACCTTTTCTTTTATAAGCAAATAATCATAACGACCGTGTGAACAGCTCATCAAATGCTGCTGGTATAATTTTCTCGAAAGGATAAAATTTCCACAATTTATCTTAAATCAGCATTCCCCCTGAACTGTGACCAGTAGTGCTGAACACTGACTCAAGGGGTATCGCCTACTAACTGACGAAGTAAGCACTCTGCGAACCTGAGCCATTGACTCGCCATCTCTTTGCCATTCTTGTTGTTATAGTAGACCCAGTAATCATCATGATGCTAGACTCATCTCCATTCTTACTGGCGAAATGTTCCGCACATATTTATCAATTATTTAAGTGATTACGGATGACTGAAAATCAGCAGAAAATTTACTTTATAGAGGTCCTCAGAGGTATCGCACCGCTTCTAGTAGTTGGATATCATGCTGCTGGGCCCCTTGTTAATGCGTACGCATCATTCCCAATGCTAGGTCTTGATATATTCAGGAATGGGAATATTGGTGTAGATATATTCTTTATGATTAGCGGTTTTATTATTTGCTATGCAACCCAAAAGGTTGAGACCAGGCCATTGCTATCATTTGTCACACGAAGATTTTTTAGAATTTATCCATTGTTTTTATTTTGCCTGTTGTTTGTATGGTTTTCTTATTCTTCATGGAAGCCAGCAAGTGAATTCATAAAATCAGCATTTCTGCTACATTCAAACTACTCTCTAGGAGCACCTTTTTTTGGTTATAACATGCTTTACCCAGCATGGACAATTTCATACGAAATATTATTTTACTCCATTTTCCTAATCGGAATGGCATTTAGTCATAAATGGCGTGCATTGATTGCATCTCTTATAATATTAACTTCAATGTTAGCAATTCAGCTATACTTCAAAAATAGTGTTTCTGTTTCAGGAGATTTTTCAGCATATTCTGTTGATATGGGGGTGTTTGCACCAGTGTTTACAATGCTCGGTTCCCCAATGTTATTAGAATTCATTTTTGGAATGCTTTTGTTTTTTGTCTTTAGAACGTTTGGGGATATAAAAAACAACGCTATTAAGTTCACAATGATATCCACCTCACTAGCTGGCATTTATCTTCTGATACATATAAACACCAAGTTACATGGATTCACAGATAAAGGAATCATTGCAGCAATCATATTCATATCCATGATGATTGCAGAAATGAGCGGTGCGAAAATGTCTTTCAGAATCACAAGGTTTTTTTCCGACATATCTTATTCATTATATTTAACTCACGCCATTGTATTAAACCTATCATTAATGTATATAAAGAAAATAGGCTACGCTGAATATCCAAAAGGTTTTCTATTTTTTTCATTATTGATGGGTGCATGCATTTTAATTTCTTATATTTCACATATTTTAATAGAGAAACCATTCATATTGTTAGGTAAGAGATTATTGATTAATGCGACTAGGAAAATATAAAAACTAAAGCCCACTTAGTGGGCTTTTTAGACTTATTCAGTGGAATCGATATAATTACTGTTTTGTGAATAGCATTTATTATCCTCATCAGGCTCCCCTCTCCCTCCAGCAAACACGCACGAAAAAGAGATGCCATAATTTTGTGAAAATTGGACAAATACCACACAACAGAGAATAAAGTTGGCTTGAAACGGATACGAGCGTCTGATGCTAAATGGCACGCCCTGCAGGATTCGAACCTACGACCTACGGCTTAGAAGATTCTGGAACTACATCAGCTAACAACAACTTACCCCATCACTTCGGCGCTCACACGTCCCATCTTCGAAAAATATGCAAAGCCATGCAAACTGATGCAAAGCTTTGTGTGCCCCATTTCTGTGTCACATCATATGGCTGCCATCAAACTCACCTGACCATATATCGTTGTTGATGTGCGTGATTACCCTGAACACTACACTGCCTCTATCGCACTAGCTGTCACTGGGAAGCTTCTCCTTGTTACCGCTCTCAAGGTTGATAAGATGCGTCTACGGGTGAGTGCGATACCTCTTAATCCTGAAATCGTTATCCACAGAGCAAACCAGCAGTGATCCGTCTCATGGCCTTAGCGAGCTGTCTACGACTAACAGCGCGTCTTTAACGATACCCTCGCGATAGTACGTGTTACCCGCCCTCATAAAGCACGTAGCTGATGGATATGTGATGAGGTGCTTACCAAGCGATATGCGCTCCTCAACGTAATCTTGCGCTGAACCTGGAAATCCCATAATTCACCTCCGATAGAAACTGTTTATTTATACAGCATCACTGATCTGCGGTGTCGATCAATAACGTTTGTGGTGCTACACTTCAGACCTTTCCGAATTCACTGATTTATATAATGTTAAAGTTATTCGCCAGGTACTCATCGATAGGTGTCATTAACACTTTCATACACTGGGTGGTGTTTGCCATTTGCATCTACGCATTCCATACAGGACAGGCTCTTGGCAATCTTGCCGGGTTCGTCGTCGCTGTATCGTTCAGCTTCTTCGCTAATGCCAGATTCACCTTCAATTCATCAACCTCCACTACTCGCTACATGCTTTATGTCGGCTTCATGGGTTCACTGAGCGCTGCAGTTGGCTGGGCGGCGGATAAGTCTGGTCTAGCACCGATCATCACCTTAATTTTGTTCTCCGCAATCAGTCTGGTGTGCGGCTTTATCTATTCAAAGTTCATTGTCTTTAGGGATGCGAAATGAAAATTTCTTTGGTCGTTCCGGTGTTTAATGAAGAGGAAGCGATTCCAATATTCTATAAAACTGTGCGGGAATTTGAAGAGCTCAGGAAGCATAAAGTCGAGATTGTCTTTATTAATGACGGCAGCAAAGACTCTACAGAATCGATTATTAACGCGCTTGCTATTGCTGATCCGCTTGTGGTTCCACTGTCATTCACCCGCAACTTTGGAAAAGAGCCTGCGTTATTTGCGGGTCTTGACCATGCGACCGGTGACGCAGTTATCCCGATTGACGTTGACCTGCAGGACCCTATCGAAGTCATTCCTCATCTTATCGAAAAGTGGCATGCCGGTGCGGACATGGTTCTGGCCAAGCGCTCTGATCGATCAACTGATGGACGCCTCAAACGCAAGACAGCTGAGTGGTTCTACAAACTGCATAACAAAATTAGCAACCCGCAGATTGAAGAGAACGTTGGCGACTTCCGGCTTATGTCGCGCGAAGTGGTTGAAAACATCAAGCTCATGCGAGAGCGCAACCTCTTCATGAAGGGTGTGCTGAGTTGGGTTGGAGGACGCACAGATGTTGTTGAATATGCTCGCGCAGAACGTGTTGCTGGGGATTCTAAATTCAATGGATGGAAGTTGTGGAACCTTGCACTTGAGGGGATCACCAGCTTCTCTACGTTCCCGCTGCGCATGTGGACATATATTGGTTTAATTGTTGCAGGCCTAGCTTTCGTATACGGGGCATGGATGATAATTGACACGATTGCTTTCGGTAACCCGGTTCGCGGCTATCCTTCCATGTTAGTTTCAATATTGTTTCTTGGCGGAGTTCAGTTAATTGGGATTGGCGTGCTGGGTGAGTATATAGGTAGAATATATATTGAGGTTAAAGAGCGACCTCGCTATATTTTAAAGGGAAAGAAATAATGAATTACAATGCTGTAAAAATATCAAAATGGACCATTCCAGGGTATTTATTAGTGCTGGCAATTGCGTTGCTAACCCCAATGCACTCTGATGACTTCGGCACACGAATTGGAGGCTTCCCGAATTTTGAGGGGCACTTCCATCGATACATGACGTGGAGTGGTCGCCTTACTGCAGATTACCTTGCTTCATATATATTATGGATAGACTCGCATTTCATTCGCTCTGCTATAAACGCTTTTGGCACTTTTGGCTTGACATTCGCCATCGCATCACTTCCTTATTCAATATCTTCAAAAAAACTTGATTATAAATTCATTGCTTTATTCTATATAATCATGTCTGTAATATGGACTTGTTCACCAAATCTCGGGCAGACATCATTCTGGATTGTTGGTGCAACAAATTATGTATGGACAAATTTCTTCTTGGTTCTGTTGCTTAATTTAATTGCACCGCACCTATTAACCAAGAAAAAACATAGCGCGAAGTTTTATTTTTTGGTCTTCATGCTTGCCATTATATCAGGATGTGGCAATGAAAATATGAGCCTTGTCGCTGTTGGCTTATTCGCATTATTAATAATGCATGCGCTATTTATTAACAAAAATCAAATACAGTTAGCTTTAACATCCTTTGTTGGAACCTCTATAGGTGCAGCTATTCTTCTCCTTGCACCCGGAAATTTCAGAAGAATGTCGATGGAGGGTGATTGGTGGCAGAATGCCTCATGGGGTTATAAATTATGGCTATGGGCATTTAAGAAAATGCCATTTGTGATAGGTGTCGACTTACCACTGATACTCATCATTGCAGTTATGCTTGCTTTGGTTATGCTGTCAGGAAAAATAAAGTTAAGTTTTAGCGAGAATAAATATGTTTATATATTAATACCTTTCTTCATTTTCCTGACATTTATCGCAAATTTTGTAATGATAGGCTCACCAGCATATCCCCCAAGAGCAACCAACGGCCAATTTGCATTACTGCTTTGTAGCCTTTCATTATCATCTTACCTTGCAATACACTACGCAAATAAAATTGTGACCGCCGTAATTTTTGCTATAGGTTATATAACTTCTGCTTATTCATATACCTTAATGTATCGTGCTTATTTCTTTGTCTCAAAACAAGAAGAAATAAGACAATCTATCATGAGCAGAGAGAATGCCGCCTCCAAAGAAAGAGCTATAATTCCAGAATACAAATTCAGGCTATTATTTAATGAAGGCGATAAGTTCGACATGTTTAAGCCGAAGCAATTACCATATTTTTTTGGTTTGAAAGATGTTGATTATATAAACACTAACTTTGATTACTCTGTAATAAATACCGAGGGCAATGACTTAAGCTTAGACATAAATGGTTATGCCAAAGGTGTCAAATCTTGGGTATACAACAACCAACTAATAAATGATGATTATGTCATTGTCATAATGTTAGATCATTACAATAAGGATGTTTGGTCACAACATGACAGATTCATTGGAAAATCCAAAAGTGTTGTTTTAGATGGAAAACGTTATACGCTGCGTTCAGAGCCAACTTTGTATGCAATTAACGGAAAGGCATATTTTGCTTTAAACATTGGGAACAACAAATCATCTGGGACGATCAAGACGATAGAAAAATAGAATTCTAAGATGCATCCTGCTGATATGACGGGCTTTCTAAAACAGGCCCGTCATAATTTCCAATGGTAATTAATTAAGACTTTAAGTTGTTTGCTTCTAAATTCCCCGTACCGCCAGAGATACTGACTGCTGTGGAGCCTGATGTGTTAACAGCATGATTAGTATAAGCCATATTATAAGCTCCAGAGCCAATAGCTACCGCAAATAAAAGGTTCGCACCTATTGTATAGTTATCAGATGCATTGCAACGACTACAACTACTGAGCGTGACTAGAAGTGGCTGGAGAAAGCACCTGTGATAAAGGTGCCGGCAGTAAGAAATAAGCGGGTGCGTTGGCTTGAGCATGAGGAAGCTAAGAGACTTATTGAGGAATGTCCTGAGCCGCTGAAGTCGGTTGTTAAGTTTGCGCTGGCAACCGGCCTTCGTCGTTCGAACATAATCAATATGGAGTGGCAGCAAATCGACATGCAGCGTCGGGTCGCCTGGGTGAATCCAGAAGACAGCAAATTAAACAGAGCTATTGGCGTAGCGCTGAATGATACGGCCTGTAAGGTACTACGCGATGAGATTGGAAATCATCATAAATGGGTGTTCGTCCATATGAAAGCCGGTGTGCGTCCTGACGGTTCAAAGACTCCATCAGTGAGAAAGATGCGGGTTGATGACCAGAGTGCATGGAATGCTGCTTGTCGTCGTGCAGGTATAGAGGATTTCCGATTCCACGACCTGAGGCACACATGGGCTAGCTGGTTGATTCAGTCTGGGGTTCCATTATCTGTGCTGCAGAAAATGGGAGGCTGGGAAAGCATCGAAATGGTCCGTCGATATGCCCACTTAGCCCCTAACCATTTAACGGAGCATGCGAAGCAAATTGACCTGATTTTTAGGCTTGATGTCCCAAATATGTCCCACAGCGTAAATCAGGAAGATGTGAAGGAGGCGTAAGTACATGATTCATAATGGCACGCCCTGTAGGATTCGAACCTACGACCTACGGCTTAGAAGGCCGTTGCTCTATCCAACTGAGCTAAGGGCGCACTGAGAAGAGTGAACTTCGCGGCGGTGAAACGCGAAGAATTATACGGTCAATGGCAGGTGAGTCAATGCCTTTTCCGCTTTCAGAGGCAATTACCGCTAGCCGATTGTAAATACGGCTATTTTCTCAACATTTCTCGCTGTTTCACCTTAAAATTTAGCGCTGCGAAAAGGCTTAGTTGCATTTAAGTAACGCCTGCTGTTTTCCTGAACGTCAGCTCGTCACACTAGAGCGAGGTATCCCGGCCGCCTGGAGGCTGACAGACAACAGGACAATGGAGTGACAGCGCAAAACCCGTTCGATACGCCCCCCCGATTACAGTCTATTTCTCAGGACATCGTCGGCATCAAACTGGAGCCTATCGTCGCCCTCAACGCCCGGCGCCGGGTCGGCGTGGAGGTCCTGAGCGTCTTGTCCGACACCGAGCATAGCGAGGACTTCTTCCGCCATCAGTCGGCAGACGCCTCTTTGACGCTGCTTGAAGCGCAGCTGGCCGCATTAAAAAATACCCCGCACGGCAATAATCTTTTTATTAATCTGCCGATAACCGTGTTGACGGCACCTGCGCCTTTTGTGCGGCTCATCAATATGAAAACCGCGCCGCTGAATATTGAGATTGTCGACCTCCCTCTCTTTCTGGCGCTCTCCGCCGCACAGAAGCAGAGCGTCGTTAACAACCTGCGGCAACTTCAGGAACGGGGACACACTATCTGGCTGGATGATATCGACGAAACTATCATTCAGCCGTTTTTATTTTGTCGATTACCGTTGAACGGCATCAAAATCGATAAGAACGCATTCTGGCGTTTACGCGCCACACCTGCACTGAGGAAACTGGTTTCACTTTGCTTTCAGCTGGCCGGAAGCGTACTCATCGAAGGTATTGAGACTGAACGCGATCGTATCTGGGCACTGCAGGCGGGTGCCGATCTCGGCCAGGGATATTACTGGCCGTCCTGGACATGGCCGGAGGATTAACACGCCATTTCCAGGAGGGAGGCCATGCGAATGACAGTGCGCCGTTACCGGCGGCGGCGTACAGGAAGTGATGCACTGGGATTTACGCACTCACCTTTTGCCCCCCCCTTTTTCGACCGACTCGAGTTTTTGAGCCAGTCCATCAACCAGCCCCGAAAAACCGATGCCCCGTTTATCATCCTGGTAACGGAGGACAATTTTTTGCGCTCCGGTTTTCTCAATGGGCAGTTTCCGCTAAGCAGCTGTTGCGACTTCACGTCGCTGGACGATGCGCTGGGTGCGCAGAGCCAATGGCCCTCGGCCCGTCTGGTAGTGGATATTGAAAGCCGTTCCACGGGGCTGATTGATCAGCTGGATCAGTTAAGAAGACATAGCCTGTATCCCCCCTTCCTGACGCCGTGGCTGCTGATCCGGGCTGATAATTATGACGCGCGTCTCTTCTGCAAAGCGGCAGGTCCTTTTCATGTGCTCGAACGTCAGATGAACGCAGCAGGGTTTCAGCACAGCCTGATGGAACCCCGCCCCCTTCAGGGCTCCGATAGAGACTGGTTCTCGCGCAACGAATGGCCCATTTTGCAGGAACTTGCCCGTGGCAAGACGTTACGACAGATTGCCCTTCTGCAGAATCGTCCCTATAGCCGCATTATCTATCGCCTCAGCTGCATCCTGATGAAGCTCGGGCTGAGCCATCGCCAGGAATTGTTACACCTTCTTAATAACCTCTCAGACTGCTCGTTTTAACTTACGTCCTAACCCCTTATTTCCTAAAGCGCTTTAAGAATTTACTTAGCCATTATGTTAATTTAATGTTAAATAATAACAATAAAGTCGATTTTATAACTATTCCTAATTTATGGCCTTGAACCATGTGAAATGTCACAGATTGAATCAACTGCAGCACTTTCCTCCATCCGTTAAGTGAATGCAGAAGGCGTTAACGAGATGATAATGATGTAAAAACAAGCAGCTTCCCTTTACGCACCAGGAGCGGGAAGCGAAGCTGGCAGCACGTTCTCCTGTACGATCCTGGAGCGACGTTGATATCGCTTAAGGACTTTCAGATGAAGGTCTGAGGCCCTGAGAGGGCACTTTTTCGCCTCCTATTCTCAAGATCCTGCCTGAAATCGAGACGCCATTTCATTAACATTTTTGCAACATAAAGAGACATCTGTTATTTTTTGTTATTACATAAAGATGAAAAGATGCGGTAAATGGGATACCAGGATAATTCCGCTAAATTTAAAAAGGAGGCCATTCAGATCCAGAAGATAATACAAACCAATAAGCGGAACGTAATTTACAGGGTTTTCGGAAAAAACTTACCCTGTATAATAAGATGCGTATCAAAATTGAATAAGAAAAACCTTTTTGCCAACACCAGCCAAATGAGACGACCGCGCTGAGGCAGAGTTCTTTTCATTACGTAAACAGGGATGCTTTCGCTCTTTCCAGGGAAATACTACGGTATAGGGATCTGCTCATTATATCCTTCCGGCATTTCGAGAGTTTTACAAAACTCTACATAACGCTTTTAACAATCTGAGGCATTAAAAATGAAACCGGCATCCGTTATCATTATGGACGAACATCCTATCGTCAGAATGTCGATAGAAGTCCTGCTACAGAAAAATAAGAATATCATCGTCAAGCTTAAGTCTGGCGATAGCCATGAAGTTCTTGACTGCATCCGCAATCACCCTATCGATTTGGTGATCCTTGACATTGAACTTACGGGCACAGATGCCTTTGCTTTACTTAAGAGAATCAAAAACTTAAATAAAGAGATTAAGGTTCTTTTCTTATCATCTAAATCAGAACTGTTTTACGCCGGACGTGCCATTCGCGCCGGGGCCAACGGCTTTGTCAGTAAACGAAAAGATTTGGGTGAGATCTACAACGCCGTAGAGATGATCCTGATGGGCTATTCTTTTTTCCCGTCGGAGACGCTGAATTTTATAAATCATATGGGGTCGGGAAAGGGAGAGCTGGCAGATATGCCGTTATCGAATCGCGAGGTTACGGTATTACGTTATCTGGCGAATGGGCTGTCCAATAAGGAAATTGCGGAGCAATTGCTATTAAGCAACAAGACCATTAGTGCGCACAAATCCAATATTTATTCCAAGCTGGGGGTGCAAAGCATCGTGGAATTAATTGATTACGCTAAAGCACACGAACTGCTATAACCTGAATTCACTCCCTGCAGTTTATCTGAGCTGCAGGGAGTGCGGTCAGTGCTAATTATAATTAATCATGAAGGTCGCATCAGCATCAGCCTTTCCGGGCTGAGGGTTATCGGCAGTAGCAATATAATTGGCATAAAATGACAGTGTCGCATTCCCCTGCGCATCGACCGTGACCGGCTGGCTGGCCTGCTGGAGATCCAGACGCGATTTATCCGCATCCCTGATCTCGACGGCGACGCGGCTTGCCGTGCTGGCGTCGTTCAGTGCCAGCAACCCGCTGTTGCTCCCGTCAGCTTTACCGGAAAACGTAATGGACGCGGCCCCTGGCGGACAGCCGGTCAGTTTCAGCGTAAAAGGCATGGGCTGCGTGCGGCTCCCGGTAGTGCTGAGCTGCTTCGTGGGCCAGGTGCCCAGCGTGACGGTTTTGTCACTGTCGTTCCCCTCGGCCACGCAGGTAAAATCGACGATATTGCCGTAGAGCTGAATGTTAATTTCGCCCAACGCGGTTTCCGCCTGAGCCTGTGTGCAAAGCGCAAAGAGCGCTACGGTGATAAAACGGATCCCGTTTCGCATATCGGCTCCTTAGTCGTAATCCACACGCAAATACCCGCGCGAGGTAAAGCGCCCTTCCGCGGGCTTATTGCCCGTCACGCTCACTGGCCAGACCCGGATCCCCACCTGCGCCTGCGCGCTGTCGTCCAGACGGAACGGAATTTTGCTCGTCAGGTTGTTAGGCGTTAACGGCGTACCACTCTCGTTGGCAATGATGAACCCCACATCCGGGTTATCCGATACCAGTGCATTACTGGAGACCTTTTCAGCCTCAACGCGCATCGTCAGCATGGCATTCGCCTCGACGTTAGTGCATTTAATCGCGATGGTTTTACTCTGCGATGAAACCCCTTCCGGCTTGTTACCCGCGCCCGCTTTGCTGAACAAGGAGGCGCCAATGTCCCCGAAATCAAACTCAACCACATTACCGGCATTGATTGCGCAGCTTTGCGGTACCTGAATGGTTCCGCTGTAGCTGATGGTATAGACCGGTGTGGTTAACGGGTCAGAGGCGGTCGTAGTCACGTAAACACGGAACATCGTGGCACGCGGGATCACCACCATGTTGATAAAACGCCGGGTCACCTTAAGACGGAAAACCAGGTTGGAATCCTTAACGCCAAACGGTTTGTTTTTTGAGACGTTCGGATGGCTCCCCATCTGGATATAGTTTTGCGGGGGGTAAAACTCGCCAGCATAGCTGTCCGTGATTTTCATGGCCCCATCCAGATAGTCGTTAAGCTTCAGATACTGGTAGCGATCGCTGGTCCCGGTGATCGGGTAATCGGTGACGTAGCTGCGTCTGGTGGTATTGCCGGTCGTGCCCTTCGGGCAGACGGCATTCACCCCCACCCATTGCGATTTTTCGCTGAGGGTCACAATCTGACCCACCTGGTTATTCGAGCTGTTGAATTTATCCGTCAGGTCGTAGTACACCTCTGTCGGCACGCCATTTTCGTTGACGCACACGGTCGCCAGTGCGTCTGACGCGGGCAGTAAAGCCAGAAGTGATAAAGCAAAAATGTGGATTTTAATCACAGCGGATCCCCTTAAGTGTGATTGCCTGTTGCAGGCTCTTTTCAGGCAAGCTGTAAGGCGCATGGCACTGGGACTGTGCCCCGTTCCCCCACTGGATCAGCAGTTCGCCTTCGAGCGGCAGCCCACTCAGGTAAATTTGCCCGTCATCCCCCACCATGCTGGTCACGCCACTCTGGGTTTCACGCACCACGGCGCCGAACGGCACGGGCTGGTTACCACGTGTGACGGTCAGCAGGGCACGCACGCCAATACGGGTGTCAAAGCTGGCGCGCACCAGTGCGCCTTTGGTCGGCACCACGCTGCTCACGTTATTTTCGATATCGGTGTTGTTGCTCATGGTATTGGTATCCAGCGCCACGCGGTTATAGCGATAGACGGTGGCATACGGCATCACCGCATAGCCGCGCCAGTCGGTCTTCACGCCGGTCTGGTTTTCCACGCTGACGCCTGATGCCCCCGGGGCTTTGATCAGCACGTTAGTGTCGCCCAGCGGCTGGCTAAAGGTCACGCCATCAGCATGGCCGACCACCCCGCCGGAGAGCTGCCAGTTGAAATCGTGCTGATCGCGGGAATAGTTGTAGCCCACCCCCAGCGTGCCGTAGGTTGCCTGCCAGTTGGCGCTGGCGCTTCCGCTTGAGCCGTTGGTGCTGGCGTGTCCCTGGGTCACGCTGTAGTTCAGGTTGCGGTCCTCCAGCAGCGTGCCGCTGACGCCGGTTTGCCAGCTGGTATCACCCTCACTGTTTCGGCTGGCGGATGCCGTGGCGTAGGCGCGGTCAATCGCGCTGTCCCGGCGATAGCCCTGACGGGTAAACAAGCTAAACGGCACGGAGACGTTGAACGACGCGATCCGGTCAGTCCCGTCGATACCGACGGATTTGTTCCACGACCACGAGACGGAATAGTTGATCCCCTTCACGCCCCCCGCGTAACCCAGCTGATACCAGAGGTTCGTTTCGTCCGTCCCCCAGTAGGTTTGCTCACTCCCGGAAATATAGACCGAGCCGTAATCCCCCAGTGACTGAGAGACGTTGAGCTGAAAGCGGCCTTTTTTGTTCCACGTCAGGTTGTGATAACTCTGTACGTCAGGCACATCGTTACCGTCCTGATTATCGGCATACTGATAGCCTTCCATTGAGCGCCAGGCGACATCATCCAGGGTGTAAAACCCTTTGGTGGAGTAGCGGTAGCCCAGCAGCTGGAAGTTGGTGCCGAAGCCGTTGAGCGATTTGGCATAAAGAAAACGCAGCGACTGCCCTTCGTGCTTGCTGTCGTCCGCGAGCTGGCTGCGGGCATGAGTGATATCGACCGATACCGCGCCCCAGTCACCGAGGTTTTTCCCGGCCCCGACGGCCAGCGCGGTATAGCGTGACGCCAGCTGCGTACCGCCATACAGGGTAAAGCCGTTGGCAAGACCGGTCACCAGGGTGCCCTGGGTGAAGAACGGCGTATCCTGGTCGCTGTTACCGCTGCGATAGTCCCCCGCCACGAGATCGTATTTCCAGCGCCCTTCTCGCTGCAGCAGCGGGACGGTGGAATACGGCACGGTGTAGCGCTGCTGGCTGCCGTCTTTCTCTTCCACCGTCACCTCCAGGTCACCGCTTGAGGAGGTCGGGTTAAGATCGGTGATGGCAAAGGCACCAGGCTGAACGTAGCTTTGATAGATAACGTAGCCGTTTTGACGCACCACAACTTTGGCTGGCGTCCTGGCAATACCGCGCACGGTCGGGGCGTAGCCCTGCAGGCTGTCCGGGTACATGCTGTCGGACGAATAGAGTCGTCCGCCGCGAAAACCGACGCTGTCGAAAACATCATTCCCGGTATTGCTGTCGCCCAGCACCAGTTCGCTTTTGAGCGGGATAACGGTGCGCTGCGCCCAGGTGCCAATATTCTCCCACTCACTGTGCCGCTGCCCGTTATTCTGGGTGTAACGCCATGCGCCGTTGTTACGTAAACGCCAGGCACCATAGTTCAGCCCGCTCTGCAGGTTGAGATAGTAGCTGTCGTCTTCGCTTCCCCGGTTGCCCGTGAAGCTGTAGTTCACCAGGGCGGCGGGAATACCTTCATCCCACTGTTCGGGCGGGATGTAGCCGCGCGCACTGTTTTGCATCGCCACCTGCGGCAGGCTGACGTTCAGACGCTGTGAGGCAAAGTTAAATACCGTTTCGCTGCCGGGAATGGCCGTGGTCAACGGAACGCAGGTTTCGCCCTGCACGTTAGCCAGTTCGGGAAACGCCGCAACGTTGACGCCAAAGCGATCGAGCATCGCGCGCGTAATGCACGGGGTCAGACCGCCCGCCACCGGTGGCATATTCTCAGCCTGCTCAAAACGCACGTCCTGAGTGCCGATAAACTCATCGTTACGCCAGATATCCACGCGATAAACGCCGGGTGCCTGCTGGTGTCCTTGTTCAAAACGCGACAAATCCGCCACGCTGGCAGTATCGTCAGACAAGAAGGCCGGGTTGAAGTAGCTTTCGCTCCAGCCAGCCTGGGGCCAGAGCGCGGCCATCAGCGCCAGCGCAACCGGGCAGTAACGTCCCTGATGGTTTTTCATCGCCCTGTCTCTGCTCACAGGTTGACGCTACGCGCCGGTGTAATGGCACCGTAGTCGTTCACGCTCTGCCATGAGAGCGTACCGCTGGCACCGGCTGGCAGCACCTGCTGAGCCGAGTTTTTCGGTGCCACCATCAGGTTATCCAGCGTCTGACCGCCCAGCTTCAGGTTGACCAGGGTGATGTAGTAAGGAGACGCATTGCTGACCTTGAGATGGTTACCAACGCGCTCAAAACGCAGTTGAGAGAGTGCCTCTTCTGGCTGCATCGCCAGATTATTCGGGCGTACAAACAGTTTGATACGCGAAAGGATTGCCAGCTGCAGCACGTTATTGTTTTCTGTTTTTGCTTTGTTCACTGACGGGATCGCCTTCACGTTCATGTAAAAGAGCGACTCGCGATCGGCGGGCAGCGCCGGCCCCGCGGAAAAAAAAAACAGCGTGTTTTCACTGTCCCGCTCGCTAACAAACAACGGCGGCGGGAAGGGCAAAAGGTTCTTCCTCTTCCCCCTTTCCATTTTTTTCCACACGCTGATTTAAAAACGATTTTTTTTTTTTTTTTTTGTGATTGCCCGCGGCCGTTGTTTCACACTCCACCGGGTGTATAA
>OBLF01000718.1_pt1 | contig 33309 bp, 31 predicted proteins | sample 1519231 | NCBI WGS metagenome assembly OBLF01 (sample SAMEA2602895, study PRJEB22501) | metagenome | reverse complement strand
TCCCTGTCAATAGCTTCTCGAAAAAGTTTATAAAGATTCATAATTCTGTCATAAAACCAGCGGGAGACCCCCTTTCCGGTATAAAGAGAGCTTCCCGCTTGACAACGCCCGGCAGGGCGGCTATACTTATTTATAGAAAAGGCGCTGTCTGCAACATGGCCAGCTCCTTACCCGTATGTCAAAAAAGATTGACTGACAGAGTGTGGGAACTTAGGCGGTCAATCTTTTTTGTTATGTTCTCTGTCCTCATGAGAAATCTTCCAAGTGATCTCGAAAGTCACGTGGACGGCATCGACGAGCAGCACCAGCAAGCTGATGATGACCGCCAACAGCGCAAAGGTTTCTGTCAGAGACATGACACATCCCTCCCTTCACCGACAGACGGCTCCGGGAAAGGTTTTTTGCTAACAAAAAAGGTCCATTCCCGGACGCCTGCTTCGCTCCAAAGAGTAAAACAAGTCGTCAGGGTAAGGAAGCTTGACCACCTGCATTTGCAGACAGCGCCTCGCTGCCAGAGGCAGCATCCAAAGGATACCATAAAAAGCGCGTGAGCACAAGGTTTCACGCGCTTTTTATGCTTTTATAGCCTCATTCCTCCATCTGCTTTGCCAGAAACGCCGCCGCCACGGCCACGGCCTTCTGCTGGGCGGGGTCAGGCTGCTGGGCGCGATCCTCGGCCAGCAGCCCGACGACCCCGGTGACATCCCCCGCTGCGATGATGGGCCACGCGCAGAGCAGAGGCCGCAGCGAACCCTCACAGGGCAGCAGGACGTGCTCCGGGTCGCCCTCGCTGAGGTAGGGCTTGCGGGACTCCATCACCCGTTCCAGCGGCTGGCTGACACTGCGGTCGGCAAGGTCGCGCCGGCCTGCCCCTGCGGCGGCGAGGATGCGGTCGCGGTCGGCCACGAAGGCCGTAAGGGCAAAGCTTCGGCTCAGCACCTCCACATACTGCACCGCCACCCCGTGCAGCTCCCCCACCGGGGAATACTTCTTGAAGATGACCTCGCCCTCGCCGGTGGTGAAGATCTCGAGGGGGTCGCCGCGGCGGATGCGCTGGGTGCGGCGGATCTCCTTCGGGATGACCACCCGGCCCAGCTCATCGATGCGGCGGACGATTCCGGTTGCTTTCATCTGGTGTACCTTCCTTCCCATTCTTTGCTTTCGGATGCGGTACAGTTATTATGTGGAAACGAGAGGGAAATATACACCTGCCCGCCCTCTGTTTGCCAAACCGGAGCGGCTATGATACAATGAACTCATCTCAGAAGCTGGTTTGCTTCTGAACACAGCTTCTTGGAAAGGATGGACAGAGGATGCAGCATATCCTTGTTTTAGGCGGCGGCGCAGCGGGTCTGGCCGCTGCGCTGGCGGCAGCGCAGACCGCCAAGGGCAGCGCCCACATCACCGTACTGGACAGAAACGCAAAGGTGGGCAAAAAGCTTCTGGCCACCGGCAACGGGCGCTGCAACCTCGACAACCGGGACATCTCGCCCGAGCGGTATTTCACCAGCAGCCCCAAGGCCCTGCGCCGCCTGCTGGACGCCGTGAACGAGGCCGCGCCGCTGGCGTGGTTCGAGGGTCTCGGCCTCTACCCCCGCACCGACGAGGCCGGGCGGGTGTACCCCTACTCCAATCAGGCGGCAGACGTGCTGGCCCTGCTGGAACACCATCTGGCCGCGCTTGGCGTCGAGCTTCGCACCGGCTGCACCGTCCGGAGCCTGAGCCAGAGCCGGGGCGGCTACGATCTCCAGTTCGAGACGGAAGCGGGCCGCGAAAGCCTGCGGGCCGATGCCGTCATCTGCGCCATGGGCGGCGAAGCCGGGCCGCAGTTTGGCACCGACGGCTTCGGCACCCGGTTCGCCGCCCAGTGCGGCGGGCGGATGGCCCCCCTCTACCCCTGCCTGACGGCCTTACAGTGCGCCCGCCCCCGCAAGTCGCTGGCCGGCATCCGGGCCAAGGGCTGCGCCAGCCTGTTGGACGGCACCGATGGCCGGGTGCTTGCCCGGGAAATGGGCGAGGTGCAGTTCACCGATTACGGACTCTCCGGCATCTGCATCATGCAGCTGTCGGGCCTGCTGGCCCCGGGCCGCGGCCCGAAGCAGCCCGTCGTAGCCCTCGACCTCTTCCCCGCCCTGAGCGAAGCAGAGCTGTCCGCCCTCTTCGCCCGGCGGGCCGGGCTTCTGGGCGGCGCAGCGGAGTTCTGGCTGGGGCTTCTGCCCGCAAAGCTGGGCCGCGCCCTCTGGGCCGACGCCGGGCTGCCCGAAGACGCCCGCGCCCTGCCCGCTTCGGCGTGGCCGAAGCTCGCCGCCACGGCCAAGTGCTGGCGGTTCGAGGGGCTGACCCCCTGCGGCTGGAAGCAGGCCCAGACGACCGGCGGCGGACTGCTGCTGGACGAGGTGGAGGACGACTTCCAGTTCAAGGGCTGTCCGGGCCTTTACTTCGTGGGTGAGACGCTGGACTGCGCGGGCAGCTGCGGCGGCTACAACCTCCACTGGGCCTTCGGCAGCGGCATCCTCGCCGGCCGGTCGGCGGCGAAGCGCCGCCCCGCCCCTGCCCCCCGGAAAAAGAGAAAGACCTGAAGCAGCACAAGACCCCGGAGGGCATTTCTCCGGGGTCTTGTTTTCTGCGTTATTCGTTCGCCGCTTTCTCCAGCTCTGCGGCCTCGGCGGCAGCTTCCGCCTCTTCCTCCTTCTGATACTCCGCAAAGGCCGACCACATCGGCTCGATGTCCTCGCCCCGGACGCGGCGGGCGAAGTAGTTCTTGGTGATGTCCACCACAGTGCCGGACAGCGCCAGCACGCCGATGAGGTTCGGGATCATCATCAGGCCGTTGAAGGTGTCGGAGAGGTCCCACGCAAGGCCCAGCTTCATGGTCGCGCCCACGACGGTCATCCCCACGAAGACGACCTTGTAGATACGGCTGCCCGCCGTGCCGAAGAGGTATTCGACGGCCTTGGTGCCGTAATGGCTCCAGCCGAGGGTGGTGGAGTAGGCAAACAGCAGGATGGACACCGCGATGAACTTGGGGCCGAAGCTGCCGAACGCCGCCGTGAAGGCCTGCCCCACCAGTGCATTGTCCTGCACTCCCGCAAGGACAGCGCCGCTCTCGAGGTCTACCACGCCGGTGGTCAGGATGACGAGGGCCGTCAGGGTGCAGACCACGATGGTATCGGCAAAGACCTCAAATACACCCCACATTCCCTGATGCACCGGTTCTTTGACGTTGGAGGCCGAGTTGACCATGACCGCAGAGCCGAGTCCGGCTTCGTTGGAGAACGCGCCCCGCTTGAAGCCCCATGTGATGGTCTGGCTGATGCCGTAGCCCAGCGCGCCGCCGCCTGCGGCGTTCAGATTGAATGCGCCCCGGAAGATCGCCGCCAGCGCCGCCGGGATATTGCCTGCGTGCATGACCACGATGATGAGCGCGCCTGCGATGTAGAACAGGGCCATCAGGGGCACCAGCTTCTCGGTGACAGCGGCCACCCGCTTGAGTCCGCCGATGACGATGAGGGCCGTGACCACCATCAGCGCAAGGCCGGTGGCGAGGTACGGCAGATGGAAGGCCGCGTTCATGTTGCCGGCGATGGAGTTTATCTGGCTCATGTTGCCGATACCGAAAGACGCGAGGATGCAGAAGCAGGCAAACAGGACAGCCAGCACCCTGCCCACTGCCTTACAGCCGGGCTTTGCGCCCAGACCGTCGGTCAGATAATACATCGCGCCGCCGCTCCACTCGCCTTTTTCGTTCTTGCGGCGGTAGTAGACGCCCAGCACGTTCTCCGCAAAGCTGGTCATCATGCCCAGCAGGGCCATGACCCACATCCAGAAGATGGCCCCCGGGCCTCCCGAGACGATGGCCGTGGCCACGCCCACGATGTTGCCGGTGCCGATGGTGCCCGCCAGCGCCGTGCACATGCTCTGGAACTGGCTGATGGCCATGTCCTCCTTGCTGGTGTGGGCGGTGACGTCCTTATTGGTAAAGATGGCGCCGATGGTGTGCCGGAGCCAGTAGCCCATCCTCCGGAACTGGAAAAAACCGGTGCGGATGCTGAGCCAGAGGCCGGTGCAGAACAGCAGCGCCAGACCGAACGGCCCCCAGACGAAGCCGTTGACCACGTTGTTGATCCGCGTGACGATGTCTACCATAGGAATCCTCCTCCAAATATCCCAAACAAAATGCGGGCAGAACCTCTTTCCCAAAGGCTCTGCCCGCAAAAAACGCAGCGTATGACTCCGCGCAGGATATGCTTCCTGCACAAAAGACGTTTGCTCTGTCCTTCTGCCTGAGAGATCGGCCCATTCGGCCTTACACCTTCGGCACCCGCTTTCTGCGGGCTTCTCCAGAGTGCGGCACACCCGGCGCACCGGGCGGCACATCTTGTGATTTCGTTCTCCCTTTATGCACAGCTGTGCACAGTAGAAAAACTTTATCATATTTTCGGCTTCTTGGCAAGCCTTTCACCGCATTTTACGCTCCGGTTTCATCTTTTATTCCGGAAGGTGAATTTTATTTTGGTATGACTTTTTCTTGTCTTTATCGGTCGATGGGTGGCACATCGTCGGGGCTGCCCAGCGCGTCCAGCCACTCCTCAGCCTTCAGCTGGGGCGGCAGGTGGGGCACCGGCTCACCGTCCGGGTCATCATCGGGCGGGGGCACGAGGTCTTCCGGGCCTTCCGCGCCCTCAAAGCCGTGGGCGAGGCCGTCCGGGCTGGCGTCGCCGTCACGGCGGGCGGTTTCGCAGCAGTCCAGCCCCTCGTAGGCACTGGCGGGGCCGAGGTCGAGCCAGAAGTCCTCCCGCTCTTCCTTGCTGGGGGTATCATCGAATTTCATAGGGTTTCCCTCCTTTTCTGCATAAAGCTTCCCCCGCCCGGCCATGCTTTATGCAGTTTTTTGCAGGGAGGCAGAGGAATGAACGCAAAAGGTTGGAGGCCCTTCTGGGCCGCGCTGCTGGCAGGGCTGCTGGTGCTGGTACCTCTGGTGGGCGGGACCATCCTGCTCACCCGCCGCACTCTGCGGACAAAGCTGGCCTCCCGCCCTCAGAGCGGCGTGGCCATCCGACAGCCCAAGGAGGAAAACCGCCTGAGCCTGCTGGTCTGCACCGCCCCCACCGAGACGACAGCCCCCGGCTTCCTGCTGCTCTACCTCAGCGCCAGCCAGAACTGCATCCATGCGCTGGCCCTGCCCGGGGAGCTGACCGTCCCCTTCGGGACGGACGAAGCCGCCCTCGCCGACTGCTACCGGGCGGCAGGCCCAGCTCGCTGCCGGGAAGCACTGCTCTCTGCCCTCGCCCTGCCTGAGGACACCCACTACCTCGCCCTTGCGCCCTCGGTCTTACAGGCCATCGCTGACCGGTACGGGGCGCTCCGGGTGGGCTTTTCGGGCGCGCTGACCGCCGACGAGCTGGCCCGCACCGGCTGCAGCGCCAATGTGCAGGCCCTCTCGGCCCGGGAGGCGGAAGCGCTGCTCAGCGGGATGGAGGGCGTCGTCCCTCCGGCCCACAAAGCAGCCGCCCGGGCGGCGGTGTGGGACGCCTTCTTCCGGCAGGAGCTGGAGCTTCTGCCCGCCACCCTGCCCGACGCCCTGCGCACCCACAGCCCGAGCCTGCTCACCGACCTGACGGCACAGGACCTGCTCATCCTAGAGGATACGCTGGAATTTCTCGCCGACCGCACAGCCTCCGTCCATGCGGGGGCGCTGCCCGGGGATTGGGATGCCGACGCCGGGCGTTACACCCTTACCGAGGACTCCCGCGCCGCCGTGCAGGCCCTCTTCAACGTCTCCCCCACCGACGGGCAGCTCTCGTCCGCCAGCGAGCCATAGCCCAGCACCAGCGTGCCGACCGGAGCGGCTCCGCCGCCGGTGAGGTCGTAATCGCTCAGGAGGCTGAGCCGGACGCCCTCGGCCTCGGCGGCGGCCCGGAGGGCGTCATCCGGGGGCGGGTCCCGCAGCTCGGCCAGCAGATGCAGGCCGGTGTGCAGCCCCGTCAGATGCAGCTCCTCGGGCGCGAAGGCCTCCTGCAGCGCCGCCGTCAGGGCGTCCCGCCGGGCCTTATAGGCCACCCGCTCCCGGGCCAAGTGGCGGGTGAAGTAGCCTCCGGTGATGAAGCGGGCCAGCGTCTGCTGCTCGAAGCGGCTCACGGTGCTGGAGTAGAGCCGATACTTCGCGTGCCACGCGGGCAGAAGCTGCTCGGGCAGCACCATGTAGGCGATGCGGATGCTGGGCGCGAGGCTGCGGGAGCAGGTGGAGAGGTAGACCACCGGCCCGTCGGCCCCGGCCATCCCCTGCAGGCTGGGCAGCGGGCGGGTGTCGAAGCGGAACTCGGAGTCGTAGTCGTCCTCGATGATATACCGCCGGCCCGGGCAGCGGGCGGCCCAGTGGAGCAGCTCGGCCCGGCGTCCGGCCGGCATGGTGACGCCTGTGGGAAACTGATGGCTGGGGGTGACGTAGCAGACCGCCGCGCCGGAGTCCGACAGCGCCTGGATGGAAAGTCCGTCCTCGTCCACCGGCAGGCAGCAGCAGGCCACGCCGTTGTTTTCCAGCACCTGCTTTGCGCGGGGGTAGCCGGGATTCTCCACCGCCGCCGGCCCGGGCAGAAGCGGGGCCAGCAGCCCCAGCAGGTACTCAAGGCCCGCTCCCACGACGATCTGGTGCGCACCGCACCGGACGCCCCGGTACTCTTCGAGGTAGCCCGCCAGCGCCTGCCGCAGCGCAAGGTCGCCCTGCGCATCGCCGTGGGTCAGCAGCTCGGGCGACGAATACAGCAGCTCCTTTTGCAGCCGCGCCCACGTCCGGAAGGGGAACAGCCCCGGGTCCACGCCCCGGGTGGAGAGGTCATAGCGGATGGGCCGCCGTTTCGGTACAGCCTCAGCCTTCGGCGGCGCGGCGGGCGCGGCGCTCTCGGGCAGAGCCAGATACTCCTGTACATAAAAGCCGCTCCGCTCCCGCGCCTCCAGATAGCCCTCCGCCGCCAACATCTGATAGGCCGCGTCCACCGTGTTCACCGAGACGGAAAGCTCTGCCGCCAGCCGCCGCTTGCCGGGCATCCGGGTCCCGGCCGAAATCGCCCCCGTCCGCATCTCGGCGGCGAGGCTGCGGTAGAGCTGTTCGTAGAGCGGCACACCGGACGCCGCGTCCAGTGCTGTCGTCAAATGGACCATAAAAAGCCCCTCCTTTTCGGGCAGTGCGCCAAACTGGACCCATAAAAAATCTTTATTCTGGGTATTTGCACAGTGCCAGTTTTGCGTATAATAGGAGCATACCCGCAAGAACCAAAAAAGTCAATCGGTTTTGTGGGTTTTTCGTAAAATGGGAGGGAAAAATCATGTCTACCACCGCAATGTGGCTGCTTCTGGCAGTCGTTGTCATCGTGATCGTCTTTGCAAGTGTGCTCTACAAGCGCACCTTCACCGTCCACGAGCTGGCGCTCACCGGCGTCATGGCCGCTCTGAGCCTCGTGGCCTACTTATTCTTCCGGGTGCCCTTCTACGGCGGCTCCTCGTTCCATCTGGGCAATACCTTCACGGCCCTGACCGCCCTGCTGCTGGACGGCGTATCCGGCGGTCTGGCCGGTGCCATCGGTCTGGCTCTGGCCGACATCCTCGCCGGCGACCCGGGCTATGCCGTCACCACCTTCATCCTGAAGTTCCTCATCGGCATCACCTGCGGCGCAGTGGCCCACAAGGTCTTCAAGCTCCGCGAGCTGGATAAGCACGCCCCCGGCTACCTCGTCAAAGTGACCGCCGCCGCTGCCTCCGGCCTGCTGCTGAACGTCTTTACCGACCCGTTCCTCGGCTACTTCCGCAATGTATATATCTTCGGTCAGGATTACACCATTGCCAAGGCCCTGACCAAGATCACCGGCGGCGTCACCTTCGTCAACAGCGCGGCCTCCACCGTCTGCGTCGTTCTCCTCTATCTGGCCCTGCGCCCGGCGCTGGAGCGTGCGAACCTTCTGCCCAAGGCTGAGAAGAAGGCGGAAAACAAGTAACCAACTCCATCCCTGTCTGATGTACTCATAAAGCGAAAAAGGCATCTGCCCCTGCGGACAGATGCCTTTTTCGTTTATTTCTTTTCAAATACGAGGAACCGGAACGAGATGTCGGTGGTCAATTCCGGCAGTGCCGCGAGACGGGCTGCGCCGTCCCGGGGCGTTTTCCAGTAGTAGGGCGTCATGGCGAAGAGGGCTTCCAGCTGCCCGGCCGGCACCGTGATGCGGCCGGACACTTCCCGCTCCCCGACGGCCTCAAAGCCCGGATATTCCACTTCCTGCACCGGATTTTTGTAGGGCTTTTCGTAGAGGACGGCCTTCATCTGGAAGAGGTGTTCCGGGCCGGGCACGGCGTAGATGAGCCGCCCGCCCGGGCGCAGCACCCGGAGGAACTCCTCCTGCGCGAAGGGCGAAAAGCAGTTGAGCAGGACATCGGCCCATCCCGTGCGCACCGGCTGATGGAAGCTGGACGCCACGGCGTACCGGGCCGAGGGCAGGGCCTTTGCGGCCAGACGCACCGCAGGCTTTGCGATGTCGAAGCCTGCCAGCTCCAGCGGACGGCCCGCCTCCCCGAACTGCCGGGCGATGCAGCGGTCATACCAGCCCTCGCCGCAGCCCGCGTCCAGCAGGCGGAGCGGCCCGTTTGCGGCGGGCTGGCCGTACGCGAGGCACAGCTCCCCCAGCGCCTGCCCGAAGATGCCATAGTAGCCCGCGCTCAGGAACGCGCGGCGGGCGGCTACCATCTCTTTGCTGTCGCCGGGGGCTTTCGTGCGGGTGTTCTGCACCGGCAGCAGATGCCAGTAGCCCTCCTTGGCCCGGTCGAAGCTGTGGCCGGAGGGGCATTTCAGCGCATTCTCCCCGGCAAGCGGTGCGCCGCACAGCGGGCAGCACCACGGAGCGAATCCCTCTGCCATCACACTTCCTCGCTGTGGTCCTCGATGGGGGCCGTCGCGCCTCCGTGGGCGTTCATATACTCCTCAAAGCTGGTGAACTTCTGCTGCGGCGGGCGGCGGCTGATGAGCATAAGGCCCGGGTCTTCGTCTTTTCCCGGCGCGTTGCTGCGGCTGCGGCCGTTGTTCCGGCCGGGCTGCTCGGCTCTGGGGGCGCGGGGCGCACGGCCTGCGCTGCCCTGTTCGCTGCGGTCATTGCGGCGGCTGTTCCGGCCCTCGCTGCGGGCATTGTTCTGCTGGACAGGCTGGGCCGGGCGGGCGTTCCGCTCATTGCGGGGGCTGCGGCCTGCGCCATTGCGGCCATTGTTCTCGCCGCGCGGGGCGGGCTGGCGGCTCTGCATCGCGGTGGGGATGTTCTGGGCCGGGGCAGCGGGCGCGGCGGCGTTCTTTTTGGCGGAGCGGAGGGGGGTCGCCTCCGGAGCGCTCACAAAGTGGGGGTCGAATTTCGGCTGGGCGTTGCTGCCGCGGCCTGCGCCCTGTGCAGGGGCGCTGCCCTCGCGGCGGGGCCGGTTGTTATTGTTACGGCGGTTGTTGTCGCGTCCGCCGGGAGTGCGCTTGTTGTTCTCATCCATGAGCTGTTCCTCTTTTGCTTCGATTTTGGGGGCTTTCTGCTTTTTTGCCGCAGAAAGCTTGGCCGCGCCCTTTTTTTCAGGTGCAGCGGGCTTGGCGGCGGCTGCCGCCTTGGGGGCCTCGGCCTGCTCCGGGGCAGGCTGGTCGGCCTTGGGCTTGCGGCCCCGCACCGGCGGGGCGGCTTTTACGGGGGCGGGCACGCCGTCCCACGGATGGCCGGACACCACCGGGATCTTCCGGCGGTTGAGCTTCTCGATTCCGGCCAGATACTCCATCTCCTCGGGGGCACAGAAGCTCACAGCCGTGCCGTCTGCGCCTGCGCGGGCGGTGCGGCCGATGCGGTGGACGTAGGTCTCCGGCACCTCGGGCAGGTCGTAGTTGAACACATGGGAAAGCTCGCTGATGTCGATGCCCCGGGCGGCAATGTCCGTGGCCACCAGCACCTTGGTCTTGCCCTCCTTGAAGCCCTCCAGCGCGGCCACACGGGCGCTCTGGCTCTTGTTGCCGTGGATGGCGGCGGCGGTGATGCCCTGCTTGGTGAGGTCGCGGGCGATCTTATCTGCGCCGTGCTTGGTGCGGCTGAACACCAGCGCGTTCTGCACCGGCGGCTCCAGATTCTTGATGAGCCAGGGGAGCAGGAGCTTCTTGTTGCCCTTCTCGACGAAATACAGGCTCTGGTCGATCCGCTCCACTGTGCTGGACACGGGATCCACCTTGACGAAGGCGGGGTCGTGGAGGATGCCTGCGGCCAGCTGCTCGATCTCTTTGGGCATCGTGGCGCTGAACATCAGGTTCTGGCGCTTTGCGGGCAGCTTTGCGATGACCTTCTTCACGTCGTGCACAAAGCCCATGTCCAGCATCCGGTCGGCCTCATCCAGCACGAAGATCTCAATGTCGGCAAGGTCGATATAGCCCTGCCCGATGAGGTCGTTCAACCGGCCCGGGCAGGCGATGAGGATGTCTACGCCCTTCTTGATGGCTTCCACCTGCGGGGTCTGGCCCACGCCGCCGAAAATGACGGTGCTGCGCAGCTTGAGATACTTTCCATAGGCGGCGAAGCTCTCGCCGATCTGGAGCGCAAGCTCCCGGGTCGGGGTGAGGATGAGGGCGCGGATCGCGCCCTTTTTGCGGGGAGCTTCCCCGCTCAGGCGGTCGAGCATGGGCAGCGCAAAGGCAGCGGTCTTGCCGGTGCCGGTCTGGGCGCAGCCCATCAGGTCCCGCCCTTCCAGCACCGGCGGGATGGCCGAGGCCTGAATGGGTGAGGGGGTCTCATAGCCCGCCTCGCTTACAGCTTTGAGCAGGGGGGCGGACAGCTTCAAATCGTTAAAAGTCATGGTTCTCCTTGGTCATTCTTTAATTCTGCGGCACTCGATGTAATACCGCTTTTCCTCCGCATGGCCCATGCTGAAGGTCTTGCGGGGCAGCACGCCGCCCATCACGATGCCCTTGAACAGGTCGCTCTTCTCGAAGGGCGGCAGCAGGAAAGCCACGCCGCCCTGCTTGGTCAGGGCGCGGACAGCCGGCTCGTCGTGGACATAGTCCACCCGGGCCTCGCTGTGGCGGGCCATAAAATATTCGATAAATTCATCCACCGTGCCCACGGTCAGCGGGGCGACGGGGTCCTCAAAGCTGAGGACATTGGACACATGGGGGCCTGCCAGCGTGAACGCCTGCTGCTTCGAGTCGCCGAAGCAGATCCCAGCCATGTTGGCGTCGCTCCACGCGATGAGGGCCAGCAGCACCGCGCCGCAGTCCACGTTGAAGAGGACGCGGTGGATGGGTTCGATCTCGATGGCGGGCGAATGGACGTTGCACACCTCGGCCAGACACCAGCGGGCGGGGTGGTTCTCCCGCTCTTCCGGCGTCAGGGTGGGCTTCAGCTCCTCCCAGCAGGCCTTGGCCGCAGCCAGCGAATGGTTGCCGTCGCCCACGGCCAGTGTCAGGGGCGCTGCGCCCTTGGCCTGCGGATACTTGGCGTCGAAGGCCTCCTGACTGCCCAGTCCGGCCAGTGCGGCCTCGATCTGGGCCAGCAGGGCGGGGTCTTCCACGGCCCATCCGGCGATGTGGCCGCCGCCCTGCATCAGCTCGCCCTCATACAGCTTTTTCAGCGCACTCTTGTGCGCGCCGATCGGCTCGATGAGGGTGCAGCCGGGGTCGTCGGCCAGCATCATGACATGGGGCGTCTCCAGCGCCGCCCCCCGGCGCACGGTCATACGGGGCGGGATGCGCTCGGTGACGGTGCGCTCGCTGGGCCGGATGGCCGGGCGGCTGCCCTTCTCGTAGCTGTAGGCCTCAAGGTCGATCTTACCCACAAGGCCCTGCCGCACCCGTCCGCTCTGCTCGGTGCGCTCGACGTAGACGAAGCCGTCCACGGCGCGGGTCAGCACATCCCGGCTGTAGGCGTCCATCGCGGCGTGGATGCGCTCCACGCGCTGGGCCGCGTCCTTATCCCCGAGGTAGACCTCCGGCAGGATGAGGCGCAGGGTGCTGGGGCAGCTGCCCACAGCGGCGTCTGCCCGCTCCCAGTAGGCACGGTCGCTGGTAAACTGGTCACAGGCCACACAGCCCCACTTTTCCAGAGGGATGTCCTCTCTGGGCAGAAGGATGTGGGCCGGGCCAAAGCAGGATGCAGGTTTCATGGTTACATTCCTCACTCTCTATACGATCACCGGCAGCGAAACAGGCCGCGTGATCTTCTTACCGGAACAGCCCCGCAGCGTCGTCCCAGAACACGGTGTGCTCCACGCCGGAGGCTGCCAGAGCGTCGCTCAGCGCATTGCGGGCGGCTTCGTCCATCGTCTGCTTGGCGGGCACCTCGACGACGAGATTCTTAACGCCCAGTGCATCGGCCTTGCCGCCCACGGTGGCAGCGCCGTCCGTCACCTGCGCCAGCGAGTAGCCGTACCACAGGGTAACGCTGCCGCTGAAGCGGGCGTCCCACAGGGCGATGTCCGCCGCCAACTGGGCGCTGCGGTCGCGTCCGCCGGTGGAGCCGAAGTCCTGCTTGCCGTTCTGGGCCAGCGGGAACTGGACATTTTCCAGCAGGACATGGTCGAAGCCCATGCTCTGCACCTCGCCGATGAGGTCGCCGATGAACTGCACAGCCTCGTCGGAATAGGGGTTCAGCCACGGGCTGCCGCCGGCCGAGGCCTTATTGTCCAGCCAGAGGTATTCCTGCCCGGTGTAGCCGATGGCCATGCCGCGGTTGGCGCGGGCGGCGGCGGGGTCGCGGAAGGCAGCCAGCTTGGCCACCGGCACAAGGCCGTTCTCCTTCAGCACCGAGGCGATGAGGGACGGGTCGAGGGATGCGCCCTCGATGCTGCCCGCCGCAGCGGGGAGGGCGGAGGGGTACAGGATCTGCCCGCTGCTGTCCTTCAGAGTCACGACGGCATACGCCGCACCCTGCCGGGCCAGCTCCTGCGCCGCAGCCCGCAGCGAAGCTTCATCCCGGGCCGCAGCGGTGTCCAGAACGCCCCAGCTGCCCTCAATGATGGCATTGGCGGGCACAACAGGCTCCGACGAAGCAGGCTGCACCTCCGAGGAGGCCGCAGGCTCTGCCGCCGCCTCGGACGAAGCGGCCACGCTGGACGCTGCCGGCCCGGACGAGGCCGAGAGGTCGCGGTTGCGCACCACGGTATACCAGGTGTGGGTGGCCCAGTCCAGCACATGGGGCGCAGCCAGCCAGCCCACCACCAGCACCACGGCCACCAGCACCACGATGCCGACGACCTTCTTGGCCCACATACCGGGGCTGTAAAAACTGCGGTGATACCGCTTGACCTTTTTATACTTTGCCATGTTCGTCCCTTTCTCCTGCACTCCTTACAGGATCACCGAGTGGCCCGTAAAACCATAGATGGCCAGCGCCAGCACGCCGACATAGACCAGCGTGATGGGCAGGCCCCGGAACGCCTCCGGGATGGCCTCGCTGCGCAGACGGTGGTCGGCCTCCGTCACCAGCATAACGGCCAGCAGATAGCCGAGGCCGCTGCCGAGGCCGAAGCCCATGCTCTGCTCCAGCGTAAAGCTCTGGGTGCGCTCCACCAGCACCGTGCCCAGCACACCGCTGTTGACTGCGGCAGCAGGCAGGATGCGGAGCAGCTGGCCGCCGTGGCGTCTGCCCCGCGCTGCCCAGAGCACAAGGAATTCAAACAGGCTCACCACCGCCACGCAGGCCAGATAGACCAGCGGGCGGAGCTGGGCGAAGTTGGGCTGGGCGGCCGCGAAGCCGCCTGCATAGAAAGCCAGCGGAGCCACCAGCACCTGCGTCACGCAGAGCAGCAGGGCGAACCACCCGCTGCTGGTGCGCTCGTCGCCCACCAGCTGGACCAGCCGGGAGACGCCCAGACCGCGGGTGAACACCGCATTCTGCGCAAAGATGGCCAGCACGGCGTAGCTGAAAAAGACGCCGACGGCCTGTATCACATCATTGCTCATCCTGAGGCTCCCCCTCTCTCTGGCGGTAGACTGCCATGAGGCCCCGGGCCTCCGATGTCAGATAATCTTTCTGCTTCTTGGCCAGCGTGCGCCAGACAGCGCACAGCACGCCCAGCACGATGAAGCCGCCTGCCGGCATCCCCGCCATCGGCAGGATGGGGCGGCTGAGCAGATGGCCGAACACCGTACCGGCGCTCAGCCACTCCCGCACGCAGCCCAGCAGCAGGAGCAGCAGGCTGTAGCCCACCGTGATGCGCACGCCCTTGGAGAGGGCCTTGCGGGGCGACTCCTGCACCCGGCCAAAGCGGTAGGTCAGCAGCGGCTCCACCACCAGCATGGGCAGGTAGATGCCCAGCACCAGCAGGCTCACCCCGAACAGGCGGTTCAGGATGGGGTAGGCTGCCAGATAGACCACCGCCGCGCTGCCCGAATAGAGGATGCTGCGGGGCAGCAGCTTCTTTTCCAGCTCTGCTTTGGACGGGTGCTCCTCCCGCAGGGGGAACAGGCGGCTCAGCAGACAGGCCAGCAGACGGGAGGGCGTCAGCAGCAGCGCCACCGCCGCCGCCAGCATCAGAGCGTTCTGGCCGTTGGTGGCAAGGACCACCAGCGGCGCAAGGCCCATACCCTGCATGACCACGGGATTGTTCAGGAAGACGCGGTCATGGTGGAAGAATCGCTCCGGGTCGCGGGCGATGAGTTCTGCACTTCTCCGCTTCATACGGCATCCCCCTTTCCGGTCTGCTTTTTCCAGCTGCTGTGGAGCAGCTCGTAGAGATGGACTTCGGTGCGGTCGAGCCAGCCGGAGATGCTGTTGACGGCCAGCAGCGCGAAGCAGACACCCGTCTCATAGACGCCGAAGTAGCGGAAGCCCATCGTGAAGGCGCCCACCATGATGCCGTAGAGGATGCGGCCCAGCCGGTGGTGGGCGCAGGTATACGGCTCGTTGAGCAGGAAGACGGCGCTGAAGATCATCGCGCCCGTCAGCAGTTCGTCGCGCACGCAGCGCAGACGGAACATGGCGCTGACGGCAAAGGACGCATCCTCGGTCAGGCCCAGCTGACGCGGGAAGAGGAAGACGATGACGCCCGCCGTGACGAGAAAGCTCAGGGCAGCGCTCAGCTTGATGTCCTTCTGCACCCAGAGGAAAAGCCCGCAGGCCACCAGCACGAGGGCCGAGCCTGCGCCCATCGGGGCGGCATACTCGCCCAGCGCCAGCGACAGACCGCTCAGGTTGATGAGGCCGCCGCTGCGCAGGGTATCCGAGATGGTGCTGGCCGTGGCCACGCCGGAGGCGTCCCACAGGGGGATGCTGGTGTAAGGGGTCGGATAGCGGAACACCTGCTCCGGCCACGACACCGCCGCCACCGCATAGCCCACGGCAGCCGGGTTGAAGGGGTAGCTGCCATAGCCGCCGAAGACCTCTTTGCCGATGAGGACACCGGCCACGATGGCAGCGGCGAGGACATACCAGTCCACCGTCGCAGGCATCAGCAGTGCGATGACGAGGGCGAAGCTCTCGTTGGAATAGTCCCCGGGCCGGTAGACGCGGCGGCGCAGCAGTGAGATGAGCCGGTCGCACAGGTTGCCCATCAGCAGCGCAAAGCCGCAGAGCAGCAGCGGGCGCAGGCCGTAAAGGTAGCAGGAGACGAAGAGCAGCGGCACGCAGAGAAAGCAGATGTGCTTGTAGTATCTGCCGGTGTGCTGCAGCTCTTCTTCCTGCTTCCGGATCAATGCTTCATCCATGGGCCGTCCCCTCTCAGAGCGCGGCCAGCGCGCGGACGGCGGCAGCGGGGTCTGCCGCACCATAGATGGCGCTGCCTGCCACCAGCACGTCTGCACCGGCGGCGACGCATTGCGGAGCGGTGGCAGCGTCCACGCCGCCATCCACTTCCAGCAGGAAGCGCAGGCCCCGGCGCTCCTTCTCTGTCTTGAGCCAGCGGAGCTTGTCGAGGGCCGAGGGCATGAACTTCTGCCCGCCGAAGCCCGGCTCCACGCTCATGACCAGCACGAGATCCAGCTGGTCGAGATAATAGCCCAGCTCCTCCACCGGGGTGCCGGGCTTGATGGTCATGCCCACCTTGCAGCCCTGCGCCTTGATGGCGTCGATGGTCTCCTGAATGTCGTCATCGCACTCGAGGTGGAAGTTCAGCAGACTGGCACCGGCCTTGGCAAAGGCCTCAGCGTACTGCTGCGGGTGGGTGATCATCAGATGGACGTCGTAGAACGCATCCGGCATGGCCTTGTGCAGGCTCTTGAGCACCGGGACGCCAAAGCTGATGTTCGGCACGAAGTGGCCGTCCATCACATCATAATGCAGCATTTTTGCGCCGGCATCCAGCACCATGCGGCAGTCTGCGCCGAGCTTGCTGAAGTCAGCCGAAAGGATCGAAGGACTGATCGTTGTCATTTTATTTTACTCCCTGTTGTTTCCAAGAGATTTTTTGTGTTTTTGCCCTGCCGCCGCCCCCTGTGGGGGACAGTCGGCATAGTTGTTTATAGTTTACATGAAAACGGCGAAAAAATCAACCCCGCCGCCGTGTTTTTCACGGAAAAGACGTAAACTCCGCCCGCACCCCTTCTTCTGCAATGCAAAAAGCAGCCAGACCGCTCCTCTGGGGAGCAGTCTGACCGCTGTGATTCAGTCTACCGGCTTCATGCTGGCCGGGTCTTCCACTGCGCCGGGAAGGCCGCTCTCGTCGGGCAGACGCTTCATGCCGCCGGGGTTCGGGGGCTGGACGGGCAGGGTGAACACGAACCTGCACCACTCGCCCTGCTGGCTCTCGACGCGGATCTGACCGCCGGAGAGGTTGACCAGCACCTTGCAGATGTTCAGGCCGAGGCCTGCGCCCCGGGCATGGAGGCCCCGGGACTGGTCTTCCTTATAAAAGCGCTGGAAAACGTAGGGCAGCGCCTCGGGGCTGATGCCCTGACCGGAGTTCCAGATGGAGACCTCCACCTCCGGGCCGAGCTTTTCCACCCCGAAGCGGATGGTGCCGCCGGCGGGGGTGAACTTGATGGCGTTGTCCAGCAGGTTATAGGCCACCTGATGGATGAGGTCGGGGTCGGCGTAGACCAGTACCTTCTCGTCCATCGTCAGGCCGTCGATGTCGATCATCCCGTCGTTGATGCGCTGTTCGGCCGAGAGCGCCACGCCGGTAAGAGTCTCCCAGATGTTGAACATCCGGGCGTTCACCTGATATTCGCCGCTCTCCAGCTTGGACAGGTCCAGCATATTCTGGATGAGGCGGGCCAGACGGCCCGTTTCCTCGCTGACCAGCTGCAAGTAGTGGTTCTGCATCTCGGGCGGGATGGTGCCGTCCAGAATGCCGTCGATGAAGCCCTTGATGGTCGTCATGGGGGTGCGCAGCTCATGGGCGATGTTGCCCATGAACTGGCCCCGGGAATTGTCGTTGGACTGGATGTTGTCTGCCATCTTGTTGAAGGTGCGGGCAAGGTCGGCCACCTCGCCCTCGCCGTCCACGCCCTCGACCCGGACGGACAGGTCGCCGCCGCCGAAGCGCTGGGCCGCGTCCGTCACCTTCTGGAGCGGGTCGGTGAGCTTGTGCATCATCACCTTCGTGAGCACGCTGGCCAGAAGCAGCATCAGGCAGGCTGAGAGGAAAAAGTTCGAGAAGAACTCTCTGCGGAACTCCGCCAGCCGCTCGCCGGACGAGCAGAGAAAGAGGTAGCCGGTGCACGCGCCGTCCTCGCTGCGCATCTCACGCACCGAGATGTAGCTTTTCTCCGCCAGCACACCGCCCAGTGTGTCGAAGAGATGGTAGTTCTCCTTGGCCTTGCCCGCCTTTTCCAGCACCTCAGCCTCCACCGTATCGCCGGTCAGCTTTTCCGGCACGGACGCCAGCATCACATTGCCGTCGCAGTCGGTGAAGAACAGATAGGCCTCTGCGCTCTCGCCGATGATCTCGAGCTTGGTGCTCAGGGCTTCCAACTCTTCGCCCTCGGGCAGAGAGGCCTCCTGCACAAGATAGGACGCCGTCCGCTGGGCGACGTTGACCACCTCATCCAGCGTATCGTACCGCTCCTGCGCAAAATACCGGCTGAAGAGCACCAGCTCAGAGCCGCCCATGACCACCGTGCCGAAGATGAGCAGAGTGCTCATGAGCGAAAAGAACGCGACTGGGATACTTTTGCGCATTACTGACGCACCTCGAACTTATAGCCCACGCCCCAGACGGTCTTCAGCTCCCACTTGTCGGAGGCCCCGGCCAGCTTCTCGCGCAGGCGCTTGACATGGACGTCGATGGTGCGGCTGTCGCCGTAGTATTCGAAGCCCCACACCTCGTCCAGCAGCTGGTCGCGGGTGTAGACCCGGTTGGGGTGAGAGGCGAGGCAGTTCAGCAGTTCCAGCTCCTTCGGGGGAGCCTCCACCACCTTGCCCTTGACCCGCAGCTCGTAGCTGTTCATGTCGAGACGGAGGTTGTCGAACTCGATGACGCCCTCGGAGCTCTCGGTCTGGGACGTGGTGACGGTGCAGCGGCGCAGCACCGCCTTGATGCGGGCCACGACCTCTTTGGTGTCGAAGGGCTTGACCATGTAGTCGTCTGCGCCCAGCTCGAGGCCCAGCACCTTATCGAAGGTCTCGCCCTTGGCCGTCAGCATCATGACCGGGGTGTTGCCCAGCTTGCGGATGCGGCGGCAGACCTCGAGGCCGTCCATCCTGGGCATCATGACGTCCAGCAGCACCATGTCGGGCTTGAGCTGGTTGAACTTTTCAAGGCCCTCTTCGCCGTCGTTGGCCGTCGTGACCTGATAGCCCTCCTTGGTCAGGTAGAGCCGCAGCAGCTCGCAGATGTTGGTATCGTCGTCCACGACGAGGATCTTTTCGTTTGCCATGTGAGTGTTCCTCCTCTATCCAGTCAAAAGCCAGCCCCGCACGGGCACCGGCTGCGATCCCGAGTTTAACTCATATTCTATTATACGGGACAGTTATGACAAAATAAAGAAGGTTTTGTATGATTTTTTGAATCTTTGGCGGCCAAGGGCCGGAGAACACAAAAGGGGCCTCCTTTGCAGGAAGCCCCTTTTGCATCACACGGGCCGGTCAGAATGGGGGACGCAGTCCGGTTTCCGGTATTTTCAGGGAAATGCGCTCAAATCTTTTGATGGTCCTTACAGGATCGGGGTCTGGAGGTTGTCGTTGTTCTGGATGCCGTGCTTCTCGGCGTAGCCGGTCAGCATCAGGGTCAGAGCGCCGTCGCCGGTGACGTTGCAGGCGGTGCCGAAGCTGTCCTGCAGGGCGAAGATGGCGAGCATCAGAGCGGTGCCGGCATCGTCGAACATCAGGACGCCGGTGATGAGGCCCAGAGAAGCCATGACCGTGCCGCCGGGGACGCCGGGAGCACCGATGGCGAAGATGCCGAGCAGGGCGCAGAAGAGGATCATGGTGCCGATGCTGGGCAGGTGGCCGTAGAGGATCTTGGAGATGGTCATGCAGAAGAAGACCTCAGTGAGGACAGAGCCGCAGAGGTGGATGTTGGCGAACAGGGGGATGCCGAAGCTGACCATATCCTTGCGCAGGACCTTGCTCTTGCGGGCGCAGTCCAGAGCGACAGCCAGGGTGGCGGCGCTGGACATGGTGCCGACAGCGGTCAGGTAAGCGGGGCCGTAGTGGCGGAGGACTTCCCAGGGGTTCTTGCCGGAGTATGCACCGGCCAGCAGATACAGGACAGCCAGCCAGATATAGTGGCCTGCCATGACGATGAGGATGATCTGGATGAAGGCGGGCAGCTGGTGGGTGATCATGCCCTCATAGCTCAGGTTGCAGAAGGTAGCAGCGATATAGAAGGGCAGCATGGGGATGATGATCTTGCCGACGATGTCCAGCACGATGTTCTGGAATTCGCCGAGGATGTCGCAGGTCAGCTTGCTGTTGGTCCAGGTAGCAGCCAGACCCACCAGAACGCTGAGCACGAGGGCGCTCATGACGCTCATGATCTGGGGGATGTTCAGCTCGAACACGACGTCGGGCAGGGTCCGCAGACCGGCCACCTCAGTGTCGATGGACAGGTGCGGGATGAGGGCGTAGCCTGCGCCGGTGCTCATGAGGGCTGCGCAGACAGAGGAAACGTAAGCGATCACGATCGCCACGCCCAGCAGGCGGGAAGCGTTCTTGCCCAGCTTGGTGATGGACGGGGCGATGAAGCCGATGATGATGAGCGGCACACAGAAGGTGATGAGCTGGCCCATGATATACTGTAAGGTAACGACGACCTTCATGACGCTCTCGGGGAAGATCTGGCCCAGAATAACGCCGATGATGATGCCGAGAAGCAGCCGGAACGGCAGGTTATTGAATAGCTTTTTCATAACATTTTACCCCTAATCTTCTCCTGCGCTGTGGGCGCAGGGTGTTCTTTGCAGGATGCGGATGCAGGCTTGCTAGAGGGTGAGGACGCTTATTGGGCGTCCGGAGTGTGGTCTTTGTTGAGCATCAGGTCGAGGATGACGCTGTCGCTGGTGCCGTGGGTGCTCAGGATGGCGAAGTTGTCCAGCGTGCGCTCCACGTTCTCCTCCACGATGCCGTCCGTGCTCTGGACACGGACGCCGCGGGTGCCCATGGCCGCTGCCTGACAGGCGGCATTGACGCAGGTGGAGATCTTCAGCGCGCAGTCTGCCTTTGCGCCGTCACACACCATGCCAGTGACATTGCCCACCATGTTCTGGATGGCGCAGCAGATCTCGTGATAGCCGCCGCCCAGCAGGTATGTAATGCCGCAGGCCGCGCCGGTCCCGGCGACGGTCGCGCCGCAGAGGTTGCTCAGGCGTCCGAACTTCGACTTGATGCGGATGGCGATGAGGTTGGACAGGGTGACGGCACGCAGCATGGTCGGCTCATCGATGTCCAGCCAGCGGGCGGCTGCCACGACGGGCATCGTTGCGGTGATGCCCTGATTGCCGCTGCCGGAGTTGGCCACCACCGACACCGGCGCGCCTGCCATGCGGGCGTCTGCACCGGCGGCGGCAGCGATCATGGAGTTGGTGGTCAGGTCGCGGGTCATGAGGCCCTTGCGGCAGTTGAGGTCGAGGTTGCGGCCGATGGCAAGGCCGTATTCCTTGGAAAGGCCCTCATCGCTGATGACGGAGTTTACCTTCACGGCACTGCGGATGATGTCGATGGGGTCGTTCATCGGGTCGAGCTCTTTGGTGCAGTAGTCCCAGATGGAGCGGACGGTCAGGAAGGACGCGATCTGCTCCGGGGTGACGACATCGCTGTCGCCGGATGCGGCGGTATCCGCGTCCTGCTTGTCGAGGGTCGCCGTGCCGTCCTGCTCCACCAGCACGACGTTGGTGTGCAGGTCGCGGACGATGGCGCGGCCGGTGTGGCCGCCGCCCTTGGCGATGACCTCAATGTAGAGCTTCTGGGGCACCTGCGCCACATTCACCTTGACCTTCCCGGCCTTGACCAGCGCGGCGGCCGCCTCCACCGTCTCACGGGGGACATGGTTCATGACCTCCAGAAGGTAGACCGGGTCGCCGCCCAGCGCACCGATGGCGGCGGCATAGTCCATGCCCTCGTAATCGGTGCCGGGGATGCCCGCCGACATGGCGTTCTTGATGATGTTGATGCTGGCGTTGACCGTGATCTCCTCGGCCTTGTCCACACCGGCCTTCCGCAGGGCCTGACCCGCCTCGGCGGCAGTCAGCGCCACAGCGCCCGGCTCGGTGCAGCCGGTAGCCAGCTCCATCTCACTGTTCAGGATGCGGATGAACATATTTTGTTCCATAGTATTGCACCGTCTCTTTCTCTTTTATCGCAATTTTCAAAAATAGTGCCTATCAAAATAGCATATTTGCGATATGCAGTTTGCGGATGTTGCTTGTGCATTAAAAACGCAAACTGCTATAGAATGCTCTGTTATTTCACGGCGATGCATTCGATCTCCAGCGGTGCGTCCTTGGGCAGACGGCCCACCTGCACGGCGCTCCGTGCGGGGAAGGGCTGTGCGAAGTACTCGCCGTAGACCTGATTCATCTCGGCAAAATCATTCATGTCTGCAAGGAAGACCGTGGTCTTCACTACATCTGCCAGTGTCATGCCCTGCTGGGCAAGGATGGCCTGAATGTTCTTGAGGGACTGTGCGGTCTGGGCCGCGATGCCCTCGGGGATGGCCCCGGTAGCGGGGTCGATGGGGAGCTGGCCGGAGACGTAGACCGTCTGGCCTGCTGCGATGCCCTGCGAATATGGCCCAATGGCTGCGGGCGCCTGCGCAGTAGCGATTGCCTGTTTCATAATTCTCTCTCCTTTTTCCGAATTGCAGGGGTACGGCTTACCCTCGTGCCCCTTGTCCTGCCCCTATCCTAACGCGGCGGGCGACAAAAGTCAACAATTTTTTCTCTTGATGATAAATTATTATCACTTGTGACAAATCCGCGGGATTTTTTGAGGCAGTTTCACGAATTTTCGGCGAGTTTGTGAATCATCATTGTCAACAACCGACGAACGTGATATGATACAGGCAGAGAGATGAGAATAAATTCTCATTATTTTTCTTATGAAGCAATGGAAAGTGGTGACATACATGGACGCAAGGCTGGAGCCATATCGGACGCTGGTTTCGTTTCTGGGTGAGGCGTTGGGGCCGGACTATGAGGTGGTGCTGCATGATCTGACCAGCGAGGAGGGCACCATCGCAGCCATCGTGAACAACAACATCAGCGGCCGCACCGAGGGTGCGCCGCTGTCCAACATGGCGCTGCGGTTCATCCATGGCAGGGTGTACGAGAAGCAGCCCTACGTTGCGGGCTATCAAGGTGCATCACAGGCCAAGGGGCGGCTGCGCTCCTCCACCATGTTCATCAAGGACGGCAGTGAGCTTATCGGGATGCTCTGCATCAACTTTGACGCCGCCAAATACAGCCGGATGGCGCAGGAGCTTCTGGCCCTCTGTGGGGCGCATCAGGAGCCAAGCCCCACGCTGGGCGTCGAGAATTTCGTCAGCAGCCTCCCCGACGCGGTGCAGGCTGCCATCACCGATGTGACCGGCAGTGTCCTGCCTCCCGACCGCCTGACGATGGACGAAAAAATACGCATCGTGGACGACCTGCAGCAGGCAGGCATCTTCTATATGAAGGGCGCTGTCAGCGAGGTGGCGGCGCAGCTCGGCTCCTCGGAGGCGACGATCTACCGTTATCTGAGCAAACTGAAGGATTGACCCTTGCACTCCTACGCTCCTTCGCGTATAATGATAGATGTATCAATATGTCTATCAGACGTGAAGGAGCGTATTTTATATGAAACTTGGTATCGTCGGCCTGCCCAACGTCGGCAAGTCCACTCTGTTCAATGCCATCACCTCCACCAAGAACGCGGAGGCCGCAAACTATCCCTTCTGCACCATCGAGCCGAACAGCGGCATCGTGGCCGTGCCCGACAAGCGGCTGGACAAGCTGGCTGAGATCTGGCAGACCAACAAGAAGACCCCCGCCATCGTGGAGTTCGTGGACATCGCGGGCCTCGTGAAGGGCGCAAGTCAGGGCGCAGGCCTCGGCAACAAATTCCTCGGCCACATCCGCGAGTGCGACGCCATCGTCCATGTGGTGCGTTGCTTTGACGATGACAACATCATCCATGTCGTGGAGGATGTGACCAAGGCCGAGGCCGTGGACCCCATCTCTGACATCGACGCCATCGACTATGAGCTGATCCTCTCCGACCTCGAGGTCGTCCAGAACCGCGCAGGCCGGATGGCCAAGGCTGCAAAGAGCGGCAACAACAAGGGGGCCGCCGCCGAGGCTGCATGGCTGCAGCAGCTTGCTGCTCATCTGGAAAGCGGCAAGCCTGCCCGTAGCTTCGACTTCGACGAGAGCGACGCCGAGCAGCAGGCCGTGCTCCACGAGATGGGCCTGCTGAGCAGCAAGCCCGTCCTCTACGCCTGCAACGTGGGCGAGGACGACCTGATGGAGGGCATCGAGAACAACAAGTACGTCCCGCTGGTGGCTGCACGCGCCAAGGAAGAGGGCGCACGCTACATCCCTATCTGCGCCAAGACCGAGGAGGACATCGCCGACTACAGCCCCGAGGAAAAGAAAGCCTTCCTCGCCGAGATGGGAATCGAAGCAAGCGGCCTCGACAACCTCATCACCGCCAGCTACGACCTGCTGGGCCTCATCTCCTTCCTGACCGACGGCAAGAAGGAGTGCCGCGCATGGACCATCCGCAAGGGTACCAAGGCCCCGCAGGCTGCCGGTAAGATCCACAGCGATTTCGAGCGCGGTTTCATCCGTGCCAGCGTCATCGGCTACAGCGACCTCGAGGCCAACAACTTCGACTATGCTGCCGTCAAGGCCAAGGGCCTGCAGCGCACCGAGGGCAAGGAATATGTCGTCAAGGACGGCGATGTCATCGAGTTCCTGTTCAACGTCTGATTTTTGCTGTTGCAGCAGGGCTGAGTTTCCTTTAAGTGGGATTTCGCGCTGGTGGCGCGGGGGCAGAGCGCTGTTGCAGTAGGGCCGGATTTTCTTTAAGCAGGTTCGCGCGCTGGTGGCGCGGGGGATGTTTTTCTTACGGTCAAATGGCTTGCGCTCCGCGCGGGCCAGAGGCAGGGAGGGGTGTTTCGATTCCCCCCTCCCTACCTCTGGACTCCACTCTCCCCGCAACGAGTTAAGGGCTGCTCGCCCTTAACGATTCCAAAGAAGAAGTCGAAACGGAAAAAAGCTAGCCGCTGCGCTTAACGCTTTTTTCTCGTTTCTCCCATTTGCTGCTTCGCAGCAGACTTTACGCCCTTGCAGAACGTGAAGTCCTGCGAAAGCGTAACACCATCGGCGGAGCCGTAAACCGGAGAAGTACAAAAAATGCGTTTAGCGAAGCGGCTAGCATTTTTGTGCTTCGACTACTCCTTCGGGGTCTGAAAGGGGCGAGCAGCCCCTTTCTTGCAACGGCGACGACCGCCGCCTGCGGCGGAAACAGGGAGGCGTTGTTGGGGCCGCGGCCAGCAGGATGCGAGCGGTAGCGAAGCAGACGCTGGGAGCCGCAACCCGTCGCCTCCCGCGCCTCGAAAGTAGCGGGTGCTTTTCTGGTTCTCTTTTGGCACGCAAAAGAGAACTTAGCCTTACCGAAAAAGCGATTCAATCCGCGCCACAGGCGCGTGAAGCCGCTTCCCTTTTTATTTCTTCGATCTGCCGCCTTGCAGCAGGTGTCAACCACGATTCAAAACAACGAGGTCTGATATGATTTTAGGTATTATGGGCGCCATGCCCGACGAAGTAGACCAGCTCTGTGCCAAGCTGGAAAACGTCACTGTAGAGCCCTACGGCGGCGTGGAATATCACAAGGGCACTCTGGCCGGCAAGCAGGTGGTGGTCTGCTGCGCAGGCATGGGCAAGGCCAACGCCGCCGCCACCACGCAGGTGCTCATCACCAAGTTCGGGGCCGAGAAGATCATCTTCTCCGGCATTGCAGGCAACATGACCAGCAAGATCGGCATCGGTGATGTGGTCATCGGCAAGACGGTACTCTATCACGACGCCCAGCTGGATATGATCTGCCAGAACCCGCCCTTCCTGAAGGAGTACACCGGCGACGCCATTCTCATCGCTGCCGCCGAGAAAGCCTGCGCCGATGCAGGCGTCAAGGCTCTGGTGGGCAAGATCGCCACCGGCGACCTGTTCGTGGGCGACAGCGCCACCAAGGCCGCCATTGAGGCCAAATGCGCCCCCGACTGCGTGGAGATGGAGGGCGCAGCCGTGAGTCAGATCGCCGCCAAGAACGGCGTCCCCTGCGTCATCCTCCGCGCCATGAGCGACAACGCTGACGAGGACGGCCACGAAGTGCTGGTCGTCAAGAAGTTCAGCATCGGCGAGTATGTCGCTACCGCGACCAAAATCGTCGCCGCAATGGTCGAGTCCCTCTAACTGCACCTGCAAAAAGCTCCTGCCGCATTGTCCGGCAGGAGCTTTTTCTATCGCTGCATCAGAAGTTTCAGCAAAACCTCAAAGATACTGTTCCAGCTTCAGCCGGTTGTCCTCCTCAAAATCCTGCAGCTTCTGCATCAGCCGCTTCGACCCGGGCGCGGCGTCGGGATAGTCCTTCTGGGATTTGATGCAGTCCATGACCCCCATGCTGCTGCCCTGCGTGAGCATCTCGGCGAGGTTGCGGGTGGATTTGTCGGTGATGGTCTTCATGCCGATGCTCACCTTGGTGTTGAGCTTCGCCATGGCGCTCTGGCCCTGTGCCGAGCCGCCGCAGGCGTCGATGGCCGCGTGGGCCTCCTGATTGAGCTGGCGGTAGATGTTGCGCTGGCGCAGAAGCTCCGCCTTGAACTGCTCATTGTCTGCCATCGGCACCAGCTGGTCGAGCGTGTTCTTTCCCATCTCGGTGTTCTGCACGATGGCTTCCAGCATATTGAGGTTGTCGTTTTTCTGGTTTTCCATACAAAAATCCCCCTTTTGAGTCTATTCTCTCTCAAAAGGGGGATCTTATGCATCTTATTCGCCGTCGTAGACCCGGTCGCCGCCTGCGGCCTGCGCAGCGGCCAGCCGCTTTTGGCACAGGTCATAGAGGGCGTCCCAGTTCTTGCAGCGCACCTCGCGGGTACCGGCCACGCCAATGGACTGGGTGAAGGGCACCCGGCGCATCAGTCCCACCGAGGCCACACACTCCTTGGGCATCCCGGCGTAGATGGCTTTCAGCTCCTCTTCCAGCTCGCGGCGGGTGCGGTCGGCGCAGCCGATGGCAAACAGGGTGTCACTCAGGCGGCAGACCACCCGCTCGGCAGGCTGGTCGAAGTGCTTTTTCCACTGGTTCGCCACGAAGCAGACCAGCTGGCCCATGACCGCGTCGTTCTCCCGGGCGGAAAGCGCTGCTGCGTCGTCGATGGACACCAGCGCCAGCGCCGCGCAGCGGTGGCGGTCGGTCCATTCGTCGAGCTTGGTGCAGAACTCCGTCTCATAGTAGCGGCGGTTGAACACCCCCGACAAGAAATCGTGGTTCATATCGTCGCGGCACAGTTCCCGCTCCCGCGGGGTCATCCGGTCTTCGGGCAGGTCGCTGCCTGCCAGCGGCGCAGTCATCTGCAGCTGCCATACCTTGCCGTCTGCCACAACGCAGCGGCGCAGCACACAGTCCACCTGACCGCCGCGCAGCTCGTAGTCCACCATCAGACCATCGTCCTGCCAGCAGCGTGCGGCGTCCTCGTCCACCTGCGTCAGGCTCACATCCTGAAACACAGGCTGCGAACTTTCGACGAATTGCCGCAGGTCCTGTTCCGTCCATTCCTTTTTCATGCGTTTCTCCCCATCTTCCGTGCCGGGTTCTCCTTCCCGGCGCTCTGCCTTTGCACAGTTCTTATGCCCGACTGTGTCTCTTTCGATTATATCACGATGACGGGGCGCTTACCAGCAAAACGCACAATTTTCAAAAAGATTTTTTACAATTCCGTCAATTTGAGGTCTTCTCTTCTTTTTCGACCGGCTCCTTGGCGCGGCAGTAGACTGCACACTCGGCCTCAATGCGGCCGGCCAGCAGGGCCGTATCGAAGCCCTCTGTGGCACGCCATGCCCAGTTGCCGCCCAGCTTGCCGGGGGTGTTCAAATGGGCCTCCGCGCCCAGCCCCAGCCAATCTGCCATGGGGATGATGGCCCGGTCGGCCACCGAGCCGAGGGCGGCGCGGAGAAGGGCGATACGGGCGGCATCCGTCCTGACGGCTGCCACCTCCTTGGCGGTGGGCTTGCAGGGGGTCAGGTGGAGGTAGGCGGCAGCGTTGGCTTTCTCCTTGGCGGGGGCGGCGTTCACCCACCAGTCGGTGAGGGTGGTGTTGTCGTGGGTACCCGGGTAGACCACGCTGTTCTTGACGTGGTTGTGGGGCAGATACTCGTTGTCGCCGCCGCCGAAGGCGAACTGAAGGACCTTCATGCCCGGGAAAGTGCTGTCGGCCAGCAGCTTGCGGACACTGGGCACGAGGTCGCCCAGATCTTCGGCGATGATGGGCAGCTTGCCGAGGGCCGCTTCCAGCGCACGGAACAGGTCCATGCCGGGGCCGTTCTCCCACTTGCCGGTGCGGGCGGTGGAGCTGCCTGCCGGGATGGCCCAGTAGGTGTCAAAGCCTCGGAAGTGGTCGATGCGGAGCAGGTCGTAGATCCCGAGGGCATGGCGGACGCGGCGCACCCACCATGCATATCCGGTCTGTTTATGATATGGCCAGTTATACAGCGGGTTGCCCCAGAGCTGGCCGTCGGCGGAGAAGTAATCCGGCGGGCACCCGGCCACGCGGGCAAAGCCGCCCTGCGCGTCCAGCTCGAACAGCTCACCGCCCACCCATGCGTCCACCGAGTCGGCGGAGACATAGATGGGGATGTCGCCGAGGATCTTTATGCCCTTTTCATTTGCGTAGTCCTTGACCTTCTTCCACTGGACTGCAAACTCATACTGCAAGAATTTCCAGAAACCGATCTCCTCTTCCTGCCCGGCGGCGAACTCTGCCAGCGCTCCGGCGTCCCGCAGACGGTACTCCCGGGGCCACTCGGCCCAGCTCTTCATCCCGTTGGCGGTCTTGAGGGCCATGTACATCGCGTAATCGTTCAGCCAGCTCTCATTCGTGAGGGTGAACGCATAGTAGTCGTCGGGGTAATAGTGGGCACAGCCGAAGCGTCCGGCGTACTTCTCCCGCCATGCGGCATAGGCCGCCCGCAGGACCTTGTAGCGGCTGGGGTAGAGGGGGCCGTAATCCACCGAGAGCGGGTCGGTGCCCCACGGCTCTGCCTTGAGCTGGGCAGCGGTCAGCAGGCCGTCAGCCTTGAGCGCGTCGAGGTCGATAAAATAGGGGTTGCCCGCAAAGGCAGAGCAGCTCTGGTAGGGGCTGTCGCCGTAGCCGGTGGGGCTGAGGGGCAGCAGCTGCCAGATGTGCTGGCCCGCAGCGGCCAGAAAATCCACGAACTTGAGCGCTTCGGCGCCAAAGCAGCCAATACCATAGGGGCCGGGCAGGCTGGACACCGGCATCAGGATTCCACTTTCACGCATGATGATACCTTCCTCGTTTTTCAAATTTCCGGTTTCGCTGTTTTCTATCATAACATAAGCCAAGACTATTTTCCACAGGCAAAAAACGTGGTATACTTGATTTTATCGGGAAACATCCTTGCCCTCTCAGGCCGCTTCGCGTCCAGCTCTCCCAAAGGGAGAGCCTTTAACCTGCCGGGAAGCATCTGCCTCTCCCCTTGGGAGAGGTGGCACGGCGCCAGCCGTGACGGAGAGGGCAAGCCGCTTACCGGCCGATAGTTCTTAGATTCAGGAGGTATCGTGCCATGCAGCGCACGGAGAAATATTTCGAGAAAGACGCATTCCGCAAAAGCGCCGCCGGGGTCATCCTTGCGGCAGAGGCGGACGCAAAGACCAGCGGCGGGCGCATCGCTCTGGACGGCACGGTGTTCTACCCCGAGGGCGGCGGACAGCCTGCCGACCGGGGCACTCTGACCCTCGCCGACGGCACGGTGCTGCACGTTACCGACGTCCACGAAACGGACGGCGTCATCTGGCACACAGTGGATGCCCTGCCCGAGGCGGCACAGCCCGGCACCGCCGTCACCGGAGTCATCGACTGGGCGTGGCGCTTCGACAAGATGCAGCAGCACACCGGCGAGCACATCCTCTCCGGCATCCTGCACCAGATGTTCGGGGCGGAGAACGTGGGCTTCCATATCGGCTCCGACGCCGTGCGGATGGACACCAGCGTGCCCATCTCCGCCGAGGGCCTGCGGGAGGCCGAGACTGCCGCCAACCGGGTCATCTGGGAGGATGTGCCGGTGGTCATCACCTACCCCACCCCCGAAGAGCTGGCGGCTCTGACCTACCGCAGCAAGAAGGAGATCGCCGGGCAGGTGCGCATCGTGACCATCCCGGGCGCGGACGTCTGCGCCTGCTGCGGCACCCACACCGCCACCACCGGTCAGGTGGGCCAGATCAAGATCCTGGCCTCCGAGAACTACAAGGGCGGCGTCCGGCTCAGCGTGGTCTGCGGCGGGCGGGCCTTGCGGGAGGCGCAGGCCATGCGGAGCCGTCAGGCCGACATCGGCGCCCTCCTCTCGGCCAAGGCCGACCAGACCGCCGTGGCCGTCCACCGGGTGTACGACGAGTACACGGCCCTGAAATTTGCCCATTTTGGCCTCTGTCAGCAGCTGTTCGACGCCATGGCCGCACAGCTCGGCCCCGACGAGACCGCCATCCGGATCGTTCCCAGCCTCGACCCGGACGGCCTGCACCGTCTGGCTGCGCGGCTGAGCGAGGCCACCACCGGCCTGTGCGCCGCTCTGACCCCCAACGAGAAGGGCACCGGCTACTGCATCGCACGCTCCGGCGGCGATGTCCGCCCCCTCACCAAAGCCCTCAACGCCGCCCTCAATGGCCGCGGCGGCGGCAAGCCCGGCATCTGTCAGGGCAGCTGCACCGCCACACCCGAGCAGGTGGAGGAATTTTTGAGGAAAGCTCTGTAAGCACAAACTTTTTACGTCACAAGGAGAATACGATCTTATGAGAATGCGTTTCAAGCCCTATGCCCACGACGAACTGATGGCCGCCGATTTTCACGTCCACGACCCCTTTGTCTGGGGCGGCAAATGGCACAGCCAGTATGCCCGCCCGGAGCAGCCCTTCGTGCTGGAGCTGGGCTGCGGCAAGGGCGGCTTCCTCTCCCAGCTGGCCTCCGCCCACCCGGAGAACAACTATCTGGGCATCGACATCACCGACAAGGTGCTCATCCTCGCCAAGCGGAAGATCGAAGCAGCCTACGCTGCCGCAGGCCGCCCCATCGACAACGTGAAGATCATGAGCACCGACATCGAGCGCATCAAGGGCGTCATCACCCCGGAGGACACCGTCAGCCGCATCTACATCAACTTCTGCAACCCCTGGAGCAAAAACGCCTCCTCCAACAAGCACCGCCTCACCTACCCCCGCCAGCTCATCCAGTACCGCGATTTCCTCAAGGACGGCGGCGACATCTACTTCAAGACCGACGACGACGACCTGTTCCGGGACAGCCTGAGCTATTTCCCCGCCTCCGGCTACGACATCATCTGGCAGACCTACGACCTCCACGAGAATGAGCCGGAGTGGAACATCCGCACCGAGCACGAGGGAATGTTCACCGAGATGGGCATTAAAATAAAGGCCCTCATCGCCCGCAAGAAGGCAGGCGACGACTCTGTGACGTGGGTCGAGCCGAAGGTGCTCAAGAAGCTGGCTGCACAGGCAGAGGCCGAAGCCAAGGCCGCCGAGGGAGAAGCCAATGTCTGACCCCTGTGAAGCCTGCCTGAACAACCAGCAGGACGAGTACGGCAGCTATTACTGCGCCGTGGGCGGCGCACTGGACGAGGATGAGATGGCCCGCTATCTCTCCCGCACCACGTCGGCCTGTCCTTATTTCGAGCCGGGCGACGAGTACAAGATCGTCCGCAGGCAGAATTGAATGGAGGTGTTCCCTTGTCGTTTTTCCTCAACACGGTCATCTGTGGCTTTTCGCTCTACCACATCCTCGCATTTTTCCTCATCTATTCCTGTCTGGGCTGGTGCCTCGAGGTGGTGTATGCCGCCGCCACCACCGGCCAGCTGGTCAACCGCGGCTTTCTCAACGGCCCGGTCTGCCCCATCTACGGCTTCGGCATGATTTTGGTGCTTTTCTTCCTCACGCCGCTGGAGGGCAGCCTGCTCTTGCTGTATCTCGGCGGCGTCCTCCTGCCCAGCGCGCTGGAGCTGGTGGGCGGCTGGGCGCTGTATAAGCTCTACCGCACCCGGTGGTGGGATTACAGCGACAGGCCCTTCAACATCGGGGGCTATATCTGCCTCGAGTTTTCGCTGCTGTGGGGCGTGGGTGCCCTCCTGATGGTCAAGGCCGTCCACCCCGCCATCGCCGCGCTGGTGGACATCGTGCCGCCGCTGGTGGGCTTCATCCTCATGTGCCTGCTCTACGCCGTGTATGCCGCCGACGTGGTCGCCACCGGCATTTCTGCCTCCGATCTGGCCCGGGAGCTGGACGCCCTCGAAAAGGTGGCCGACAGTATGCACGCGGTCAGCGACGCCATGACCGAGATCCTCGGCACCACCGCGATGGACATGGACCAGAAGATGGACGAGAGCCGGCTGCAGCTCAAGCTGGCCGCCGCCGAAGCCCGGGACAACTACAACAAGCTGTCGCCCCGTGAGGCCGCTTCCACCATGCGTGCCCGCGCCGACGAGGCGATGGAGGCCGCTCGCCGCGCCTCCCAGACCGCCCGCCTCAACGCTGCCGAGGCCGCTAAGGCCGTCAAACTGGCCGCACAGGGCAAAGCCGAGCAGACCACCTCGCTGCTGCAGCTGGAGCAGCTCAAGGACGAGCTGGCCGCACGGGCGCAGGTCATGCAGGCCCGCACCCGCCGCAGCACCCATCTGCTGGGCAAGGGCCGTATGCTCCGCGCCTACCCCAAGCTGAAGCATGGCCAGAACAACCGCTCCCTCAACAGCCTCCTCGAACAGCTTGAGAAGGAATACCCGGATTATTTCGACCACAACAACACCTTCGGCATCCAATAAACAACAAAAAACGGCTGGGAAGCACGCTGTCCCAGCCGTTTTTCTATTCAGGCCCAGAGGTTTTCCGGGTAGAGCCCGTCCGCTGTCTTTCGGGCGATGGCCTCCACCACCACGGGCTTATCCTCGCGGTAGGTGACGCCGTACCACTGGTCGGTGCTGCGCAGCACCTTGACGGCGGCTTTCTTTTCGCCGATAAGCTCGCTGACCACCAGCGGCAGGAAATACTCGCACTTGAGCGGGTTCTTTTCCAGATTCTCGTCCAGCCAGCGGGCGAAGCGCCGGTCGGCCTCCTGCACGAAGCTCTCGCCGAAGCCCCAGAGATTCATGCTCACGGGGGTGTCGCCGGGCAGGTCGGTCCAGCTCTCGCCGCCGTCCTCGGTGTAGTGGATGCCGTCGGCGTAAGTCTCGATGCGGGTGCGCTCGGTGACACTGCGGAGGGTGCTGTCCTCGTTGAGGGCGCAGATGCCCCGGGCCACGCTGCCGTTCTCCGAGACGGTGTTCCGGAGCAGGTAGCTCACCATGCAGTAGTCGTAGACCTCGCCGTCGGTGTGGGTGGAAAGATAGTCGTAGATGACCTTGAAGGCCTCGGGGCCGTAGTAATCGTCCGCATTGATGACGGCGAAGGGGCCGTGAAGATAGGGCTTTGCCGCCAGCACGGCGTGGCAGGTGCCCCATGGCTTGACGCGGCCCTCGGGGATGGTGTAGCCCTCGGGCAGCTCATCCAGCTGCTGGAACGCATACTTCACGTCCATCGCCTTGGAGACCCGCTCGCCGATGGCGGCCTTGAAGGCGTCCTCGATCTCGTGCTTGATGACAAAGATGACCGTCTCAAAGCCTGCGCGGCGGG
>OBLF01000698.1_pt1 | contig 34104 bp, 30 predicted proteins | sample 1519231 | NCBI WGS metagenome assembly OBLF01 (sample SAMEA2602895, study PRJEB22501) | metagenome | reverse complement strand
TCGGAGAATACTTGCTGATGAAAGCGTTTCCAAGTGGTGAGAAAATAACTTCACCAACAGTCATACAAACGGCTGTCAGAATGATTACCCAGATACCAACCGGATGATCAGAGCTCTGTCCTGAAAGAACTGCTGCAAGTACCATGGATGCTGTACAAAGACCAAGTACGATGATTCCTAAAGCTGTCTTTGTGAACATTCCCCAGTCTCCCTGTGGACGCTGTCTCATCTTAGCCCAGATTCCTGCAAATACAGGGCAAAGGATGATACAAAGCAGACCGTTCATAGAGTCGAACCATGCAGTAGGCATCTCGAAGGAACCGATGTTCCAGTTAGCCCATCCTTGTCCTCCCTGAGAAGCTGGACCGAATTCATAGTAAACTGGCATGTATGCCATGTACCAGATCAGCCAGAAGACTCCAGAGAATAATGTTACGATCAGAATAGCGATAACACGGTTTCTCTCAAGTTTGGTAAGTGGAGCGTTGTCTTTCTCTTTGTCAGCTTTCTCAACATTTTCTGTACGGTTGTCAACCAGGAATGGTTTCTTACCAGCATCGCCGAAGAATCTCATTCCGAATAACCACCATGCACAGTCGATGAACATGAAGATTCCGCAAACGAGGAACATCTCACGATATCCAACGTTAGTACCGACCAGTGACAGGAAAGTTGTTCCGATGAATGATCCGATGTTAACGAATGAGTACTGAAGACTGAATGCAGTATCCAGTTCATCCTGATCAGATGATGGGAACAGACGTCCGTTGATACCAGAAACGTTTCCTTTGAAGAATCCAGTTCCGATAGCGATCAGGACGATCATTACCCAAAGCATTCCAACTCCGTTAGCTTTCCATGCACACAGGTATCCGAGTCCCATAAGAATCTCTCCAACTGGTACAAGAAGACGAGGACTAATCCAGCGGTCAGCGATATATCCACCAATAACTGGTGTGATATAAGTAAACGCTACCAGGTTAGAACTCATTGCAGCACCTACGGATTTGTCTAATCCAAGACCACCCTTTGCTGCAGCGACTACGATAAAGATCGACAGTCCCCACTTAGCAGCATAGTATGCAAGTCTTTCGAATGTGAAAGAGAGGCAGCATACATAGAAGCCAAATGGAAATTTTTTCTTAGTGTTTTCCATGAGTTTCACCCTCCAATATGAAATTTTTCATGATGTACAAAATGTAGAGACATAAGTTCTAAATTTTGTGCTCTCAATGTTCTATATGATAGCATAACTTAGACTAAAGTACAACCAATTAATTTAAGAAAATGTTAAGTTTTTCATTTTTTGTCGTTTTTTTGACATAAATATGCCATAAAAAGGATAAAAAAACACCCATTTGGTAATGCAAAATGCATAATTGTCAGAAAATTAACGGGGAATATAAAAAAAACGTAAAATGCTTGAATGTTAGTATCTGAACATATATAATGAAACGGATATATTTTACAAAATGATAATAGAAGAAAGATGGGGAAGATTTATGGCAGGACGTTATTGTGTGAAGTATAAGGAATCTCAGAATACATTGCAGAAGATCTGTAAGCTGTTCCGAATGGATGAGAGTGATATTACGCTTAAATTTGTAGTATTTTTCCTTGGAATCCTGATTTTTTATTTTGTTATGAAATTTGGAAATCCTGGCAATGATATGACAAAGTTTGTTGTACGGTATATAATCTGGTGGATTGCAGCTTTTGCAGTTGGTATTACATTAAATCGTACAATCTGGAGAAAGGCTCTGGATGCTACAGCAATCGGAGATGCGGAAGACCAGTTCCTTAGAAGAAATAAACTGAACGGTGGAACTGTATCGACTGAGCTGGATTTTTACGACGATCATTTTGACAGTGTAATGGAAATGAAGACAAGATCCTTTCAGTATGCGAATGTCGTTAAATTACTGGAATCGGAAGATGCATTTGCGGTTGTTGTGAAGACAGAACCGGACAGCAAAGGATCACCGAGAGCAATGTGCGGCTTCCCGAAGGATGCGCTGGAACAAGGAAGTATTGATGAGCTGAGAGCATTTTTATTGGAACGCTGTACGAATATGAGGCGCAAGAAAGTAAAGAAATTTTAAGATATTATTAAAGAACAGGACATGGAGAAGCAATGCAAGTGCTTTTCGTGTCCTGTTTATTTATTATGGCGACGAGGAAAAATGCAATATAAAAGTTTATAATTATGCATATTATTAATAGGAAACAACATGTTTGTGCATAAAAACCTATAAAAAGTTGATAAGATTTTAACAAAAAATAAAGGAAAATACTTGCAGATTGATGTCGGAAAAGATATAATATAATTGGCTAAAATTTGGTTTTACTTTTCCAAGAAGTATAAACCTTAAAATAAGGAAAATGGAGGGCTGGACTATGGGCAACATGGCAACAGAAAATGCAGCAGGTAATCGTATTTTATCGGTTCTTGATGCAGGAAGCTTTGTTGAGATCGGTGGAGCTGTAACAGCAAGAACAACAGATTTCAACATGCAGGACAAAGAAACTCCGGCAGACGGTGTGGTGACCGGATATGGAGTAGTAGACGGTAATTTAGTGTATGTGTACAGCCAGGATGCATCCGTATTAAACGGTGCGATCGGCGAGATGCATGCGAAGAAAATTGCAAACATCTATGATATGGCAATGAAAATGGGAGCGCCGGTGATCGGAATGATCGACTGCGCGGGACTGAGACTTCAAGAGGCAACCGATGCACTGGATGCTTTTGGTAAATTATATACAAAACAGGCACTTGCATCCGGCGTGATTCCGCAGATTACAGCAATCTTTGGAACATGCGGAGGAGGACTTTCCGTAGTTCCGGCTCTTTCTGATTTTACATTTATGGAAGTAGAGAAAGGAAAGCTTTTCGTAAACTCTCCGAACGCAGTTGCAGGAAATGAGATCTCCAGATGTGATACATCATCTGCAAAATTCCAGAGCGAGAAAGCCGGTCTGGTAGATGTTGCAGAGACAGAAGAAGAGATTCTTGCAGATATCCGTTCTCTCGTATGCATGTTACCTTCTAACAACGAAGATGATGCTTCCTATGAGGCATGCGAGGATGATCTGAACCGTGTATGTGCAGATCTGGCGAATGCAGCAGAAGATACTGCAATCGCACTTGCAGAGATTTCTGATGACCATATTTTCTTTGAGACAAAACGTGATTTTGCGAAAGATATGGTAACAGGATTCATCAAATTAAACGGACTGACTGTTGGCGCCGTTGCCAATCGTTCAAAAGTATATAATGAAGAAGCAGAAGTTGTAGCAGAATTTGACGGATCTTTAACTGCTGACGGAGCAGATAAAGCAGCAGATTTTGTGCGTTTCTGTGATGCATTTGGAATTCCGGTGCTGACTCTTACGAATGTATCCGGATTTGCAGCAAGTGCATACGATGAGACACATCTTGCAAAAGCGGCAGCACGACTGACTTATGCATTTACAGAGGCAACTGTAGCAAAAGTAAACGTCGTGATCGGCAAAGCTTTTGGAAGTGCTTATGTAGCAATGAACAGCAAATCTGTCGGAGCAGATATGGTATATGCGTGGCCACAGGCAGAGATCGGTATGATGGATGCGAAGCTGGCTGCCAAAATCATGTATGCAGATACAGATGCTGAGACAATTAATGAGAAAGCAGCTGCTTATGCAAAGCTTCAGACAAGCCCGGATGCAGCAGCAAGAAGAGGATATGTGGATACGATCATCAATCCGGAAGATACAAGAAAATACATCATTGGCGCATTTGAGATGTTATTTACCAAGAGAGAGGATCGCCCGATGAAAAAACACGGAACAATTTAGAGAGGTGAGGCAAAGTGAAGAAAAAAATTAGCTTAATAATCTGTATGCTTGTAGCTGTATTATGCTTTACCGGTTGTTCCAATTCAGGCAATGAATTGAAGTATGACAAATCTTCTATTAAAGAATCAACAGAGTTTCTGATCAACTATTGCCAGAGTGCAGATGATGCGACGATTCAGCAGTGGGAAGATATGGACGACTTTAATCTGGAATATCAGCTGATGCAGTCAGGACTTCCGTATACAGCAGACGGATTTACCAGTGCACTGGAAAGCTGGCAGTCTGGAATCAAAGAGTGTGGAGCATATGTAAGTCATGGAGATTTCAAATATGAAACTTCCAAAGACGAACTTAAGGTTACAACAGCGGCAAAATTCAAAGACAGAGATGCCACATTGACATTTGTATATAACCAGAAATTAAAACTGGAGAGTATGACAGTTGACGGAAAATATTCCATGGGTGAAGTCCTGGAAAAAGCCGGCCTGAATACCGTACTTGGAATGGGAACGGTATTCGTTGTGCTGATCTTTATCTCCCTGATTATTTCTCTTTTCAGATTCATCCCTGCGCTGGAAGAAGCATGGAAGAACAGAGGAAAGAAATCGGCAAAAGAAGCTGAGGCTGTTGTAGTAGAAGAGGCAACACAGAGCGCATCTGCTGAGGCAGAAGATGTTACGGATGATACAGAGCTGGTAGCGGTTATTGCAGCGGCTATTGCAGAATATGAAGGAACAGGCACAGATGGATTTGTAGTAAGAAGCATCAGACGCCGTCCGTCTAATAAATGGAACGCATAGAGAATTTAGGAGGATTGAATCATGAAAAATTATACAATTACAGTAAACGGAAATGTATATGATGTAACTGTTGAAGAGAACGGCGCAGGCACAGCACCTGCAGCAGCACCAAGAGCAGCAGCACCTAAGGCAGCTCCTAAGGCAGCGCCGAAAGCAGCAGCACCTGCGGCTGGAAATGCCGGAAGCATTGAAGTAAAAGCAGGAGCAGCCGGAAAAGTATTTAAGCTGGAAGCAAGTGTCGGACAGAGCGTGAAGAAAGGTGATGCAGTTATCATCATTGAAGCAATGAAGATGGAGATTCCAGTAGTAGCTCCGGAAGACGGAACAGTTGCAAGCATTAACGTAGCAGTTGGAGACGCAATCGAATCCGGTGCAGTTTTAGCTACATTAAACTAATGTGAAACTGATTCCTTATGGAATGAATACGACTGGAGGTTAAGAAATGGAATATATAACATCAACATTGGGAAACCTCGTGCATCAGACAGCTTTTTTCAGTCTCACATGGGGCAATTTGATCATGATTGCTGTAGCATGTTTTTTCCTGTATCTGGCAATCGCGCGGGGGTTTGAACCTTTGCTCCTTGTGCCGATCGCATTCGGTATGCTGCTTGTAAATATCTATCCGGATATTATGCTGCATGCAGAAGATTCGGCAAATGGAACGGGCGGACTTCTGTATTATTTCTTTAAATTAGATGAATGGGCAATCCTGCCGTCTCTGATTTTCCTTGGAGTTGGAGCAATGACAGACTTTGGACCATTGATCGCGAATCCGAAGAGTTTCCTCTTAGGTGCTGCAGCACAGTTTGGTATTTTCGCAGCTTACCTTGGAGCGATGGCATTTGGATTCTCTGATAAAGCGGCCGCGGCTGTATCCATCATCGGTGGGGCGGATGGACCGACTTCCATCTTCCTTGCCGGAAAGTTACAGCAGACAGCAATTATGGGACCGATCGCAGTGGCGGCGTACTCGTACATGGCGCTTGTCCCGATCATTCAGCCGCCGATCATGAAGCTTTTAACAACAGAAAAAGAACGTAAGATCAAGATGGAGCAGTTAAGACCGGTATCCAAACTGGAGAGAATCCTGTTCCCGGTCATCGTTACAATCGTTGTTTGTGTGATCCTTCCTACAACAGCACCGCTGGTAGGTATGCTGATGCTCGGAAACCTCTTCCGTGAATCAGGTGTTGTAAGACAGTTGACAGAGACTGCTTCCAACGCACTGATGTATATCGTAGTTATCTTACTTGGTACATCTGTCGGAGCGACAACAAGTGCGGAAGCATTTTTGAACAAACAGACTATTTTCATCGTTATCCTTGGACTGATTGCATTTATGTTTGGTACAGCAGCCGGAGTATTATTCGGTAAGATCATGTGCAAAGTTACCGGGGGAAAAGTTAATCCGCTGATCGGATCAGCTGGAGTATCCGCCGTTCCAATGGCAGCCAGAGTATCCCAGAAGGTTGGAGCAGAGGCAGATCCTACGAACTTCCTTCTGATGCATGCAATGGGTCCGAACGTTGCCGGAGTTATCGGTACAGCAGTTGCAGCCGGAACATTTATGGCGATCTTCGGAGTTTAAGAACCGGATATTTCGTATGATAACGATTGAATACTGATTATATGGAGGAAGAAATAATGGCAGAAATTGAAAAAAAACCAATTAAAATAACAGAGACAATTCTGCGTGACGCACACCAGTCTCTGATTGCCACTCGTATGACAACAGAACAGATGCTTCCGATCATCGATAAGATGGACAAGGTTGGCTATCATTCTGTAGAGTGCTGGGGTGGTGCAACATTTGACGCATCTTTACGTTTCCTGAAAGAAGATCCATGGGAGAGACTTCGTAAATTCCGTGACGGATTTAAGAATACAAAATTACAGATGCTGTTCCGTGGACAGAATATCTTAGGATATCGTCCGTATGCAGATGATGTAGTAGAGTATTTCGTACAGAAATCGGTTGCAAATGGTATTGATGTGATCCGTATTTTTGACTGTTTGAATGACCTTAGAAACTTGCAGACGGCCGTTACAGCAGCAAACAAAGAAAAAGCAGAAGCACAGGTAGCGCTTTCCTATACACTGGGAGATGCTTATACACTGGATTATTGGGTAGATATCGCCAAGAGAATCGAAGATATGGGTGCTAATTCTATCTGTATCAAAGATATGGCGGGTCTGCTCCTTCCGTACAAGGCAACAGAGCTGATCGGTGCATTAAAAGAAGCTACAGATCTTCCGATCCAGCTTCATACACATTATACATCCGGTGTTGCTTCTATGACTTACTTAAAAGCAGTAGAGGCAGGTGTAGATGTCATTGATACTGCAATGTCACCATTTGCAATGGGAACATCACAGCCGGCAACAGAAGTTATGGTTGAGACATTCAAGGGAACACCTTATGATACAGGTCTGGATCAGAAATTACTTGCGGAGATCGCTGATTACTTCCGCCCGATCCGTGACGATGCATTAGACAGCGGACTGCTGAACCCGAAGAACCTTGGTGTAAATATCAAGACTCTTCTGTATCAGGTACCGGGTGGTATGCTTTCAAACCTGACATCTCAGTTAAAAGAGCAGAATGCAGAAGACAGATACTATGAAGTACTGGAAGAAGTGCCGAGAGTAAGAAAAGACTTAGGTGAGCCGCCGCTTGTAACACCGTCTTCACAGATCGTAGGTACACAGGCTGTATTTAACGTACTGATGGGCGAGCGTTATAAGATGGCTACAAAAGAGACAAAAGACGTATTAAGTGGTAAATACGGTGCAACTGTAAAACCATTTAACGAAGAAGTGAAGAAGAAAGTATTAGGAGACGATGCTGAGATCATCACATGCCGTCCGGCAGATCTGATTCCGGCAGAATTAGATACACTCCGCAAAGAGTGTGCACAGTGGATCCAGCAGGATGAAGATGTATTAACTTATGCATTATTCCCGCAGGTAGCTGTTGACTTCTTCAAATACAGAGAAGCACAGCAGACAAAGATCGATCCGAATGCTGCTGATACAGAGAACGGAAGTTATCCGGTATAATAACTTCTTTTAATTAAAAGTTGTATATTTTATATGCGATGCAGAAGTCCTGTCAGACAATGAAAGTTGTCCGGCAGGACTTTTTCATGTCCTGAAATGCCAGGATTCATGTCCAAATGTATAAGAAAATTCTGTGGTGTGCTATAATATGTGATACTGGCAGGGGAATATTGTACATCTACATAAGTTTTTCATACAAAGAGAATAATCATTCAGTGCCTGCCCTGCTACAAGCATAAAAGTAAGACGAAAGTCTTCGGATATGTGTACAGAGGGAGATGCGGGAATATATGCATTTAACAATAGCAATTATAGAAGACGAACAGCCGGCGCGTGAGCGAATCGGCGAGCTTGTCATACAGGAACTGTCCGGTGAGACGGAAGTTTATATAGAAAAATACGAAGACGCGGAGCGTTTTCTTAAAGCACTTGAAGAGAAGAAAGATACGGCGTATCCAGACGTTGTAATCTCTGACATTGACCTTCCGGGAATGAATGGAATTGAACTGGGAGCGGAGTTAAAAGGAAACGGCATAGAAACATATCTCGTATTTCTGACGTCTTTTGCAGAATTTGCGGCAGACAGTTATATACTGGAGGCTTATCAGTATATTCTGAAGCGGGATATGAAAGAGCGACTCGGAGATGTGCTCCGGGGGATTGCGAAGGAAAAGCAAACGAGCGAACAGGATTTCCTGTGGGTTGGAGATCATGAGAAGAAGTTGTTTTATAAAGACATCATCTGTGTGAGTAAGGTAAAAGGGCAGAAATACTCGGAGTACAGAACGAAGAAAGAAGTGTACAGGGAGCGGATGCCTTTATTTCAGATACAGGAACAACTGGGAACAGATGCATTTATCATGGTCGGACGAAGTTGTCTTGTAAATATTGAACACATTGCGGGTATTTCAGCAGAGTCGATGCAATTAGATAATGGGGATGTAATCGGAGCCGGAAGAGAACTGATTTGGGAAGTGAAACAAAAAGTAACTGCGTACTGGAGAAAAAACTAATGGGAAGAGAAAGAAAATGGACAAGTGTCCAACTGATAAATATCATATTCTGCGGACTGATGCAGATTTTTTATTTCTTCCCGTGGCTTAAGTATGGCAGCCTGCATTGTTCTCTGCATCGGTATATTTTCCGAGCATTGACAAGAAATGATTACATAGAAGCGTTTAACAAGACGTACTATCCGGGAAAAGATCTGGGGATTTATGAACAGAAGATGGCAATCCTGGTCCTTGTTTATCTGATGAGTTTTCTGGTGGCGCAGGTAGTGGATCTGCTTCTTTTATACCGGAATATGAACCAGATTCCGTACCGAGATCATCAGGGACTGTTTTGGGTTATCGCGATGACGTGGGTGTTCTTCCTTGAATATGCAGATTATCAGGGAGCAGATGAGCAGTTTTATATTCCGATGTCCATGTTCATTTACCTGAATACGTGGCTTGTGGTCAAAGGTGTCCAGTATTTTGCATGTAGGATGACAGAAAGTTTGGAGTATATGAATCTTTCCAGCCAGAAAAAGCTGGAGCAGAAAGAACAGGAAGTACTGGAACTTAAGGTAAATGTGCTGGAAGAGCGGTTCAAAGGAATGTTAAAGAGCCGGCAGGTTGTCCATGACATGAAGAATCATCTGTTGGCGCTAAGGCGTTATGAACAGGAAAGAGACTGGGATGGGATTCACGAATATCTGGAAAAATTAAGTGATGCGATACTGGTGCATAATTATCAGGTGTGGACAGGAAACCAGATGCTGGATATGATTCTGAACCAGAAGATGCAGGATGCGAAAGACTCCGGTGTACAGATGACGATCCAGACGGAAGTATTTACAAAATTGCCGTTTACGGACTGGGAGATCATCACGCTATTTGGGAATCTTCTGGATAATGCACTGGAGGCAACGCAGAAAGTGACTTCGGAAAATCCATGGATCCATGTGAAATTTATAAGACGGAACCGGCTTTTTTACGTGGAGATTGAGAACAGTGCAGAGGAAGCAGTGAGAGTGGAAAATGGACAGCTCCGGTCGCAGAAAGAAGAAAACGGACTGCATGGATACGGTATGAAAAATGTTCGGGAAATCGTAGAAAAACATGAAGGTGATCTGCAATATATAACTACAGATACCAGTTTTCTTGTCAGTGTATCCATATATGACATGAAATAGAGAAAATCTTAGGATTGAGAGGAAAAAGAAATGCAGAAGAAAAAGAGCAGAAGAAAAGAAAAAATATGTGTCGGAGTCATCGGATACGCGATATTTCTGATCTATTCCATGTGGCCGGTTTACCGGCTCCGGGATGGGTATCATTCCTTTTATGGTGTTTTCCGATTATTGTCGCAGAAAGGAGCTGCCGCACTGACAGACAGTTGCCGGGATGTGTGGGACGGCAATATGGGCGCCATAAAGATTCAGGTTGGCCTGTTTGTAATTATGCAGATCGTGGCAGTATTGTATCTGATACTGCTGATTTTAAACAAATACCGGTATATCCAGCCGGTTGTGATCGGTATTGCGATCACAGAGATGTTTCTGAGTGATTATGCAGCTTACGGTACAGTTGCGGATAATGTGATGGCATTTATGTTTTTTATGCCTATGGTAGTAATGAGTCTTCTTGAGCTTGCTCTGCAGAAGATGATCGATGTCTATGATGAAGCACTGGCAAGATCCAGAAATTATGAAGTGCAGGAACAGGAAAAGAAAGAAGAAGCGCACAGAAGACTGGATTTTCCAGGCAAATACACGAAACTTTTCTATCATATGATCTGGAAGAATTTCCGCTCTGACTGGAAAGATTACCGGCTTTTCTTACTCTGCGGAATCATGGTCGGAACACTGGCATTTTCCGGACTGGGAGCTTATGAGATGCTGTCTTCTTCCCACCGGGCTGATCTGTCTATGTATGGTGGCGAAGGACTTGGACGAATCCTGATCAATGCGATGATCCCGCTTGCGGCATGCTGCCTTTTCCTGATGGTATTTGTGCTGATCTTTTATCTCAGAAAATGGATTCAGAACTATAGTATCTTTGTAACACTCGGAATCAGAAGAAAGGCGCTCTGGACGATCGCCGGACTGGAAATCGGACTGGGATTTGTATTTTCCTATATAGGCGGAGTAATTGTCGGAAATGGAGTCCTTCTGCTTTTCCGTAAAATTGTCGGAAACATGGTGGGCGATCAGATCAATCTGTCATATGCAAGTAAAACAACGTATCTGGTATCACTTGCTGTTCTGTTCCTTGTCTATCTTGTTTCACTGATGGCGACAAGAGACATTGTGTCGGATTTTAACCTGATCTCAGCGGCAACACGTAATGTTGCAAAAGAGAAGATGCCGCGGAGGTTTTTGAAGATCATTACTGTGATCGGAGCTGCTATCTGCGGATACAGTGCTATTTCTTACAGCAAGATTTACAATTACGAGAAGATTACACTGATGCTGGCATTGTTTGTCGGACTGTTTCTTCTCTACCGCTTTGGCGGGACATTGTTGCTGCGAAAAGACAAGGCATCAAAAGGGTATCTGGGTACGCTTCTGAAACGCAATGACCGCTATCACCGTTCAAAGACAACTGCGTGGTATCTGGCAGCGCTTACAGCTTTGCATATCTGCGGAATGTTTTATTTTGCATTCCAGTCAGTATCTGTAACGGTTGCAGAACAACCGGAAAGCCTGTTCCCATATGATTTCATGTGCATTTCTTACGATGAAGACCAGAAGACATTTGAAAATCTGGAGAAACAGTACGGAGCAAAGGTTACGACTTATCCGATGGTAAGAATCTCGAATTCGGATAAAACGGAGAAGAATGAGGGCTATTATGAAAAACGAATACAGGGACAACAGATCGGTATTTCAGAATCTACTTATCATGCACTGAAAAAAGCAATTGATCCGGATTATAAACCACACTTTCTCCATCTGGATGCAAAGGGAGAGAAAGTCTATCTTGTGCACCAGCAGGACCGCTCTGTGAAAGCACAGCCGATAGACTGGACGTTTAGTAAGAAGAAACCCAATATCCATGTTGGCATTGTATGTGAAGGATATACGCCATATGAGCATTTTTCCGAGGAGACGACATATCAGCAACGTACAATCGCAGGCGAGGAGATTGGAAGCCTGACCGGATGTTTCCGCGATGGAAAACTGGAAAATCTCGTTGTGTTTTCGGATGCATTCTTCACAAAAGCACAGAATCTCTGGAAGACAACGAATGTGCTGAATGGTTCGTTTATTAAAAAGAAAACGGATGCGATTGAAGGGCTGACTGTGAAGCAGGGACCGACAAAACTGGTGTTGGTGAACAGTAAAGCGAAAGATCACAAAGCAATCAAGAGAGAACTGGAAAAATTCCAGGAAAAACATAAAGAAGATCAGGCTTACGATGCGGAAATCGCAAATTATTATGCGAAGGATGAAAGTGTAAAAGACCTGCGTACGGAACGCATGATGAAGCTGATCGTGAACCTGTTTGTCACGGCAACAATGCTTTTTATAAGCATGTTCCTTGTCTATATTAAAGTGCTTTCTGAACTGGATGAGAAGAACAAAAGAGCCGAATTTTTCACTTGTATGGGTATGAGAAAGAAAGAGAGAATCCGCATTCTTCTCGGTGAATTACATCTGATGTTCTGGCTTCCGGGAGCGTTTACCGCGCTTGTGACAGCTGTATTTACCGGAATTACATTCTATGTGCGGATGTATACAAATGCAGTTAAGCTACAGTTTATAACTCACGCAGTATGGCTCTGGGGCGGCTATATTCTTGTAGAACTTCTGTTTATGTGGCTGCTTGGAAAGTTTATGGTTCGAAAGGTGGAAAAAGACGATGAATAATCAGGAAATCATAAAAGTAGAAGATCTGACACGGAATTATCGGATGATCTACGCAGAGAATCCGGAAGACCGGGAGATCAAGGTGTTAAAAGGACTGAATTTCGCTGTGAAGACAGAAGAATTTGTCGGGATCATGGGAAAATCCGGCTGTGGAAAGACAACGCTTCTGAAAGTGCTTGGTCTGATCGATAAACCAACCGATGGTACATTGTATTTCAATGGCGTGGATTCGAGAAAACTGTGGAGCGACGAGCTTGCTGATATCCGCAGAAGAAAAATGGGATTTGTATTTCAGGATTTTTATCTGCTTGACAGTCTTTCGGTAGAAGATAATATCATGGTTCCGATGGTGCTTGATAAAGCGCCGGTGAAGGACTGTCTGGAAAAAGTAGCTTATTATATGGAGAAATTTGGTCTGATGCATCTGACAAAGAAGAAACCGAATGAACTGTCCGGCGGGGAGCGTCAGCGGGTAGCAATCTGCCGCGCGCTCATTAATGATCCCGAACTCATCCTTGCAGATGAACCGACAGGCAATCTCGATACCCAGTCAGGACAGATCGTTATTGATGCACTGACCGAGATTAACGAGAAAATGAAGAAAACAATCCTTATGGTTACGCATGATCCGAAAATGGCAAGCTATTGCAGCCGGATTATTTTGCTGAAAGACGGACAGATTCTGGAAGAACTGAAAAGAGAAAAAGACCAGGATGCGTTTTACCACAGAATTGTGGACAAGATGCAGGAACTGTAGGAGGAGTGGATATGCATATACTGGAAGTGAAAGAACTGGTGCGTGATTACAGCATTATCAGTGAAGATAAAAAAGAAAGGACGCAGATCCATGTATTGAAGGGACTGGATTTTTCCGTGGAGGCAGGAGAATTCGTCGGAGTCATGGGTAAATCCGGCTGTGGAAAGACGACGCTCTTAAAGACTCTCGGTCTGATCCACCGTCCTACGTCCGGAAGTGTCTGGCTTGAAGGAGAAGATACCGGAAAACTGCCGGAAGAAAAGAGGGCAGACATCCGCAACCGGAAGATCGGATTTATTTTTCAGGATTTTTACCTGATGAACAGTTTGTCTGTTGAAGAAAATATTATGCTTCCGATGATGATCGCAAAGAGCGAGCCGGAAGAAATGAGGAAAAGAGCTGCCGCCTATGCCACGCAGTTTGAGATTGCACATCTGCTTAAGAAATATCCATACGAGCTGTCCGGCGGAGAGCGTCAGAGAGTGGCGATCTGCCGTGCACTCATGAATGAACCGGAACTGATTCTTGCAGATGAACCGACAGGAAATCTGGATTCCCGATCCGGGCAGATCGTGATTGATGCGCTTGGAAAAATCTCGAAAGAACTTGGAAAAACGATTCTTATGGTGACGCATGATCCGAAGATGGCGAGCTGTTGCGGGCGGATTCTGCTTCTGAAAGATGGAGTTATTCTCAAAGAATTGAAGGCAGGGGAAGACAAAGATGCATTTTACAGGGAAATAACCGGGCAGATGGAATGTTTATAGTCCTTGAATATTTTCTCGAATTTATATATAATGGATACGGTAAATTGAGAAGAAAAGGACAAAAACGATATGGGAAATAAAAATGAATTACTTCAGAAGATAGATGAAGGTTATTCAAAATTCAGCAAAGGTCAGAAAAAACTGGCGGATTTTATCAAAGAAGATTATGATAAAGCGGCATTTCTGACTGCTGCGAAGATGGGGGAAGAAGTCGGCGTCAGTGAGTCTACGGTTGTAAGATTTGCGATGGCGCTTGGATATGACGGCTATCCGGGATTCCAGAAAGCGCTGGGCGAGATGGTTCGTACCAAATTAAATTCCATCCAGAGAATGGAAGTCACATATGGACGCATCAGTCAGGGCGAGATACTGACATCTGTATTACAGTCAGATATTGATAAGATCAAGCTGACGATGCAGTCCATTGACCATGAATCATTTGAACTTGCAGTGGAGACGATTCTGAATGCGAAGAAGATCTATGTGATCGGTATCAGAAGCTGTGCACCGCTTGCAAGTTTTCTTGGGTTTTATCTGAACCTGATCTGTGATAATGTAGTTGCTGTGCACACAAACAGTTCAAGTGAGATTTTTGAACAGCTTATCCGGATCGATGAAGACGATGTGATCATCGGAATCAGCTTCCCGCGGTATTCCATGCGTACTTTAAAAGCGCTGGAATTTGCAAGCAACCGCAAGGCAAAAGTAATCACGCTGACAGACAGCGTTCATTCGCCGATGACGTTATATTCTTCCTGCAATCTGATCGCGCGAAGTGACATGGCGTCTATCGTAGATTCACTTGTAGCACCTCTGAGCGTGGTAAATGCGCTTGTGGTAGCACTCTGTATGAAGAAGCAGGATGAAGTCATCACAACACTGGAGACGCTGGAACGGATCTGGGATGAGTATCAGGTATACAGCAAAGATGAACTGAACATGGTAGATGATAAAGTAGAACTGTCTTCGTCCAAAGCACAGATAGATGGAGAAGAGACTTATGAATAAAGTATTGATCGCAGGCGGTGGCGCTGCGGGCATGATGGCGGCAGTTATGGCGGCAAGAGAAGGTTGCGCGGTTACACTGTTTGAAAAAAATGAAAAACTGGGCAAGAAGGTATTTATCACAGGAAAAGGTCGTTGCAATCTGACAAATGCCTGTGATGTAGAAGATCTGTTTCCGGCAGTGAAAACGAATGCGAAGTTTCTGTATAGTAGTTTTTACGGATTTACAAACCAGGATGTCATGGATTTCTTTGAAGAGCTTGGCATGCGGACGAAGATTGAACGAGGGGAACGGGTATTCCCGTTATCTGATCATTCTTCCGATGTGATCCGTACTTTGGAAGAAGAGATGAAGAGACTTGGTGTGAAGATCTGCCTGAATACATCTGTGAAGAAGATTGAAGCGAAGGACGGGCATTTTACAGGCGTCGTATTATCTGATGGAAAGAAAGTGTCCGGAGATGCGTGTGTCGTTGCAACCGGAGGCATCTCTTATCCGTCTACAGGTTCTACCGGGGACGGCTACCGGTTTGCAAAAGAACTGGGACTTGAAGTGACAGACTGTCTGCCGTCGCTTGTACCGATGGAGACTCAGGAAGACTGGGTGCCGGAGCTTCAGGGACTGTCTCTTCGAAATGTAAATGCGGTTATCCGAGACGGTAAGAAGAAGCTGTATGAAGACTTTGGAGAGATGCTTTTCACGCACTACGGCGTTAGCGGTCCGCTTATGTTAAGTGCCAGCAGTGTAATTGGCAAGAAACTAAAAGATCATCCACTGACATTGGAAATCGACTTGAAACCGGCATTGTCTATAGAGCAGCTCGATCAGAGAGTCCTGCGTGATTTTGAAGAAAACCATAACCGACAGTTCAAGAATGCGATCCACAAGCTGTTTCCGGCGAAACTCATTCCGGTGATGCTCAAACTTAGCGGAATCGATCCGGAGAAAAAGGTCAATGTAATTTCCAGAGAGGAAAGACAGCATTTTGTTTCCCTGATCAAAAAAATTCCAGTGACATTAACCGGACTGCGCGGCTATAATGAGGCAATCATCACAAAAGGTGGTGTCAGCGTGAAAGAGATCGATCCGGGCACGATGGAGGCAAAGACAGTATCTGGCTTGTATTTTGCAGGAGAAGTACTGGATCTGGATGCAGTGACCGGAGGATTTAATTTACAGATTGCATGGTCTACTGCATGTGCGGCTGCAAGAGCCTGTGCATGGCAGAAATAAATGGATATGTATATGCTTACGTGCTGTTTTGGAAAACAGACAAAGATTGTAACGGGAAGGCACGTGAGTTTGAAAAGCAAGCTATATATTATTAAAATTAAATAAAACAGATAGAGAAAGAGGGCAGAAGAATGGGATATAATATCGCAATTGACGGACCGGCAGGAGCCGGAAAAAGCACCATTGCGAAACTGGTGGCAAAAGAAAAAGGATACATTTATGTAGATACAGGAGCGATGTACCGTGGAATGGCAATTTATTTTCTGGAAAAGAATATTTCGCCGGAAGATACAGAAACGATCGCAGCAGACTGCAAGAATGTAAAAGTAACGATCGGCTATGAAGAAGGCGGACAGCAGGTCTACTTAAACGGTGAGAATATCACAGGGAAATTAAGAGAAGAAGCAGTAGGAAATATGGCGTCTAAGATCTCTGCAATCCCGGCAGTCAGAGAAGCACTTTTAGGACTGCAGAGAGATCTTGCAAAAACAAAAGATGTTGTCATGGACGGACGTGACATCGGTACCTGTGTATTACCAGATGCAGATGTGAAAGTATTTTTAACTGCAAGTGTACAGACAAGAGCAAAACGTCGTTTTGATGAACTGACAGAAAAAGGTGAAACTTGTGATCTCGCCGAGATTGAAAAAGACATTGAAGAGCGCGACAGAAGAGATATGACGAGAGAGATCGCACCGCTTAGACAGGCAGAAGATGCGACACTCGTAGACAGCTCAGATATGACAATCCCGGAAGTAGTTGCCGCAATTACGGCGCTCTGCCATTAGGAGGCATATATGAAAGTTGAACTTGCGAAGACAGCGGGATTTTGCTTCGGAGTAAAGCGGGCAGTGGATACTGTATACAGACAGATAGAAGCACACCCAGACAGTCCGATTTACACATACGGACCGATCATCCATAATGAAGAAGTCATCAAAGATATGAAAAAACACGGCGTGAAGGTGATTGGAAGCGCAGAAGAGCTGGAGAATCTGGACAGCGGAATCGTAATCATCCGGTCTCACGGAGTAGCAAAAGAAGTCTACGATTTGTTGACTGAAAAAGGACTGACCTGTGTGGATGCAACCTGCCCATTTGTCAAGAAAATCCATAAAATTGTCCAAGAGCAGAGCGCACAGGGTGCACACATTGTTGTGATCGGAAATTCGGAACATCCTGAAGTGCAGGGCATTAAAGGATGGAGTGGAAATGATGTGACAGTCATCCAGACTGTAGAAGAAGCGAAAAGTTTTCAATTAAAAAATAAAAAGCAAAAACTGTGTGTCGTATCTCAGACGACATTTAATTACAATAAATTCAAAGATATAGTTGAAATTATTGAGAAAAAGAGGTATGATATACTTGTTTTAAATACGATTTGCAGTGCAACAAAAGAGCGCCAGGAAGAGGCTCGCGACATTGCAAAGAGGGTGGACGCTATGATTGTTATAGGAGACAAGAGAAGCTCTAATACCCGCAAACTATTTGAGATATGCAGTAATGCATGTGCGGATACGTACTATATACAGACACTTGACGATTTTGATATGAATCAATTAAGGTCCGTGGAAACAGTAGGTATTACAGCAGGGGCATCCACGCCCAATAAAATAATTGAGGAGGTTCAAAATAATGTCAGAATTAACTTTTGAACAAATGTTGGAAGAATCATTTAAGACAATCAGAAATGGAGAAGTCGTAGATGGTACAGTCATTGATGTAAAACCGGATGAGATCATCTTGAATATCGGCTACAAAGCAGACGGTATCATTATGAGAAATGAGTATACGAACGAACCTAACGTAGATCTGACAACAGTCGTATCTGTTGGAGATCCAATGACAGTAAAAGTACTGAAAGTAAACGACGGAGAAGGTCAGGTGCTGTTGACATACAAGAGACTGGCTGCCGAGAAAGGAAATGAGAGACTGAAAGAAGCTTATGAGAACCATGAAGTTCTGAAAGCTCCGGTTGCACAGATCCTTGGCGGTGGATTGAGCGTAGTTGTTGATGAGGCAAGAGTCTTTATCCCTGCAAGTCTTGTATCTGATACCTACGAGAAAGATCTGAGCAAATATCAGGATCAGGAGATCGAATTCGTTATCAGCGAGTTTAATCCTAGAAGAAACCGCGTGATCGGTGACAGAAGACAGCTTCTTGTTGCAGAGAAAGCAGAAAAACAGAAAGAACTGTTTGCTAAATTACAGGTTGGAGATACTGTAGAAGGAACTGTTAAGAATGTTACAGACTTCGGAGCGTTTATCGACCTTGGCGGAGTAGACGGACTCCTTCACATCTCAGAGATGTCTTGGGGACGCGTTGAGAATCCGAAGAAAGTATTCAAAGTTGGCGATGAACTGAAAGTCCTGATCAAAGACATTCACGATACAAAGATCGCGCTCAGCTTAAAATTCCCGGAGACTAATCCATGGGCAGATGCAGCTGAGAAGTATGCAGTAGGAACTGTAATCGAAGGAAAAGTTGCAAGAATGACAGACTTCGGAGCATTTGTTGAATTAGCTCCTGGAGTAGATGCACTTCTTCATGTATCACAGATTTCCAGAACACATGTTGATAAACCGTCTGATGTACTGTCTGTAGGACAGACAGTAACAGCTAAGATTGTTGATCTTAATGAAGCTGACAAGAAGATCAGCCTGAGCATGAAAGCTTTAGAGCCGGCTGAGTCAGAGGCTTCACAGAACGAAAGCTCTGAAGAGTAATCGTACTGTAAGAATTCAAGCGTATATATAAAAGCGAAAGAGAAAAGATAGAGGTTTCATACCTCTATCTTTTGTGTGTCTGAACATCTGTTAAAAAATGAACAAGATGTTCATTAAAATGTACAAAAAAATCACTTGACACACTGGTAAGTCTGGTGCTTTTTGGGTATAGTTAATATGAAAATTAAAAGGAAGGAAGGAAAAGGGAATGGCATTGTTAACTTTTAAGGGTGGTATTCATCCGGATGACGGTAAGCGTCTTGCAAAAGACAAGGCAATCGTTGATGTTAAACCCACAGGAGATCTGGTATATCCGGTTTCCCAGCACATCGGGGCGCCTGCCAATCCGATCGTAGCAGTTGGCGATCATGTTTTAAAAGGACAGATGATAGCAGAAGCCGGAGGATTTGTTTCTGCACCAATCTATGCTTCAGTATCAGGAACAGTTAAGGCGATCGCTCCACATTTGAACCCGACTGGAGGTACTGTCAACAGCATTGTCATTGAAAATGATGGTGAATATAAAGAAGTAGAATATCCTGCGGTAAAACCAGTTGATGAGATGACAAAGGAAGAGATCCTTAACGCAATTGGCAACGCAGGTGTTGTTGGTATGGGAGGAGCAGGTTTCCCGACCAGAGTTAAGCTTTCTCCAAAAGAACCTGACAAGATTGATTACATTATTGCAAACTGTGCAGAATGTGAACCATATATCACAGCAGACTACAGAACAATGATCGAAACACCGGAGAAACTGGTAGAAGGTATGAAGATCGTTCTGAGACTTTTCGATAACGCGAAAGGTATATTCGGTGTTGAGGATAACAAACCAGATTGTATCGCAAAATTAAAAGAACTCACAGCAGGTGACCCACGTCTGGAAGTTCTGGCGCTTAAGACAAAATACCCACAGGGTGGTGAGCGTCAGCTTATTTATGCGACGACAGGTCGTGCGATTAACTCTGCTATGCTTCCGGCAGATGCAGGATGCGTTGTAGACAACGTTGCAACACTTGTAAGCATTTATCAGGCTGTAGCAGAAGGAAAACCTTCTATGGAACGTGTCGTAACAGTCAGCGGAGATGCAGTGAATGAACCAGGTAACTTCCGTGTTCCGTTTGGTATGAACCAGGCTGAGCTGGTAGAAGCTGCCGGTGGATTCAAGACAGAGCCGGAGAAATTGATTTCAGGTGGTCCGATGATGGGATTTGCAATGTTTTCACTAGATGTTCCGGTTACAAAGACATCATCATCCATTCTTGGATTTACAAAAGACGAAGTAGCAAAATTCGAGCCAACCGCATGTATTAACTGCGGACGATGCGTAGATGCCTGCCCAAGCCGTCTGATTCCATCTCGACTTGCAGATTATGCAGAGCATCATGACGAAGAGACCTTTACAAAACATAATGGTCTGGAATGTATGGAATGTGGATCATGCAGTTTCGTCTGTCCGGCAAAACGTCAGTTGAAACAGGCAATCGGTTCTATGAGAAAAATTGCACTTGCTAATCGTAAGAAGAAAAAATAAGAGAAGAGAGGAAGAGGTGAACAAACGTGAGTGAGAACAATTATAAACTGTCATCTTCACCACATATTCGTGACAAAGTTACCTCCAGCAATATCATGCTTATGGTTGTTATTGCACTTTTGCCGGCTTCGGCATTCGGAGTTTATAACTTTGGAATACCAGCACTGATCGTACTGATCAGCACAACCGTATCAGCGGTTCTTACAGAGTACATATATGAGAAACTGATGCACAAGAAGATTACCATCAACGACTGGAGTGCAGTTGTTACCGGTCTGTTGCTTGGCCTTAACATGCCGGCTTCAGCACCATGGTGGATGGGCGCTCTTGGTAGTGTATTTGCAATTCTCGTTGTAAAACAGTTATTCGGAGGACTGGGACAGAACTTCATGAACCCGGCGCTCGGTGCAAGATGTTTCCTGCTGATTTCTTTTGCAGGACCGATGACAAAGTTTGTTTACGATGGAGTATCCGGACCGACACCGCTTGCTACTTTAAAAGACGGTGGCTCTGTTGATTCCATGAAGATGCTTATCGGAACAATTCCGGGAACAATCGGTGAGACATCTGTGATCGCAATCATTATCGGAGCAGTATTCCTTATTATGCTTGGTATTATTGATTTGCGTATTCCGGGAACATACATTGTATCCTTTGTTATTTTCGTCGGAATTTTCGGACCATTTACAAAAGCACATGTAGGATTCTTTGATCCACAGTACATCACAGCACACCTTTGCGGTGGTGGTCTGATGCTCGGAGCATGGTTCATGGCAACCGATTATGTAACATCTCCGATTACGAAAAAAGGACAGTATGTATATGGTATCCTTCTTGGAGTACTGACCGGACTGTTCCGTCTGTTCGGTGGTTCCGCAGAAGGGGTATCTTATGCGATCATCATCAGTAACCTTTTAGTCCCACTGATTGAAAGAGTTACTCTTCCAAAACCATTTGGTAAAGGAGGAGAAAAATAATGAAGAAAAATCCAATTATTAAGAATGCACTTATTCTTACAATTATTACATTAATCGCAGGATTAGGTCTTGGCTTTGTATATGAGATCACCAAAAACCCGATCGCACAGGCGCAGGAAAAAGCTAAGAAAGAAGCATGGCAGGCGGTATTTACAGATGTAGATGCGAATGCTTTTGAAGCACAGGACGTAGATGCGAAGATTGCAGATAAAGCGATCAAATCAGTCGGTGCAAAAGCAACTGTCGATGAAGTCTGTAAAGCAGGTGACAAAGGATATGTAATCACAACCACAGACAAGGAAGGTTATGGTGGAGATATCCAGATTACAGTAGGTATTACTTCTGATGGTACAGTAAACGGAATTTCTATCTTATCGATCAGCGAGACAGCCGGTCTTGGTATGAAAGCAAAAGAGCCGAAGTTCTACAATCAGTACAAGGGCAAGAAAGCTGAGAAATTCGTTGTATCAAAAGATGGTGGAGACGGTGAACAGATCGATGCAATCAGTGGTGCAACAATTACATCACGTGCAGTTACAGGAGCTGTCAACGTAGCACTGGCTTATTATCAGAATGCATTTTAGGAGGTAGCAGACATGAACAGATGTACTGAAAGACTATATAATGGTTTAGTTAAAGAGAATCCTACCTTCGTGCTGATGCTTGGTATGTGTCCTACACTTGCCGTAACTACATCCGCAACCAATGGTGTTGGTATGGGTTTGTCAACAACAGTAGTATTGGTATTATCCAATATGCTGATTTCCATGTTACGTAAGATCATCCCGGATTCAGTCAGAATGCCGGCATTCATCGTAGTCGTAGCATCATTCGTAACAATTGTACAGTTTCTTCTGGAAGGTTTTGTACCGAGTCTTTATGACGCACTTGGTCTTTACATTCCACTGATCGTAGTAAACTGTATTATCTTAGGACGTGCAGAAAGCTATGCTTCCAAGAACCCGGTTCTTCCGTCAATCTTTGACGGTATCGGTATGGGACTTGGATTTACTGTAGGTCTTACATGTATTGGTATTGTACGTGAGCTGATCGGAGCAGGACAGATCTTCGGTAAACAGATTATTCCGATCGCTGACGAAGCAGCAGGAAAAGCCGGATATGTACCGGTTACAATCTTTATTCTTGCACCGGGAGCATTCCTGGTACTTGCAGGACTGGTTGCTCTTCAGAACAAGATCAAAGCCAATGCTGCCAAGAGGGGTAAAGAAGTTGTAGAAGCTAAGGGATGCGGCGAAGGCTGTGCATCATGTAATGGATGCGGCGGAAAAGTATTCCCTACAGGAAACGAAGAATAGGAGGAGTACATAGATGAAAGAATTATTACTTATCGCAATTGGATCTGCGATTGTCAACAACGTTGTACTCAGCCAGTTCCTGGGAATCTGTCCATTCCTTGGAGTATCCAAAAAGGTTGAGACTGCTTCCGGTATGGGAGGAGCTGTAATCTTCGTTATTACAATCGCATCATTCTTTACAAGTTTGATTTATAAGTTTATTTTGTTACCATTGAATATTTCTTACCTGCAGACGATCGTATTCATTCTCGTAATCGCTGCACTGGTACAGTTTGTAGAGATGTTCCTGAAGAAGAGCATGCCGTCTCTGTATAATGCACTTGGTGTGTATCTTCCTCTGATCACAACAAACTGTGCAGTACTTGGTGTAGCACTTACAAACGTTCAGAATGAGTATTCTATTCTGGAAGGTGTGATCAATGGTATCGGTACTTCTGTCGGATTTGCAATCGCAATTGTGATCATGGCAGGTATCCGTGAGAAGATCGAATACAATGATGTATCTGAGTCATTCCAGGGAACTCCTATCGTACTGCTTACAGCAGCACTGATGTCAATTGCGTTCTTTGGATTCTCAGGATTAATATAGGAGGAAACAGACTATGAGTATAACAGGTATTATTTTAGCTGCTGCAATCGTAGGCGGCACCGGATTATTCATTGGTGTGTTCCTTGGTATTGCAGGAAAGAAATTTGCAGTAGAAGTAGATGAGAGAGAAGAAGCAATCCTTGAAGTATTGCCTGGAAACAACTGTGGTGGTTGTGGATATGCAGGATGTTCCGGACTTGCAGCTGCTATTGTGAAAGGCGAAGCTGAAGTTGGAGGATGTCCGGTCGGTGGAGCTCCGGTTGCAGCAAAGATTGGTGCGATCATGGGACAGGAAGCCGGTGCACAGGTACACGAAGTAGCATTTGTAAAATGTGCAGGAACCTGTGACAAAGCAAAACAGGAATATGAATATCACGGACTGAACGACTGTGTTATGATGAACATGATGCAGGCGGGAGGACCGAAAGGATGTAATTATGGATGTCTTGGAGAAGGAACATGTGTGAAAGCCTGTCCGTTTGATGCCATCCATATTGTAAACGGAGTTGCTGTTGTAGACAAAGAAGCATGTAAAGCATGTGGTAAATGTGTGGCAGCTTGTCCGAAACACCTGATCGAGATTGTACCGTATGACCAGAAACACCTCGTACAGTGCAGCTCTAAGGACAAAGGTAAAGATGTTATGTCTGTATGTTCCGTTGGATGTATCGGATGTAAGATGTGTGAGAAGATCTGTAAATTCGACGCTGTTAAGGTTGAGAATAACATTGCACACATTGATCCGGAAAAATGTATCGGATGCGGTGCATGTGCAGCAAAATGTCCGAAGAAGATCATTCTGTAGAAGAACGTCTTTTTCAGAGATTTATGAAATTGGGATACAGGAGAATCGTATGAAAAGATCTTTCAAAACGATAATATCCGAAGGATATGAACAATTCATAAAAGATATAAAGCAAACAAAATGGGCGATTATTGTTATAATCGCCTATTTTGTGTTTGGTAGAAAATTTATTTATAGTATTTGTCCGCTCATTATTCTTACCGGATATCCATGTCCGTCCTGCGGACTTACAAGAGCCGGTATCCGGCTATTGCATTTTGATTTTGAAGGAGCATGGCATATGCATCCATTTATCTATGTGGTTGCAATTCTTGTATTTCACTATTGTTGGAACCGTTATATCAGGCTTCAGTTAAGGCAGCCAAAGAGTATGAAGATACTTGCAGGAATCGCACTTGTGGCACTTGTGATTTTTTATATTTACCGCATGGTGTGTTATTTTCCGGGGGAACCACCGATGAGCTATTACTCTGGGAATCTGCTGCATACTTGCAAAAATTTCCTTGCAAATTTATTTGTCCAATGATTTTATATAATAAATTTTTAATTTGGATATCATTCCGAAACCTGTGTCAACAGAATGAATCTGTATCAAATCTGTTAATCATTCTGAATAACAGGATTATTCGGTGTCAACTCTTATGATCTGCTGTCTGTATTCATTAAAGAATGGAATCTTAAACTTATCAGTTAAAACACTCTCATATAAATTAGCAGCCTGGATATCTGTGTGGAGCATGGAAAGCCCTGTCTCTGATAAGCTGTCTGTCTGTGTTAGCTTCGTAATCAATGGGATGCGAGAAGTCTGCTTAAGTATTGTAAGGACAGAAGACTGATCCATTCGGAAACCGAGAAGGCGTGCATACTGACAATTTCCACGAGCCTGATAATCCAGCATATCTGCGGTTTTAATCTTCAAAAGAATATGAAGCAGTGACCGGCTGATTCTTGTATAGGTAAGATCTCTTGATTTCAGAAGATCACAAAACTGTTCGTAAGAGATCAGGTCATCAATGTGATTCATGATCCGGTTTGCAAGATCCTCTGTGATATCAAGATATTTCATAAGAGAATCTGAAGTTTCGTTCATAAGCCGGTATTTCAGAAGAAGTGAAAAATCATTTGCATATACCGGATACCGAATCAGGTGTGTATCCCGAAGAAGATCAATGCAAGCAGAAGGTACCTGGTCTTCCAGTCTTGTCAGTACATCAGAGAGCGGTGGTTCGTCGTAAATGCTGTCACTTCTTAAATGAATCGAACTTCCGGCCTGCGCAAGGAGTCTGCGGATCGCAGAGGCAGAACTGTAATTTCCGGACAGATCCCGATCATGATAACCGGACTCTTTACGCTGGATTGTATAGCCTTTGATCAGGCTTCCGGTCTGATATAATGCTTTGATATATTCGATGCCGAGAATGTTGTTCGGTTCATCCAGTACCTGATCCACATTTTCATCTTTTAAATAGGAGGATAATGCCTGCTGCCTTGCGCGCGGAAAAGAAAGCCCCTTGCGCAGTGCTTCTTTCAGATAGAAGGTATAATCCTCCGGTTCCTCTGTAAGAATCCCGGCGATACGTTCCAGTAGTGCATAGTCTCCACATTCACTTCCGAAACAGAGTGCATCTACACAGCCAAGATGGTTAAGCAAAGAAACAGCACCTGTGGCGAAATATTCGGCGCTTCCAGTTGCGTAGCAGACCGGAAGTTCAAAGACGGCGGCAACACCACTTTCCAGAGCTACCTGGGCGCGCAGATGCTTTGGCATGATCGCGGGTGTTCCACGCTGTACATAATTTCCACTCATAATAACAAGAACAGCGTCTGCTCCGGTGATTTCTTTTGCTTTTCTTATATGGTATAAATGCCCGTTATGAAAGGGATTGTATTCAGCAATCAGTCCGACAATTTTCATAAAAAATCTCCTTGTATATCTATTTGAAATTGATTATACTATAAAAAGGGACTTTAGGTCAAAAAAGTCATTATTTTCACATTTTGTTTATTACAATTGTTTTCAGGAGAGAAAGGAGGATATATATGAGCCAGGAAATCGAAGATATACTGACAGAAGATGAGATTAAAGAGATGTTGGAAAATCGGCAGTACAAAGAATTAAAAGAACAACTGGAAAGTAATATGTATCCTGTTGACCTCGCTGAGATTTTAGAGGATTTTGACCAGAAGCAGCTTGTTATGATCTTCCGGCTTCTTGCTAAAGAAGAAGCGGCTGAGACGTTTACTTATATGAACAGTGACATGCGTGAGATTCTGATTAATGCACTGACTGATTCCGAGTTGGAAGAAGTCATGGAAGAAATGTATCTGGATGATACGGTCGATGTGCTGGAGGAGATGCCGGCGAATGTTGTTGACCGTCTCCTGATGGTGACAGATGAAGAGACAAGAGTGCAGATCAATCAGCTCCTGCAATATCCGGAGGACAGTGCGGGCAGCATTATGAATGTGGAGTATATTGCACTCCGTAAAGAGATGACGGTTGCAGAATCTATTTTGAAGATTCGTCAGGTCGGTTTGAACCGGGAGACAATTTATACCTGTTATGTCACGGAAAAGCGTAAGCTTATCGGTCTTGTAGATGTCAAAGAATTACTGACGACCAGTGAATCGAAGACAGTGGAAGAGATCATGGAGACAAACATGCTCTATGCACATACAACAGATGACCAGGAGGAAGTTGCACTGACGATCCGCAAATATGGTCTGATCGCACTTCCAATCGTAGACCATGAGATGTGTATGGTCGGTATTGTAACAGTAGATGACGCAATGGATGTATTGCAGGAAGAGACGACGGAAGATATCAGTATCATGGCGGGTGTCAATCCGAATGAAGAATCTTATTTTGGGACAACGGTTATGGAACATGTGAAAAGCCGAATCCCATGGCTTCTGTTTCTGATGCTATCGGCAACCGTGACACAGATGATCATGAACAGTTATGAATCAGCGCTTGCCATTATGCCGCAGCTCGCAGGATTTGTCCCGATGTTGACAGGTACCGGAGGAAACTGCGGTTCCCAGAGCTCAACACTGGTGATCCGGGGACTGGCAGTCGGCGAGATTGAATTCCGGGATCTCCTGAAAGTAATATGGAAAGAAATCCGTATCGCAGTATGTATCAGTATTGTGCTTGCTGTGGTAAATGGACTGCGAATTATGCTGATGGGGCAGGGCGATGCGCTGATGGCATTTACGATCGGTCTGACGATGGCTTGTACCGTTGTGATCGCCAAAGTTGTTGGATGTACACTTCCGCTTATCGCAAAGCGGGTAGGTCTGGACCCGGCGATTATGGCAACACCTCTGATTTCAACACTGGTAGATATCAGCACGATCAGCGTATACTTTGCAATTGTCAGTGCAGTATTTCAGTTATAGATGCGTGATATATGCATATAGACAGAAAAAATGAGATAAAGTGACAGAATGTATGAAAAAATACACATAAGAGACCTTGTTTGCAAGGTCTCTTTGTATTATAATAGTCCTATCTGAGAAAATATGGAAAGGAGTCTATTTATCATGGGATTCATAGATGAGATTAAAGCAAAAGCAAAAACAAGCAAAAAGACAATCGTTCTTCCAGAAACAGAAGACAGCAGAACTTATGAAGCAGCAGAAGCTGTATTAAAAGAAGGAACAGCTAATCTGATCCTGATCGGAAGCGAAGAAGAGATCGCAAAGAACAAAGGATCTTTTGATATCAGCGGAGCTACTATTGTAGATCCTGCAACGTCTGAAAAGACAGACGCATACATTGCAAAACTTGTTGAATTAAGACAGAAAAAAGGAATGACAGAAGAACAGGCAAGAGAGCTTCTTCTGACAAATTACTTATATTATGGTGTTATGATGGTTAAGATGAAGGATGCTGACGGTATGGTATCCGGAGCATGCCATTCTACAGCAGATACATTAAGACCATGCCTTCAGATCCTGAAGACAAAACCAGGTACAAAACTCGTATCCGCTTTCTTCGTAATCGTAGTACCGGATTGCGATATGGGAGCTGACGGAACATTTGTATTTGCAGATTCCGGTCTGGAGCAGAATCCGGATCCAGAGAAACTTGCAGCAATCGCACTTTCTTCTGCAGATTCTTTCGAACTGCTGACAGGAAAAGAGCCAATCGTTGCAATGCTTTCACACTCTACTAAGGGAAGTGCAAAACATCCTGACGTAGACAAAGTTGTAGAAGCTACACGTATTGCAAAAGAAAATGCAAAAGAAGGTTTATTATTAGATGGAGAGTTCCAGCTTGACGCAGCAATCGTTCCGGAAGTTGGAGCATCCAAAGCACCGGGCAGCCCGGTTGCAGGTAAAGCAAATGTACTCGTATTTCCAGACCTGGATGCTGGTAATATCGGATACAAACTTGCACAGAGACTTGGTAAAGCAGAAGCTTACGGTCCTTTAACACAGGGAATTGCAGCGCCGGTTAATGATCTTTCAAGAGGATGCAGCGCAAAAGACATTGAAGGTGTTGTTGCCATTACAGCTGTACAGTGTATGGCTGAAGAATAAAAAAGAGAGGAAAAAAGATTATGAACGTATTAGTAATCAACTGTGGAAGTTCTTCATTGAAGTTCCAGCTGATCAATTCTGATTCAGAGCAGGTTCTTGCAAAAGGACTTTGTGAGAGAATTGGAATTGATGGAAGCCTTACTTATCAGCCGGCAGGCGGAGAGAAAGTCAAATCTGACAAAGCTATGCCGACTCATACAGAGGCTATTCAGTTCGTTATTGACGCACTGACAGATGACAAGACAGGTGTCGTAAAAGACTTAAAGGAAATTGGGGCAGTCGGACACCGTGTTGTACATGGCGGAGAGAAGTTCGCCAAATCTGTAGTAATTACAGATGAAGTTATGAAAGCAATCGAAGAGTGTAATGACCTTGCACCTCTTCATAACCCAGCTAACCTGATTGGTATCAATGCATGCCAGAAATTAATGCCGGGTACGCCGATGGTAGCTGTATTTGATACTGCTTTCCATCAGACAATGCCAGCAAAGGCATATATGTATGGTCTGCCATATGAGTATTATGACAAATACAAAGTAAGACGTTATGGATTCCACGGAACAAGCCACAGTTTTGTATCCAAGAGAGCTGCTGAACTTGTTGGGAAACCATATGATGCAGTGAAGACAATCGTTTGTCATCTTGGTAACGGTGCAAGTATCTGTGCTGTAGAGAATGGTGAATCCGTAGATACATCTATGGGACTGACTCCACTGGAGGGTCTTGTAATGGGAACACGTTCCGGAGATATCGATCCGGCTATCTTAGAGTTCATCGCTAAGAAAGAAGACCTTGATATTGCAGGGCTTATGACAATGTTAAATAAAAAATCTGGTGTGTTTGGTCTTTCTAATAACTTATCCAGTGATTTCCGTGATCTTACAAGCGCTGCTGAGAGCGGAAATGAGATTGCTGCTACAACAGTTGATGTATTCTGCTACCGTGTAGCTAAGTACGTTGGAAGTTATGTAGCTGCCATGAATGGTGTGGATGTAATTGCATTTACAGCAGGAATTGGTGAGAATGCAAGTCTTGTACGTGAGAAAGTTATGGAATACCTTGGATACCTTGGAGTTGCAATCGATAAAGAAGCAAATGATTCACATGGTGAAGAAGTGAAAATCTCAACTCCAGATTCTAAAGTTGATGTATTTGTAATTCCTACAAATGAGGAACTTGCAATTGCAAGAGAGACTGTTGCATTAGTTTAATCAGCATAGTTGAACGATCATAGAATTGAGAGGTATATCGAAGGCTGTCGCGGGAGCGGCAGCCTTCTTTATATATAATAGGAAATTGCATTTCCTGTTATATATAAAGCTTTCGACAGATATAAAGCCGTCGGCAGGATGCGCACTCGCGCGAAGAGGCAGAACATTATTTCTAATATTTTTCTTAAGATTCCGGGAATGACCGGAAAGAGAATTGAATTTGAGAGGAATATCAAGTATAATGTGCTTGTTCTTAAGATAGGAGATAAAATAAAAAGGGGTAGATATAGAATGAAAAAAAGGAACATGTATGCAGCAGTTTTACTTACAGCAATTCTCAGTGTTACATCTCTGGGAAGTGCAGGTCATGTACAGGCGGCAGGAGATACATCCGGTGTCAGACTTCAGACAGTTAGTGCAGAAAAAGGAAATGCGCTGACAACAGACGTGTTGACAAAGGATACCGGGAAGAGCCAGAAGAAACTTGCAATCCAGACAGGCGCCGCAAAGCAAAAAGCAGCACTTACCGGCAAGAATGTCAGAGCCAAAGCAACAACAAAGAAGAATATGAGTTATATTCCGGTAGTCAAAGGTGTAACAGGTTCAGAAGAAGGCAAGCAGGGCAATGTTGCGCTTGGTAATTCTGTCGGAACTACAGATGGCACGATGGGAAAGAGATACCTCTATTCACAGAAAGTTGAATTTCAGGGCAAGGGTTCTTTTTCATTTTCTGTTAAATGTACAGAAGCAAAGACGACGGGACGTAATGTTGTCTACGGAGTATTCAAGCAGGCATCCCTGGAAGATCCGATTGATAAGTCAAGCGTTGATGTTGTAACGAAAAAAGGCGATCACAAGACAGTCGTTGTAAAGATCCCGAAAGCAGGAACCTATTATATCGGCATTTATACAATGGTCAATGCAAAAGATAAGAGCGAATCCTGGAAGTTTACGACAGGAGCGATCTACTGGAATGGCAATAATCGTACGATTACCAGTGATAAGAAGATTGCAGTCGGTCACAAAACAACGCAGACGAATTATTTTAAAATGAAAACCACAGAAAGCGGTTATATCACAGTGATCACAAGTGATCCGAAGAATAAGATCGTTCTTTATGACAGTAAGAAGAATCGTCTTACAGAGAGTACAATTGCAAAATATGGTGTCACATATGGTGTACCAAAGGGAAGAACTTACTATATTAAAGTATGGTCTCCGGCGAGTGAAGATGGCGGTTATACGCTGGTGGCAAAAAATCGTAAGATTTCCGAAAAAAGCGGAAGCAGTAAATCCAATGCTGTGGAGATTAAGAAAAATACCACAATCAAAGGAACAATGGAAACAGGAGTGAAGAGAGCGGACTGGTATAAGATCCGTCTTACATCCAAACGGAGTGTGGAACTTTCCTGGAAAGCAAGAACGAATGAAAAGATGAAACTTGCTATTTATCAGGGAAGCAGAAAGATTGATACAAAGACGTTGACTTATGCAGATGCTTCCTACAAGCTGAAGTCCGTTGGAAAATGGCCAAAAGATACATATTATCTGAAAGTATATACAGATACAGAAAAATCTTCCGGTTGGTATATTTTAAGATGGAAATAATCAGATATTTATATTATAATGAATAAAAAGAGGGACAGTTTTTCTCAATACCATTTTAAATAGAATGATATTACGATGATTGCCCCTGATTTTATATCACAATAAAGGAAAAGGAGAAAGAGGTTATGATGAAGAGAAAAGGCAAAGTATTGTCACTTGTATTAGCGGCTATCCTTACTGTTTCTTCAGGAAGTGTAGTACAGGCGGCAGATACATCGACAAAAGTACAGAATACACAGGCAGTGAAGGCAGAGGCGCAGAGTCTGGAAGCACAGAGCAGTATTGTAAAGGCAGTGAAGGCTGCAAAAGTGAGTCCGGTAAGCGCACAGAGCGCAACTGTGAAAGCAACGAAAACAACAGTTGTAGATGGAAGTATTCCGGTTATCATGATGAATACAGGAAACGAGAGTGTCAACAAAGTAGGTCAGATTATACTTGCGGCCCGGAATGGAACAGTAGGCAATCACTATCAGTACAGTCAGGCTGTAACATTCAAAACGAAAGGTACATTGGATTTCGCAATGAATTATTCGGCAAAATCAGACGGTGCAAAGCAGAAATCAGCTACTTACGGATTGTTTTATGATTCCGCTTTAACAAAGCCGGTAGATTCTTATCAGTTTTGTGATGAGCTGGGAGAGACAACTTCCCGCATGTTCAAAGTCCCGAAACCGGGAAAATATTATCTTGGAATCTATGTTTATGCAAACACTTATTCAGATGGAGTCTATGATGCTTGGGGATTTGTGGCTGCAGCAGGTTTCTATAACGGTGCAGACCGTACGATTTTGCATAATAAGCAGATTGCGATTGGACAAAAAGAGCCACAGACAAATTATTTTAAATTCAAAGCAACACAGACGGGATATGTCTCTGCATTTGCCAGCAAAGACAGCAAATATTCAGTAAAGGTTGCACTTTGTAACAGCAAGAAAAAAGCTTATTCCGATTATACAGCGGTTGGATACAATCCTTCTTATGGAGTAACAAAAGGAAAGACATATTATTTTAAAGTAGCGTCATCCTATAACAGCAATGGTGGATATTTCTTTAAAGTTAAGAATTACAAAGTTTCTGAAAAGAGTGGCAAGAGCAAGGGAAAAGCTGTAACAATAAAGAAAGGCAAGACTGTAAGCGGAACACTGCAGGCAGGAAGCTCACAGGCAGACTGGTACAAATTCAAACTGACCAGCAAGAAGAGTGTGAAGATTTTATGGAAAGCAAAGACCAATGATACAATGAAGATTACCGTATATCAGGGAGGAAGAACGATCGGAACTCGATCATTGATTTATTCAAATTCTTCTTATACTTTACAGTCATTAGGCAAATGGTCAAAAGGAACTTATTATATTAAAGTATACCGTGGTAATTCCAAATCTTCAGGATGGTATTCTCTGAAATGGAAATAAATTGTAATTGCGCATCGCATACAGAATGTAATAGTGCAGGCTGTAAATACAGAGATAACAAAACAGAATCATAGAGTAAGCGGACAGCTACCGTGAATATTGTGGCTGTTCGCTTATTTTTTATTGTTGCGTGATAGGAAATTTCATTCATTTCATATAAATAAAAATCCTTCGGCAGTATGCACATATTTTTTTTATGTAGACGGAAATACTTTCGAGCAAAAGTAGAGTTCCAGGTTGGTAACTTATATTTCAACGGTAAATCTACAGCAGCTGTTGTATTGCAGCATCCGTTTGGAGGATTTAATATGTCCGGAACAGATGCGAAGACAGGAACAGCAGATTATCTGATAAACTTCCTGAACCTTAAATCTGTAACAGAGGACTTGACAGATTAAGTGTTTTAGAGCAGCTTTTGAAAAAATGTGGAAAAACATAGGAAAAATATCTCAAATACCAGTTGACAAAACAATTTTCCATGATATAATAATTTAGGTATGAATAGGGGTGATAGTATTATGTTATTAGACCTATCCAATGTTTTGTCTGAACAGCACAAATCTGTGGATAAGAATGTTTCGATTTCGATGGATGAATTCAGACTCAGAGGAAAGACTTATCCGGTTCTTTCAAAAGATGAGTTGCATATTCAGGTTGAATATGCAGGTGATCAGAAGCTGAGAGTATCCGGTCTGACAAATCTGACGATTGGAATTCCGTGTGATCGATGTCTTGAAGAGGTCCCGGTTGATTTCAAACTGGATTTTACAAGAGAAGTTGAGACAAAAGAAGCAGAAGTCGCTTCGGATGAAGCGGATCAATTAGACGAAAATAATTATATTGACGGATATCATCTTGACGTAGAAAAATTACTCTATAATGAGATATTGGTAGGATGGCCGATGAAAGTTCTGTGTAGCGAAGACTGTAAAGGGATTTGCAGCGTATGTGGTCAAAACCTAAATGAGGGTACCTGCAGCTGTGAAGATACAGGCCTCGATCCGAGAATGTCAGTTATCCGCGATGTTTTTAAGAATTTTAAGGAGGTGTAACCTATGT
>OBLF01000694.1_pt1 | contig 34236 bp, 27 predicted proteins | sample 1519231 | NCBI WGS metagenome assembly OBLF01 (sample SAMEA2602895, study PRJEB22501) | metagenome | reverse complement strand
AAGGCAATTCACGAAGGCATCTGGGTAAAAACATTAATAATAGAGACAACGACTCTGGTCTTACCAAATACAACACAGCAAAATAAATGTCCTTTTATTTTTATAGACAACATGACGCCATGCAGGTTGCCTGCATGGCTATGGTCTGTAAGTATTATGGTAGAATATATTTGTGCGAAACCCTATCAAAAACCAGACTTTCCTGTCACTACTGTCATCCGTCTTGAACATTTAACTTGTTGATTTACAAAGTTTTCATGCGAAATGTTAAAATGACAGCAAAATGAATTTAAAAGTAATACAGTCACTTTTTTGATTCTCTTTTAGATTTTTATGCTCTAAAATACAAAAAGAAATGAAAAATAAAATTGGTATATTTATTATATTTTCCCTTTCATTTTTATATGTCAATGCACAGAGTGTAAAGGGTGTCGTGGTCGATAAAAAAGGAAGCCCTTTACCATTTGCAAATGTTGTACAGTTATCAAAGGATTCAACATATATAAGTGGTATTACTACCGACGATAAAGGTTTTTTTATTTTATCCAAAGTTACAGATGCTGCCATTCTAAGAATTTCATACGTCGGATTTCAGACTCTTTTCCTTCCCGTTTCATCGATTCATAAAGATACAGATTTAAGGAAGATAGTAGTTGAGGAAAGTAAAAGTACATTGTCAGAAGTGGTTGTTACAGGCTCAAGACCGCTTTTCAGGCAGGAAGATGGTTCTTTATTTACGCAGGTGCAGGGTACGATATTATCTAAGCTCCCCACTGTTGATAATTTGTTGTCCCAGCTTCCGGGTGCGGTAAAGGGTCGTACAGGCAGCATTGAGATTTTTGGAAAGGGTAGCCCGATTATCTATATCAATAAGCGGCCGATAAGGTCCTATACCGAAGTAGAGCGTCTTCAACCCTCAGACATCAAGAACATAGAATTAATCACTTCCCCGGGGCCGGAGTTCGGAGCCTCGGGAAGGGCTGTGATAAGAATAACAACACTGCGCAAAAGTGAAGGTTTCTCGCTCTTGTCAAGAAGTAATTTGAAGCAGAGAACTTACCTGTCTGGTGGGCAAAGTGTTGATTTGGGTTATCAGTTCCATAAACTGAGCATTGCTGGAAATTTAGGCTACCAGTATAGTCATGGCAGACTTACACAGCCAGCATCGACAGAATTGCAAATCGGTGAAACGCTGCATCAGTACGATAGGGAACAATGGGGGGCGACAAGAACGCCGACGTTTAACTATCAGTTGAGTCTTGATTACAGCATTAATGATAAACATTCTCTTGGTTTTTCATTCGACGGGTCGCAGAATACAAATAAGGAGCATAGAAATGGAACTTTAAATTACCTTACAGACCATCAATTGGCTAATTCGGCTGTGGTTGAAAATCATTATAAGAATAAAACCGATTATCTGCACGTCAATACTTTCTATAATGGCACTTTTGGCAAAGTCAATACCACGCTCAATGCCGACTATGTACGCAATGAGAATGATTATGTCCAAAACACAGCAGAGAGCCATCAAAGTTTGCCTTTGATAGAAGCAAATAGTACTGGGAATGGAAAGCAGAACCTCTTTGCTGTAAAGTCAGACTGGACATGGAATATATCTCCGGATACAAAAATAAAATGGGGAGCAGAATGGGGATATACAAGTAATAATGGAAATCTTTCGATTGCATCGGCCAATGATATTAATTCCGACTATCGCACACAGGAACACAGATATGCTTTATACGCAGAGACGTCTCAGAAAATCAAGAACCTATCATTGTCCGGGGGAGTACGTTACGAGGACTATGCCTACAGATACGATGACCGCATCGACGAAGCAAACAGTCTGAGAAAGCATTATAGGAATATTTTCCCATCATTCAGAGTATCATACAATGTGGGGAGCTGGAGCCATACATTGTCGTTCAATTCGCAGATCAGTCGTCCCACATTCAGACAATTGAGCAATGCAAGTTATTATGGGAATGAATATATGTATCAGCATGGTAATCCACTTTTGGTTCCGTCAAGACTATATTCTGCCCAGTTCTATTCGTCTTATAAATTTGTCAGACTATCCGTTTCCTATACGTATAACAAAAATTATATAGCCACAAATTTCTATAATAATGGAAAAGACAATATCGTAGAGAGCACATACAAGAACTATCCTGCACTGAAGACGCTCAATATGTATCTGAATATGCAGAAGAAATGGGGCGTATGGAGTCCTTCACTATCTTTAGGAGTTATCCAGCCTTTTTTCAAGTACAATTATAGAGGGCAAAAGATAAAGCACAACAAGACATCTGCCTATGCAGTTCTTAGCCAGTTCTTCCAGCTTCCACACAATTTCATTTTATCGTCCTATGTTTACTACAATACAGGTGGAAATCAGGGGGCAGTTGAATTACAGCCGTATCATTCCATCGATTTCGGTTTGCAAAAAACATTTTTATCAGACAGGCTGACTGTAAGCTTACAGGCTAAAGATATTTTTCATGGAATGAAATTTAAAGAAAAGGAATTTATAGATTCCTTTCGTTTTACGCAAACCGAAGACTATCATCTTTGGAATTTCTCTCTAAATATTATTTATAAGCTGAACACAAGAAAAGCAATATACAGGGGGAATAATTCTCTTAATACAGACATCAAGCGACTATAGAATGTTTAGAGTATATAGACAGAGTGATTCTATGCAATGCGGGATAGCTTGTATCGCAATGATTTGTAGTTACTATAACCGTCATATATCTATGCGTTATATCTCAAGTTTATGTTGCGTAACAAATGAAGGCATTTCTCTTCTTGGAATAGATAACGCTGCTCAAAAAATAGGATTTAAAACTGTTAGTGGGAGATTGACTGTCTCTGCTCTTAAACTGGCTGTTTTTCCCTGCATCCTCCATTGGAACCAGAACCATTTTGTTGTGCTATACAAGGTCAAGAAGGGAAAGGTCTTCTACATTGCCGACCCGGGGAAGGGACTTGCCAAGTATAATCTTGAAGAGTTCAAGAAGCACTGGGTAAGCACACAGTCGGGCGGTGAGGCGAAGGGAATAGCCATGTTTCTGGAACCTACCCCTGCGTTTTATGAAAAGCAGACAGACGGACAGACCAGGGAGGAACGCTCGTTCAAGTTTCTCTTTGGTTACATCAAGAAGTACCGCCGTTACTTCGGGCAGATCATCCTGGGCCTGCTCGTGGGCAGCCTGCTGCAGCTCATCCTTCCTTTCCTCACGCAAAGCATCGTGGACGTGGGCATCAAGAACCAGGACATCGGCTTTATCTGGCTGATCCTCTTGGGACAGCTGATGCTCACGGTGAGCCGTACGGCCATCGATTTCATCCGCCGCTGGCTGCTGCTGCACATCTCCATGCGAATCAACATCTCGCTGGTGAGCGACTTCTTCATCAAGCTCTTGAAGCTGCCCATGTCGTTCTTCGACACCAAGCTGATGGGCGACCTCATGCAGCGTATGAACGACCACGGGCACGTCAACACGTTTCTGACGCAGCAGACATTAAGCGTTGTCTTCTCTTTCTTTACCTTTATCGTGTTCGGCATCGTGCTGCTTTTCTACAACCGGCTCCTCTTCGCCATCTTCATGCTCGGCAGCCTGTTCTACGGCGGCTGGATCGCCCTTTTCCTGAGGCGCAGGAAAGTCCTGGACTATGAACTCTTCGAGCAGCAGGCCGTCAACAACAACAAGACCTACGAGTTCATCACCTCCATGCAGGAGATAAAGCTGCAGGACTGCGAACAGCGCCGTCGCTGGGAATGGGAGGACGTGCAGGCCGACCTCTTCAGGGTGCAGATGAAATCGCTGAAGCTCCAGCAGACACAGGAGGCGGGCAGCATCTGCATCAACGAGCTGAAGAACATCGTCATCACGGTGGTGGCGGCCACGGCCGTCATCCACGGACAGCTCACGCTGGGTATGATGCTCGCCGTGCAGTACATCATCGGACAGCTCAACTCTCCCGTAGAGCAGCTGATGGGTTTCTTCTATTCGGTGCAGGACGTGAAGATAAGCCTGGAACGTATCAACGAGATCCATCGCATGGACGATGAGAACGGAAAACAGGGATTGGAAACTTCAGTGAAAGAAGAAGATAGAGGTATAGACCTGGAAAACGTAAACTTCAAATACGACCCTCACGCACTGAAAACTATCATAGATAATGTAAGCCTCAATATCCCCAAAGGCAAGGTAACAGCCATCGTAGGTGCGTCGGGTAGCGGTAAAACAACGCTCATCAAGCTCATGCTTGGCTATTATCCCGTGCTGGGTGGACAAATTAATATAGGTGGAACGGATGTCAACACGCTCAACAAGAAATGGTGGCGCAGGCAGTGCGGCGTGGTAATGCAGGACGGTGTGATCTTCTCCGAGTCGATAGCCCGCAATATAGCCGTAGATGATAACGAGATAGACAGGCAGCGGTTGCAGACGGCTGCAGAGATAGCCTGCATCCACGATTATGTAATGGGTCTTCCCTTGAAGTACAACACCAAGATAGGGCGCGACGGCGTGGGCCTGAGCCAGGGACAGAAACAGCGCATCCTCATAGCGAGGGCCGTGTACAAGAATCCCGACTACATCTTCCTCGACGAAGCCACCAACTCACTTGATGCCAACAACGAGCGCATGATCGTGGAGCATCTGGATGCGTTCTACAAAGGGAAGACGGTAGTCATCGTAGCCCACCGGCTGAGTACGGTGAAGAATGCCGGACAGATAGTGGTACTGGACAAGGGCAGGGTGGTTGAGACAGGCAGTCACGAAGCACTCACACGGAAGCGCGGCGCATACTACAATCTCGTGAAGAATCAGTTGGAATTAGGAAACTAACAGCAGAAGGGACAGATTATGGCAGACGACAAGATAGAACTCCGCAGCGAGAAGGTAAGGCGCATCATCGACGAGAAGCCCTCATGGATTGTCCGCTACGGCATCACGGTAATCACCGTTGTGACATTGGGACTGCTGGCCGGAGCATACCTTTATTTCCTGTCCTGAAACCGTCAGGGTTGTCCGGCATATATTTGCGGTGCAAGTCAGTCATCAGCATCTTGCTATTATATGATAGCGACAGGATTGGACGGGCCTTCCCTGCAGACGTGCTGAGGCCCATCACATATTGTGTTGTCGGCAGACACCGGTCGTGTTGACGGCCCGAACCTCACGACCTATTGCCGGGATGGGAGTGGCCTGTAGCCTGAGAAGAGCTGTGCCGGCAGTACTTATCTGATCAGGGAGGCTTGTTTTTCCGAACGCAATGCGGAACTGTCTGTTAACGGAGGAATCTGAAAAAGGGTGCATACCCTCCATCTTCAAGGAGGCGTATGCACCCGTATTACGATATGTCAGTTTGAAATTCAGTTCTTACTTTGAACGCCAGAGGCCGTGAAGATTGCAGTATTCACGTGCATAGACTTCTGTAGCATCGGTCTTGAACTCGGCTACCGGACGGTCTGTCGGATCCAGATACTTGCGGAGCACCTCGTTGTTATTGGTGATCAACTCAATCCAGAGGATGGAATGGGCTTCTGTCATGGGGTGTTCCACCTCGCCGACCGTCACACGGTAGCCGCCTTCGATCTTCTCAACGACCGGCACGTGTTTCTCGGTGGCGGCGTCGGTTGTGTTTTCTTTCAGCAGTTGCATATTGCCGGATCCACATTCACCACCAACAAGAACCTCTACGATGTTGCCACTCTCTGCACACTTATATAATTCGTTTCTTTTTGCCATAATAAATTATTTCTTAATGTTTCGGATGCAAAGATAAAGCGTTTTCCTGAAAGAAACAAGCCCTTAACTTGAAATCATTACAGTTTTTGCATAGTTTAAGAATTGATGGGGTTCCTTGCTGGTTTTGCAGGGATGGAAGGTCCAAGAAAAGTCTGGCGGGAGCGGACTGTTTTTTCCTGGAATATGAAATCGCCTTTAGTTTAAAATTTGTACCTTTGTCACCAGATATGAACAGACAGATACTTTTCACATTTGCTGTGTTGCTGTTTTTCACGGTGGGGGCAGCTGCGCAGGACCATATCAATCCCGAGGACCGGACGGTGGATATGGATTCTCCCACGTTCGTGCCTATGGTACATATCGGCAAGGCGAAAGTGGGGACAGACAGTATTCAGTATGTGCGGACGAGCAATGTCTATGTTTTCCCTCCGTTGGAGTTCAAGAACAAATCGCAGGAGATGGCTTATTACAGGCTTGTCTACAACATCAAGAAAGTGCTGCCGATAGCCAAGGAGTGCCATCAGATCATCCTTGAGACCGGAGCTTATCTTGAGACCATCCCGTCGAAAAAGGAACGGTCAGAGCACATGAAACGTGTGGAGAAGGAGATATGGAACACCTATAAACCCCGTATGAAGAAGCTGAGCTTCTCGCAGGGAAAGCTCCTCATCAAACTTGTCGACCGCGAATGCAACTCTACCTCCTACGAACTTGTCCAGGCTTTCCTCGGCCCGGTCCGCGCCGGTTTCTACCAGGCTTTCGCCTGGGCTTTCGGCAGCAGTCTGAAGAAGCGGTACGACCCCAAGGGTGCTGACAGACTGGTGGAACGCATCGTCCTGCAGGTCGAGGCCGGACAACTGTGACAATTCAGGTCTACATCTTATAGAATGAAATCATCCTTATGAAACGAACATTCCTTTTGCTATCGCTCGCCTGCTGTCTGCGAACCGTCCTGGCGCAGGGCGTGAAGCCCGCACACGTGTCCGTCTATCCGGTCCCGTCCAATATCCATGAAGTCATTTCAGCTGTCAGCGAGAAGCTGCTGCCGGTTCAGGGAAAGATAACGGAGATACCGCTCATGAAGCTCCTTACGCATGAACTGTATATTCCCGGTTCCGATCCGGCAGACTCGGCGCAGCCCACCTGTCTGCCGTCTCCGTCGGATGATGAGGAAAGTGATGCAGCAGATGCGGCTTCCAGGGAGGATGACATGGATTCCGTTGTCGTGGACTCCGCTGTCTGCGACACAGCGGAGGACAAAGATGCTTCTACGGTTTTCATCGTCAACAGAACCGACTCGGCGAAGGTGGAAGCCCTGCTGGCACTTGCCCGTGATAAAGGGTTCTATGACGCTTCGCGCTACCGGTACTTCTTCCAGCTGGACGGCCTCAGCAATACACAGCTGTATCTTTATATAGCTGATATGAAAAGCCCCTATGCCATCCCCTCTGTCCAGTACACAGATGTCTGGTCGGAGGATGCCCGGAAAAACGGTGACAACAATCCCTGGCTGTTCTCTCTGAGTATGACCCGTGAGTCAAGTGATGCCTTCTCCCTGCTCAGCCACCGTAGAATAAGCGACGTGGCAGCTATCTTCGTGGACAATGAGCCTGTTGGCATCCCGCGTCCCATCCCCGTAGAACATTATGACGGAAGCCTGCTGCTCGTCTGCAATCCGGCGGATGCGAAGCGCAGCCGCCTTTACGACCGTCTGAAGGCAGGCGTCACCCACGTGCCGGAACCCGCTCCCCTGTTCCGTCCGCAGTATGTTGTCGGCGACACGCTGACCTATCGGGTCACATGGCCGAAATCGTATGAAGGAAACAGTCCTGACCATACGTTCCGGCTTGTGCCGCTGTTGTCAACTGACAGTCTCTGCCGTCTGGAGTTGATTGCCGATACCGTTTTTTCTTCCAGCGAGGAAGACCTGGAGTTCCATGGATTCAGGATTCCGATAGGGGAATACCGTAAGCTGTTGCGCCGCAACCACTTCGTCATCGTGTATAAGCCGGCATCGAACGATACGGACATAGAACTGAAGGACAAGGGACGGTTCGGAAAAGAGCTGATGGAAGTGTTGATGCGCCAGGCCCCGGCATGGAAGAAAGCACATCAGAGAAAGTCGGGCGATACCGCAGAAGAGGTGGCCATGGTGATGACCTTCTATATCGTCAATGGGGTTAATCTATGGGATTTCTATCCTTCCATGCCTGAACTGCAGATGATGACCACCTTCAACAACCGCTTTTCAGCAAGGCAGACATCAGGAGAATACTATTTCGACAGATTTGAAGGCGTGGTGAATTACCATATTGCACACACCGGACAGGGAACCGTGATTTCCCTTCGGTCGGAGAAAGACAGGTATTGTCCGACGAAGGATTCCATGGATGTCTATGTTGATACAAAGGGACTTATAGAAAAGATAGTGTATCACAGCCTCATGGAAGACATGGACGGCGGATATACGATAGAACGGACAAGATGAAGAAAAACGCCGGTACTCTCTGCGAGCACCGGCGTTATCAGTATGTTTAACTAAATAATCTTTTCTCAATGAAAGGGAACCTCACGGCCTCCTTTGTCATCCTGGATCAATCGTTAAACTTTTACCTTAATAAAATAACTAAAAACCTAAATCTATTACTACTAACCTAAACAATCTATTAACCTTTTGACGATGCAAAGGTAGGAGGATTTCTGCTTCTCTGCAACTTTTTACCTGTAATTTCCTTGGATATTACGTCTTTCTTGACGCAAATCAACCTGCTGTGTCCGCAAACAACTAATATTTTGTTACTTTTCTTGTCTGTTTATCGCTTTTCTTGTAACTTTGCTGCAAATGATACGCCAATGAGAATACTGATAGTAAATACCAGTGAGAAGACAGGCGGGGCGGCTGTTGCCGCCAACCGGCTCAAGGATGCGCTGAACAACAACGGCGTGAAGGCGAAGATGCTGGTGCGTGACAAGCTGACGGACGACATCACCGTGGTCAGTCTCGGCCACGAGTGGCAGAACCAGCGGCACCTCCTCTGGGAACGGTTCTGCGTGTTCTGGCACCTGCATTTCTCCCGCAACCACCTTTTTGAGATAGACCTCGCCAACGCCGGCAGCGACATCACGAAGCTGCGCGAGTTCAAGGAGGCCGACATCATACATCTCTCCTGGATCAACCAGGGCATGCTCTCTCTGAAGAACATTCGTAAAATCCTGTGCTCGGGAAAGCCGGTCGTGTGGACGATGCACGACCTCTGGCCGGCTGCCGGCATCTGCCATTATGCCCATGGCTGCTGCCGCTACGAGAACGGATGCGGAAACTGTCCGCTGCTGCCCGGCGGCGGCAGTCCGCACGACCTGTCAGCAAAGGTGTGGAAACGCAAGAAGGAAATGCTCAGCCACGGCAATATCTGGTTCGTCACCTGCAGCCAGTGGCTCTCCCGGCAGGCAAAGCGGAGCGGACTCCTGCGCGGCATCAGCGTCAGAGACATCCCCAATCCCATCGACAGCCGTTTCTTCTCGCCGCAGGACAGGCAGTCGGCCCGGAAGCGGCTGCACCTCCCCGCCGACAGACGCCTCGTGCTCTTCGTCTCACAGCGTGTGACGGACCAGCGCAAGGGGATGGACTATTTCGTAGAGGCAGTAGCCCGGATGGCGGAAGAGCATCCGGAAATGAAGGAGCATACCGGCATCGCCATCCTCGGCGGACACGCCGAGGAACTGGAGGGAAGACTGGCACTGCCGGTCTATCCCATCGGTTACGTGAGCGACCAGCAGCGGATACGCGACGTCTACAATGCCGCCGATGTCTTCGTGCTGCCCTCGCTCGAGGACAATCTTCCCAACACCATCATGGAGGCCATGGCGTGCGGCGTGCCGTGTGTGGGATTCCGTGTCGGAGGCATACCCGAGATGATCGATCACCGTCGGAACGGCTATGTGGCGGCGGAACGCGATGCCCGGGACCTGGCAGAGGGCATCCGCTGGGTGCTGGATGAGGCCGACTATGCGGCTCTCTCCGAAGCGGCCGTGGCGAAGGTGCTGCACAGTTATTCGCAGCGGAGCGTTGCCATGCAGTATCTTGAAGTATATAACGAGGCGATGGCCTATAAGAATTTCTGTCTATGATTACATTCTCAGTCGTCACGATAACCTACAATGCGGCCCAGGTACTGCAGCCGACGCTCGACAGCGTGCTTATGCAGGACTATCCTCATGTGGAACATCTCATCATCGACGGGGCATCGACGGACAATACCGTGGCCATTGCAGAAGCCTACCGGAAACAGTCCGGAGAGGCGGAGAACGGACACACGGTGCGCATCCAGAGCGAGCCGGACAACGGTCTCTACGATGCGATGAACAAAGGTCTGCAGCTGGCGACAGGCGATTATGTCGTCTTCCTGAATGCCGGCGACCGCTTCCCGGCTGCCGACACGCTCGACCGTGTGGTGCTGGCCGCCGTGGTGGGCGACGGCGAGGAGCGGCCTGCCGTGCTCTTCGGCGATACCGACATCATCGACGGGAAAGGCAACTTCCTCTGCCACCGCCGCCTCACTCCGCCTGCACGGCTCACCTGGCGTTCCTTCCGCTACGGCATGCTGGTATGCCACCAGGCATTCTATGCCCGGACGGACATCGCACGTTCGCTGCCGTATGATACCGCCTACCGCTATTCGGCGGACGTAGACTGGTGCATACGGGTCATGAAGGAAGGAGAGCGGAGGGGACTCCTGCTGCGCAATATCCATGCCGTCGTGGCGGATTACGTGCAGGAAGGACAGACGACCCTCCATCACAAAGAGTCGCTCCGGGAGCGTTTCGACGTGATGCGCCGGCACTACGGACTCCTCCAGACTGTGCTGCTGCACGCATGGTTTGCCGTGCGGAGCCTTGTCAGATAGGCCGGAACGGGGCCGTTGTGGCAGGAATGTTCTGGAACAGAGAACCTGCCTGGCAGAGGCAGACGTGACTTAAATCCCCTTAATACGTCCTATTGATTGTTAAGGCCGGCAATATCCTTAGGCAGTCGGACGTTCTTAACCCATATAACAGAACAAACGACAATGAAAAGTATCAGAATCAAAGCATTGATAGCCCTGTCACTGATGTGCCTGTCAGCTTCGGCACAGACGGAGTACAGCGGCATTGCCGGAGCATCCCCCCGGCTGGTCAGGGCACACAAGAAGGAAATGCAGAAGGAGGCAAGGCGCAACGCCAGGGCGAATGACGCGGCAGAGATGCCGACGGCACGTCCGTCTTCCGGGCGCAGCGCGAAGACCGGCGGCACGTCACGGCAGACTGCTCGCACGGACTCCGGAGAGATGGAAGTAAGGCAGGGAATCAAATCTGTCTCACACGGTGTGGGGCAGGTCGTGAAGCGTGAAGCCAGGACGGTGGGCGAGATAACCCGCAAGATAGGAGAAGGCGGGAAAAAGTTCTTCAGGAAACTCGGAAAAGGTATTTCCGACTCCTTCAAACCTGACAGCACAGACCGTAACTGACATTCTTTCAGGCCATAACCTTAGGCTCGTCCCGCCACGGTGAAGTATTCCTTTCATCGTGGCGGGACGTTTTGTTTTCTTCGGTCCGCATACAGCCAAAACATTAAACTGCAGACCGCTCATTCCCGACCGCTTGGGAACAGCAGTCCCGGCCGTCGGGAACGGTATTCCCAAGGTCTGGGAACGACATTCCCAAGCGGTTGGGAATATTCTCAATCGGTTTTTTCTGCTGTCTTTTCCGGTCTTGTCTCCCGTCTGTCGGGACGAAAGCCTCCTGTCATTCTGTAAGGATGCGGGAGCTGTTATAGATGTTTTCAATGGGCTTATCTGTCAAATTGTAAAATTGTGTATTACTTACAATATTGCTTGTGGAAAGCCGATTTTGCTTATGGTTATTTTGTTTTCTGACCATCACAATGACAGATTTTACCGCCGAACTCTTAATTAATGTGAAAAAATAAAACTTATGTTTACGTTTGCTTGGATGTTGAGAAAAACTATATTAGCTTTGTAATCTGACGAGAATACCCTTCTTGACAAGAACCTGACGATGGGTTTTGTGAATTTTACCAGTTGCAATAAGACAAACAGAGTATATTTATTGTTAACAAAAAAGCGATTTTATGAAAAAAAGACTAACCATGTTTTTAGCCGTGTTCTTCCTCTGTATGGGAACAGCACTGGCGCAAACAGAGATTAGCGGAACCGTAATCTCTTCGGATGACGGGCAGCCCGTAGTCGGTGCGTCTATCCTCGTGGTAGGGACGCAGACGGGAACCGCGACGGACATAGACGGGCATTTCTCGTTGCCTGTCAAGGCTGGTTCTAAGATTACAGTGTCCTACATCGGCATGAAGACGCAGACGCTGACGGGTAAGGCACACATGAAAATCACGCTTGATCCGGACGGGAAGGTGATGGACGAGGTGATGGTCGTTGCCTTCGGTACGCAGTCCAAGGCCTCATTTGCCGGTTCTGCAGCCGTTGTCAATTCCGGTGATTTGAAAAAGAAGATTACTACCAATGTGGCTGATGCGCTCATCGGGTCGGTCCCGGGCTTGCAGCTGACAGGCGGTTCCGGTGCTCCCCGTGCTGGGAATGCGAACATCCATATCCGTGGTATCGCTTCTCTTTATGCTTCTTCAGATCCGTTGATCATCGTCGACGGTGCTCCTTATCCTGCTTCTCTGAGCAACATTCCGCAGGACGACATCGAGAGCGTTACCGTTCTGAAGGATGCCTCCTCTGCTGCTCTTTATGGTGCACGCGGTGCGGCAGGTGTCATACTGATTACAACGAAGAAAGGCAAAGGCAAGGCAAACATCAATGCTGAGATGAAGTGGGGTGCGACGAGCCGCAGTATTCAGGACTATGACGTGTTCACGGATCCCGGCGAGTTCATGGAGGCTTACTATTCACAGTTCTTCAACTATGCTTTCTACAAGCAGGGTATGACACGTGAACAGGCTAATAAGTGGGCGAATGATAACATGATCACCAATGGCAGCTTCGGATTGCAGTATAATCCATATACACTTCCCGCCGGTGAGAATCTTATCGGGCTTGATGGTAAGTTGAATCCGAAGGCGACCCTCGGACGCGCTTACGAATATAATGGTACAAAGTACTACCTCCAGCCGGATGACTGGAAGGATGAGGCATACCGCCATGGATTCCGTCAGGAGTATAACATCAATGTAAGTGGTGGTGATTCCAAGATGAGCTATTACTCGAGTGTAGGTTACCTGAAAGAGAAAGGTGTACTGGAGAACTCCGGATATGAGCGGTTTACGGCTCGGTTGAAGGCGGACTATCAGGCTACCAACTGGCTGCACCTCTTGGCAAATGCCGGATATGTGCATTCTGACCGTGAGTCGAATCCTAATCTGAGCGATACCAGGACTGATGCGGCTAATCTGGGTTATTTCACTCAGTATATTGCTCCTATCTATCCTGTCTACGTCCGTACACTGGATGCAAACGGCAATCCGGTGATTGCTACAGATCAATACGGTCACCCGAAATATGACTTCGGTGTGCCGTCAACAAACTATCCGGGCATCGGGACCCGGCCTTTCCTCAGTACAGGTAACCCGCTGGGCGCGAACAGGTACAACAAGCAGAATACCATACTCGATCAGTTGCAGGGACAGTTCAACTTTGATGTTACGCTGACTCCGTGGCTGAAGTTCAATTCGATGAACTCCATCACCCTTTTACTGACACGTTATTCTTTCTATGAGAATCCTTTTATTGGCGGTGCTGCTGCGGACAAGGGGCGCATTAATAAGGATACTGGTGTTAGCTATCGTTGGAACTATGTCCAGACGTTGACGGGGCATAAGGCCTTTGGCCTGCATGATGTCCAGTTGATGGTAGGACATGAGTGGTATAAGTCTAATTATAACTATCTGGAAGCATTGGCTCGTGGTGGCTTCTCACCGGATATCAAGGAAATCAATGCGTTTGCAGATCGTTATGACAGCTATTCTTATCGTACCATCTATAATGTGGAAGGATATTTTGCCAATTTGCTTTACAACTATGACCAGAAGTATTTCGCACAGGCTTCTTTCCGTCGTGATGCTTCCAGCCGCTTCGCAAAGAAAAACCGTTGGGGTAACTTCTGGAGCATTGGAGGAGCGTGGATTCTCAGCAAAGAAAAGTTCTTCCAGGATCTGAATGCCAAGTGGGTTGACAATCTGAAGTTTAAAGTCTCTATCGGACAGCAGGGTAACGATGGTATTCCTGATTTCAACTATGTTGACTATTACAGCCTGGTACGTGGTGAGAAGTCGATGTTGCCTTCGTTCACTTCCATTGGCAATCCTGACATTACCTGGGAGACAACCACCAATTTCAACTTCGGTATTGAGTTCGCACTCTTCCAGAACCGTTTGAATGGTGAGCTCAACTGCTATACCAAGAAGACAACGGATATGCTTTTCTGGCTGGGTGTTCCGGAGAGTGTAGGTGTACGGGGTTACTATGGTAACATTGGAGACATCCGCAACTCAGGTGTCGAGTTTACGCTCGGCGGAGACATCATCCGTACGAAGAATATTGTATGGAGTGCTTCGGCGAATATTTCTCACAACCGTGCAAAGGCTTTGAAGCTCGACCCTACCAAGATTGCACAGTATGGCGGATTCTCACAGGCGGATGTCAATGCAGGATTCAATATCCCGATGTGGTACGCAGAAGGTCAACCACTCTACAATGGAATGATGGCTGATTATGCCGGTGTGAATGAAAAGGGACAGCCGCTTTACTGGGTTGACGAGGACATCTACAAGGAGTTCAAAGCCGGCAGGCTGTCAAACAGTAACAAGCCAGGAACGAAGCATTCTTTCACAACGACGGATTGGAGCGAAGCTACGAACTATACTCATGAGATGTTACCGGCTGCCAATGGTGGCTTCACTACGACACTGAGAGTTTACGATTTTGACCTCAATGCTACATTTGACTATCAGATCGGCGGTAAGATCTATGATTTCGGCTATGCTTCGCTGATGAATAATGTCAGGACAACGGGAGACGGATCAAATCTGTCCAAGGATATATTGAAGTCTTGGACTCCAAACAATACTTCCACCGATATTCCACGTTTCATGTACACGGATCCTGACTTGACGGCACAGTCCACGCGTTTCCTTACGAGTGCGCGGTTCCTCAATTTCCAGTCGTTTACTGTCGGTTATACTGTTCCGGCAAAACTGGTCCGTAAGTTGATGCTGAGCAAAATCCGTCTTTATGTACAAGGACAGAACCTTTGCTTCTGGTCTGCCCGCAAGGGACTTGATCCCCGCTTCAGCTTCCAGGGAACATCTCACTCGGGTGTCAATTCCTATGCGCCTGTACGTACAGTCATGGGCGGTCTGCAGGTTTCTTTCTAATTAACAAAAAGAATATGACAATGAATAAGATTTTTTCAACAATACTCCTGGCGGCTTTAGGCACTTCTGTGCTTACGGGTTGTATCGAAGAGGTAGAGCCGCAGAGCAATGTCGCTTCACTGGATCAGGTGGCGAGAGCTCCGGGTGCCTTTGATAACATGGTCAGCGCACTGACAACGAACCTCAGCGGAAAGAGAACGTATTCTCCCCGCAGAAACAACGTGTGGGATTTCGGCTATACGGCGTTCTTCCTTACCCGTGATGTTGAGGGGCAGGATATTGTCCCAGCAGGTAATAATCATTTTTCAACTTGGTATAGCAATGTCAAGTACCTGGCATCTGGTTATGCCGTTACCCAGTTCCCATGGACCTGCTACTATTCGTGGATTACTGACTGTAACAACGTCATTAAAAGTGCCGGGGCTTCTGGATATAAAGAACCCGAAAACGCAAAAAAGGCTGGTACAGGTATTGCTTATGCGATGCGCGCCATGTTCTATCTGGACTTGGTACGTATGTATGCGGCAAAACCTTATTCGGTTGATCCGAAAGCCTTGACAACGATTAAGGCTGATGAGTTGCGTACATTGCAGGAGGCTACTCATAGTGAGCGTATGACTTGGGAGGAAGCTTTCGATTTCATTCTGAAGGATCTTGACGCAGCAGAGAAGTATCTTGCGAACTATAAGAGATCGGACAAGTATACTCCTGATATCAGTGTCGTTTACGGCCTCAAGGCACGTACCTATCTTGAGAAGCAGGACTGGGCGAATGCCGAGAAGTATGCCAAGCTGGCACAGCAGGGCTACACGATGATGAGTGAAAGCGAGTTTTTGAGCCGTGACAATGGTTTCAACAAACCTAACAGTTCCTGGATGTTCGCCACACAGTTCCTTCCTACCGACCCCAATATCAAAGATAATGACGGTGACGACTCCTGGGGATCTGTAATGATGATGGAAGGCGGATTCGACGGCGGATATGCCTCTTCATACGGTGGCGTGATGGTGATTGACCGTCATCTCTATTCTACGATTCCCAGTACGGATTTCCGTCGCAAGTGCTGGGTGGACTTCTCTTTGGACGGCATGAGCAAAGCGGCTGCCATCAACAAGCTGGGAGACTACTCTAATTATCCCGAGCGCATCTACAAGTCAGGGATGGAATACTCCAAATACGGTCTTGGTGGTTTGTCTTTGAAGTTCCGCAATGCAGCGGGGAAAGCTGATGTCAAGTACGATGCCTGGTGTGTATCAGTCCCTTTGATGCGTGTTGAGGAAATGAAGCTTATCGAGGCTGAAGCCGCAGGGATGCAGGATGAAGCACGTGGTAAGGCGTTGTTGGAAGCATTTGCCAAGACGCGAGACCCGCAGTATGTGTATGGCAAACATACAGATGCTTATTACAATGTCAGTACGTCTCTTTTCCAGAACGAAGTCTGGTGGCAGCGCCGTGTAGAGCTCTGGGGTGAAGGTTTTGCTACTTTTGATATCAAACGTCTGAACAAGGGCATTATTCGCAGTTATGCTGGAACCAATCATCTTGAAAATGCGCGCTGGAATACGAAGGAGCTGCCTAACTGGATGGTCTGGGCATTCGTGGGAACAGAGTCTGACAACAATGGAGGTATGACTCGTAATCCTGATCCGGTTCAGCCTGCCGCCGACTCTGATCCGTATGTTTTCTAAGCAATTGACGAATATAAAAGCAAAAGATTATGAAGAAATACATTAAGAGTTTACTGTTACTTGCCCTTGCCGCCGTTGTTTTTACGGGCTGTAAGGAAGAGTATGGCACAGAGCCGGGCAATGACGGCACACCCGTTGGAACGGTTTATCAATACAAAGTCGGAGATGGGTACAATGCCGATAACGACTGTCTCTTCCGTGTAGCGACCAATGCTGCTGTCAGTGAAGTATATTATCTGGCTGAACTGAAGTCGGCTAAGGAAGCACGTAAGATGACAGAAGGTGAATATGCCGACTATGTCGTTGCCAATGGAAAGAAAGTTGACGTGAAGCCTTCTGATTACAAGGATGTCTATGTTACGGACCTGCACGGGCTTTATTCCATAACCGTTGTTGCGGTGAATGGTGGCACGAAGACTTCCCAGAGTATCGACTTCGAGGGTCTTGACTACAAGGCTTTTGGTACAGGAACATATACCTCGGAAATGTTCGGCAATATCGGTACCGTCAATGTCGAGTATTCAGAAGTGGGCAATCGCTACCGTATCAAGGATCTGTGGGCAGAAGGTCATGGCTTCTCTTTCAGTCCGAACGGAAGTAAGGTGACAGTCTATCCTTCTTCCATGGAGACGGGATTTAATCATCCGTCGTATGGAATGGTCAGTGCAACAGACCAGGGAAGTACTTATGACGAAGGGACAAAGACATTCACTTTCAATTTCAAGTTCACGGTTTCTGCAGGCTCTTTCGGCGTAAAGCAGGAAGTTCTGGTCTTGAACAAGTAAGGTTTGAGGACGAATGATATTGACTCTCTGTACAGGTTATATGCCTGTACAGAGAGTTTTTTCATGTTAAGACAATTAATGACTTTCCTGTGCGTTTAGTACTATACAGGATAAGTGTAATGTATGAGATTTGACAAACTAAGGAAGCAGTTGGAACTGTTGGCGCTCTTGTCTGACGGCCGCAACTATACGGTGGAGGAACTGTGCGAGAGGATGGAGCTGTCGCGCAGGAACTTTTATTATCTGCTCGATTTCATCAGACATGCCGGTTTCATCGTTTTCAAGCATGAAGGCTGTTATCACATCGACCGCCGGTCGCCTTTCTTTACAAGGCTGTTGCAGGCCGTCCAGTTCACGGACAATGACATCAGGACCATCTACAGTCTGCTGACGATGGCGGATAACGGCAGCAGTGTGGCGGTGAACCAGCTTCGGAGGAAGATAGAGAATGCCTACGCCCTGTCTGTATCAGCTCCCTCATCGGTCCGCCGGCAGATGGACAGCAACCTGTCTGTGCTCCGGCAGGCAATGGAGCGTAAGCGGATGGTACGGCTGATAGGATACTCCAGTCCGAACAGCCACACGGTGAAGGACCGTATCGTCGAACCTTTCCTTCTGCTGCACGACAACGAGGATGTGCGCTGTCATGAACTGCTGTCTCATACGAACAAGACTTTCAAAATCTCCCGTATGAAGGACGTGGAAGAGCTTGATACTCCCTGGCTGCATGAAGACCGGCACCGGCAGGTGTTCACCGACATCTTCATGTTCAGCGGTGAGGAATGCCATCGGGTGAAACTCCGGTTGGGGCAGTTGTCACACAACCTTTTTGTGGAGGAATATCCGCAGGGGGTCCGTTATGTTGCCCGGCAGGGAGACAGTTCCTGGCTGCTGGACATTGAGGTCTGTGACTACCGTGGGCTGGGACGTTTTGTCCTCGGACTGTACAAGGATATTGACATCGTAGAGGGGGAGGGGTTCATGGCGTATATGCAGGAGGAGATAGAAAGCCTTACCCAAAAAGCCTCACCCCCAGCCCCTCTCCGAGTGGAGAGGGGAGTGAATAGCGGACTACCCCTATGATTCTGCACAGCACGGACGAGCCACCCCTCGCTGTTTCCGCCTTATCCTACCACATCCCTCCTTCTGAGGGACGTGGGGAGGTCTCTCTTCGTGAGTTCTCTCTTCAGGTCTCTCTTCGTGAGCTCTCTCTTTGGGAGGTCTTCATTTTTCCTTGTTTTTCATGATTCCTATGACAAAGAAACATTTAATTTTATTCTTTTTGTTTGCAACCCTCGCTGTCCATGCGCAGCAACCGCATTGGGTGGGAACATGGGCCTGTGCTCCGCAGACGGTCGACAAGGCGTTTATGCCCTACAACAACCAAATGACCGACCGATCCGTCCGGCAGGTGGTGAAGGTCAGCATCGGCGGGAGTGTCATCCGCCTGCAGCTGAGCAATGAATGCTCTTCAGAGCCTGTCGAGATAACGAGTGTCTATGTGGCCAGGGCTGGGAACGGTCCCGAGATACAGAAGCGTTCAGCGAAGTATCTGCAGTTCGGCAGGAAACGACGGGTAACGATTCCTGCGGGCAAGGCCGTCTTCTCGGATGCATTGCGGTTCAACCTGCATCCTTTGGAGCGTATCACCATTACCATCAATTACCTGAAAGCACCCAAGGAACCGACAGTCCACATGGGGTCGCGCACCACCTCTTATGTATTGCGGGGTGTGACAAATGCCTATACTGATTTTTCTACCGCTTTCAAGGAAGACCACTGGTTCAATATCTCGGCCATAGACGTGCTCGATGCAACGGCTTCCAGTATAGCCATCCTTGGCAACAGCATAACCGATGGAAAGGGCAGTACGACCAATGCACAGGACCGCTGGCCCGACTTCCTTTCAGCTGCATTGAATGGCGATGCTGCTTCCAATAGTTCCAAAGCTGCCAGAACGGGAATTCTGAACCTCGGAATCGGCAACAACCGCATCCTCTCCGTGGGACTGGGACAGCCTGGAAAGGAACGATTCGACCGGGACATACTGGGGCAGCGAGGACTTCGTGCAGTCATCATCTTTGAGGCAATCAACGACATCGGTACGTCGATGAATCCGGAGGAAACAGCCCGGCAGCTCATAGAAGCCTATCATGTAATGATCAGGAAAGCCCGCTTGCACGGACTCAAGGTCTATATGGGAACGATAACTCCCTTCCGTGGCTGCAAAGGCTACTTCACCGAGGCACGTGAGAAAGCACGCAGAACGGTGAACGAATGGATACGGACAACACGTGAAATAGACGGTTTCATCGATTTCGATGTCCTTCTGCGTGATCCCTCCGCACCGGAACAGCTGCGCCGTGAATGGCATATCGGCGACTGGCTGCACCCCAATCCTGCAGGCTACAGGGAGATGGGAGAATATGCTGCGAAGAAGATGTAAATGAAGAGGGTAATCCATAGCAAGGAATGCGAAACCGTGACACTCCGATGTTCCCATATTGTTTTCATACGGGCTGTTTTCTGTTATTATGGGTAGAATGAAACGTGACGGGACTTCCGTTCAGGTTTGCTTGATTCTGTTCTCCATCTTTTTCCTCATCCGGCTTTTTATCGCCCTCACCGCCTGTGCCGTACAGCAGAAAGCTGTGGCTTTCTGCTCGTCGGTGATGCCGTTCTGTTCCATGATGTAATAAAAAGTCTCCTTAGGTGTGAAAGCATAACGGGGATTGTTGAGCACATACGCCAGTTCGTAGTCGTAGCTGGGTATGATGGCGTTGAGTGCCTGTTGCTCTCGTTTGCCCATCTGTGAGAGGTTGTCGCCTTTCAGAATCGAGTAGAGCGTATCGATTCCGAGTTTAATCTGGTCGATAGATTCGGATGTTTTCTCATTCCGTTTATGTGCAGGAATCTTTCGCTTCAGCTGTTCCAGCTCATGAATTTTCTCGTCAATATCAGCTTTCATTTCATCGATTGTAGTATCTTTCTGTCGTAAGATACGCTGGATGTTCTGTTCCGTTTCCTGCTGTTGTTGGCGATAGAAGCGGAGCTGTTGGTGCATACGCCGGCGGAACCACACGATAATGCCGATGGAAACGGCGATGAGAAGCAGGAGAAGATAAGCAATGTACAGCTGCAACTGCAGGGCTTTGCGCTGTGCCAGTGCCACCTCATAACGGTCCTGTATCTGTACGATCTCAATGTCCTTCTCCGGTGAAACCGAAAGAATCTGATGTTTTTCGATTCGTGTACGTATCTCTCTTATGCTTTCTTCCTGGTCTTTCCGAATGCGGGGGCTGAACGCCTCTGCTTTTTTTATATACAGCAATGCCGAGTCGCGAAGTCCCATTTGGTTGAGGACAGAAGCTTTTTCGAGGTAAATGTCTGCCAGACGGTGGCTTTTTTTGCTGTCGTCGGTATGTCTGGCAGCATGGTTGAGGTAGTCGAGTGCCAGCCTGTAGGCCCCGCTCTGCGCATTCAGCAGTGCGATACGGTAGTAAGTCGTGAACTTCAGAGAGTCTTCCGTTACGTTGAAAAGATGCTTTTCAGCTGCTTTCAGCTGGTACATCGCATTGCGGGTGTCGTGTTTCCTGAGCAGCAATGCCGCACTGTCGAGCCGCATCCGTGCGATTCCATCGTCGGTGGCAGGGTAGGCCGGCAGTCTCCTTTGGTGGCATGAGAGTAGTGTTGAAAGGGCTATCATCACCAGGCAAGTTCTCTTTTTCATGTTTGCAAAGATACACATTCTATGTGGTACGGCCAAATCGCCGTTGTGTCAGGATTCATGGATAAGAATAGATAAGTTTCTGACAGCCAGTTCGGTAATATCCGTATATGTGTCAAGTAAGGCCAAGGTATTGCTTTGTATCTTCTTCTTGTTTACCTTTGCACTGACAATAAGTTCCAATGATTGTCATCTGCATTTCATAAACCTGCGGCGGCGTGATTGCGTTTAAGCGTCGGTGCAGGTTTTTGATTATCCGCTCCGGCCTTATGGATGGAGAAATATGATTACAATCTTTTGATGGGAATATGAAATGAAGTAGACTATATGTTAGATGCTAAACAATTATGATTATGAAGACAAAATTATTTTATGTATTGCTGATGTGTTTTGTTGCTGTTGGAAATGCGGATGCACAGCATCAGCCGATGAAATCGAAGAAAAGAAAGGATGAATGCTCTTTTTCACCCAAGATCTGTGCTGAGCCCAGTTCTGTTCCCTGCTGTGACACGGCATCTGTAGTTGTACGTATGGACAAGGAGGACACGGTGACGACAGACCGGAAGTCGGTGATGGAAACGGTATGTTCCTTTGAGGAATCCCCTTGTTTCCCCGGTGATTTCAATGCGTTCGTTGCAGCCAATCTCCGTTATCCTCCAGTGTTGCAGGAAACCTGCGTACAAGGAAGGGTCATCGTAAGGTTCTTTGTCAGTCCCAAGGGCAGGTGCAGCCGGTTCGCTGTGTTGCGTTCTGTCGATCCGGTGTTGGATCAAGAGGCGCTTCGTGTGTTGAAGACAATGCCGGCCTGGAAATGGAAACGCAAGCCAAGAAAAGGCGTATGGGTATGCGTGCCCATAACGTTCCGGTTGCAATAGCTCATGGGGTATGGCAAGGAACATTCAGCTCGCTTGGGCATCGGGAAGCTGTTAAACTGCTGTGAGTGGTCGGTGGCCGTCCTTTGCAGAGGGAACTTGACGCATATCCCGCCAGTCCCCGACCGTAAAATTCCAACACCTTTTTGCCACGGTCTTATTCTTTTATCGTACCTTTGCAGGAACGAAGACAATAACAAAATATAAAGGTAAAATTATGGCAAAGAAAGCTTTATTGATGATCCTTGACGGATGGGGTAACGGAAAGCATGACAGAGGCGATGTGATTTACAACACACCGACACCTTTCTTAGATTATTTGAATGCGGTCAGCGCACATTCGCAGTTGCAGGCTTCGGGTGAAGATGTTGGCCTGCCTGCCGGCCAGATGGGCAACTCGGAGGTGGGACACCTGAATATCGGTGCCGGCCGTATTGTCTATCAGGACCTCGTGAAGATCAACAAGGCCTGTCAGACAGGTGACATATTGAAGAACCAGGGCATCATCGATGCCTACAGCTATGCGCAGAAGACAGGCAAGAAGCTCCACCTGATGGGACTGACTTCTACAGGCGGTGTCCACTCTTCACTGGCCCACCTCTTCAAGCTCATCGAAATCGGCAAGGAATACAACCTGAAAGATGTATATGTCCACTGTTTCATGGACGGCCGTGATACCGATCCGAAGAGCGGTGCCGGCTTCATCGCCGACATCCAGAAAGTCTGTGATGCCAACGGAGCACACGTCGCTTCCATCGTCGGCCGGTTCTATGCTATGGACCGTGACAATCGATGGAACCGTGTGAAAGAGGCTTACGACTTGCTCGTCGAAGGCAAAGGCAACCAGGCTACCGATATGGTGAAGGCTGTCGAAGCAAGTTATGCCGACGGTGTGACCGACGAGTTCATCAAGCCGATTAACAATTCTTCTGTTGATGGAACCATCCAGGAGGGCGATGTCGTCATCTTCATCAACTTCCGTAACGACCGTGCCCGGGAGCTGACCCACGTGCTCACTCAGGAGGATATGCCGGAGGAGGGTATGCACACCATCAAGGATCTGCAGTATTACTGCATGACCCCTTATGATGCTAACTTCAAGGGGGTACACGTACTCTTCCCTAAAGAAAATGTCGTAGATACCCTGGGCGAGTATCTCAGCCGGCTCGGCAAGCGTCAGCTGCATACAGCCGAGACGGAGAAGTATGCACACGTGACTTTTTTCTTCAACGGCGGCCGCGAGCAGCCTTTCGAGGGTGAGGACCGCATTCTGGTTCATTCGCCGAAGGTGGCAACCTACGACCTGAAGCCGGAGATGAGTGCCTTCGAGGTGAAGGACAAGCTCGTCGGTGCTATCAATACGCAGCAGTATGATTTCATCGTGGTGAATTTTGCCAATGGTGACATGGTGGGTCACACAGGTGTTTACCATGCCATCGCCAAAGCAGTGTGGGCTATCGACCACTGTGTAAAGGAGGTTATCGAGGCTGCCAAGGCCAATGATTACGAGGCTATCATCATCGCCGACCATGGCAATGCCGACCATGCCATCAATGATGACGGTACGCCGAACACCGCTCACTCGCTGAATCCGGTTCCGTTCATCTATGTTACGGACAACAACTCGGCGACGGTCAAAGACGGGCGTCTGGCTGACGTTGCTCCTTCCATCCTCCATATCATGGGACTGGAACAGCCGTCTGACATGACAGGTGAGAACCTGATTACAGACTGATTAAGTGTTAATAATCCGAAAACAAGAAAATCCCAAAGGCTGTTTATGGCTTTTGGGATTTGTTTTTTCTATCTTTGTCGTCGAGAGTCTCTTTCATGGCTCTTTAAGTATAATATAAGTATTGGTTGTTATTTTAAGATTGGAAACAATGGAGATTCGTAAATTCGTATTATTGTTGGCAGTACTTGCAGGATTCTGTTCTCTTGACGTACAGGCACAGACAGACAAGAAAGTGACAGGTTATGAAACAATCGGCCAGCGTATCGATACGCTGGCAAAGAAAGTGGGTTCTGAAGTCAAGAACGCAGAGAAAGTCGGCGAAGAGAAGTTCCATGCTGATGCAGAGAAACTTGATGCAGGTGCGAAGAAGGTAGGAGACGAGGTAAAGAACGCAGAGAAAGTCGGCAAAGAAAGAATCTGCGCTGATGCGAAGAAAGTCAATTGCAAAGTAAAGCATGCTGAGAAGGCCGGTAAAGCCAAGTTGAAGTCTGATGTAAAGAAAGTAAAGAGAGGTGTCGCTAAAACCGAACAGAAAGTAAAGCGTGCCTATCTTAAGGAGAAGGCAAAGATCAAGGCCTGGGAAAAACAGGGGAAGCAAAGAAGTAATTGAGCTTCAATAATCCCTTTTATTTGAATAAGAAAAAGTCGTGCTCCTAATCACGACTTTTTTATTGCAGCTCAAAGATATGCTTTCACGTATGGCGGGTAAGAGACAGACTTATATGCAGCTTAAAAGGATCTTGCAATTTAGCGAAAATATTATAATAAAGCAAAAAAATCCAATGTTTGCAGTCTGAGGAAGCGTTTGGAATTGTTTTTTTTATTATCTTTGTACACATAAGGATTTTCCTCCTTTATGAGTTAATCAGTTATTAATGTGTTATTTTAAAACAGTAAAAGATTATGGAGTTTAAGAAAATAGCATTGTCTTTCGTAGTAGCATTCAGTCTTTGTACAGTAACCGCACAGGCACAGGACGCAGTCAAGTGTGATAAGTCCCAGCAGGAACAGGCTTGTCCGCAGGCAAAGAAATGTCCGAAGCATGCAAAGGCCTGTTGTGACAGTCAGCCGGCAAAGTCCTGCTGCAAGAAAGATGCGAAATGCTGCAAACAGGACAAGCAGAACTGTAAGAAGGACTGTCGCAACGACAGGTCGAAGAAGGCACAGAAGTGCAGCAGGAAACAGTGCAAGCCGAACAAGAAGTAAGCGGGATTGCTTGAACAGATAAAAGTCGTGTCGGAATGGCACGGCTTTTTTGTTTTTGTCGGAACTTTATTGTACTTTTGTAGGAAAGAAACGAAACGATGAGTGTAAAGATAGAACATTCTTGGGAACAACGGCTGGGCGGTGAGTTTGTGAAGCCTTACTTCCGCCAGCTGACAGAGCAGGTGAGGCAGGAGTATGCGCAGTTTCCCTGCTACCCGCCGGGCAGGCTGATTTTCAATGCATTCAACCTCTGTCCTTTCGACAAGGTGAAGGTTGTCATTATCGGACAGGACCCTTACCATGAGCCGGGGCAGGCAATGGGGTTGAGTTTCTCCGTACCTGACGGTGTGCCGCTCCCGCCGTCATTGCAGAATATCTATAAGGAGATTGCCGCCGATCTGGGTACGCTTGTCTGTCAATCCGGTGACTTGACGCGCTGGGCGGAGCAGGGGGTTCTCCTGCTTAACGCCACGCTGACCGTCCGGGCACACGTCGCAAACAGCCACCAGTGGTTAGGATGGGGCACATTTACCGATGCCGCCATCAAGGCACTCAGCGATGGACGGGAGAATCTGGTCTTTATGCTTTGGGGTGGTTTTGCCCGCAGCAAGAAAGCTCTGATCGACCCCCGGCGTCATTGTATTCTCGAGAGTGTACATCCCTCGCCGCTTTCTGCAAACCGGGGAGGGTGGTTCGGTCAGCACCAGTTCTCACGTTGTAATGCCTATCTGACTGCTTGTGGACTCGATCCAGTTGATTGGTAATGCTGTTCAACTGCAATGGAATGGATCTTAGAAGAATCGTGGCGTGAAAAGCTGAAAGGCGAAGAGGATAAACGCTACTATAAGGAATTGGTGGAAAAGGTGCGTGAGGAGTATAAGAACCGTACATGCTATCCGCCAGAAGATAAGATTTTCAACGCCTTCAATCTTTGTCCGTTTGACAAGGTAAAGGTCGTCATTATGGGGCAGGACCCTTATTTCAATCCAGGTCAGGCTATGGGACTGAGCTTTTCCGTGCCTGACAAAGCACCGCTTCCGCCTTCGTTGCGGACTCTATACAATGCACTCGGGATGAGTCTTGACGGCTCCGATAAGTTTTCGGGCGATCTTACACGCTGGGCTGAACAAGGGGTGTTGTTGTTGAATACGACATTGACCGTACACAAGAATAAGCCTGACAGCCATCGGAAGTACAAGTGGTGGCGTTTTACGGATGCCGTTATCAGGGCGTTGGATGCTGATCGTGAGCATATCGTCTTTATGCTGTGGGGACGTATAGCACAGCGCAAGGAGCGATTGATCCACGTAGACGATAAGAGGCACAAGGTATTGAAGGCGATACACCCTTCTCCCTTGGCAGTCCGCCGTAGAGGAGAATGGGATGGAAAGGAACATTTCACACACTGCAATGAGTATTTGGAGGAGAATGGAATTGTGCCTGTAGACTGGATGAGCGTGAGCGGACGAGCTGTCAGGTGAACAGGCTTGCGGGCTGACTGGTGGTTTGCCTGTAAGCGTACTGGACGTATCTGGCCTGTTAGGCTTATAGGGGTAACAGGTTCCGTGCATCCTTTCTGAACTTTAAGATGCTGTGCAGAGAGAGTCCTTTTCATGGTGATAAAAATTTATTTTCATGAAAAGAAATATTTATTCTCGTGAAAAGAAATGTTTTTTTTCAAGAAAAGAATTTGGAATGGCTGTACTGCGGAGAGAAAAAGGCTGTCCGGTGAACGGTAAAGAACAGTGGATAATGAAATAATTTAGCGAAAAGAAAGATGGGCAATACGTATGATCATATATTCATGGTGGGCAATGTTCTTGTCTCGCCGGACATTCTTACGGTGAAGTTCTGCTGCGACCTTGACAAGTGTCATGGTCAGTGTTGCGTTGAGGGGGATGCCGGTGCGCCGGTCACCATGGACGAAACGTTGGAGATTGAGAATGCCCTGGATACAGTCTGGGGCGACCTGTCTGCCTCCGGGCAGTCTGTCATCGATCGGCAGGGGGTGGCTTATACCGATGAGGAGGGTGAATTAGTGACAAGTATCGTCGGTGGTAAGGACTGTGTCTTCACCTGTTATGAGCATGGCTGCTGTCTTTGTGCGCTGGAACGTTCCTACCGCAGCGGAAGGACGGGTTTCGTAAAGCCCATTTCCTGTTCACTGTATCCGATCCGTGTGAAAGACTTCGGCAACGGAACCTGTGGAATCAATTACCATCACTGGCGCATCTGTGCTGATGCACGAGAAAAAGGAGAAGAACTGGATCTTCCCCTTTATAAGTTCTTGAAGGAGCCGCTCATCCGCAGATTCGGCAGGGAGTGGTATGAAGAGTTATGCGAGGTGGCACGACTGCTGGCAGGTTGACGGATAGACCGGCTGGCAGTCCGGAAGACAAGTTCTCCGGATTCAACCGTCAGTATCGACTTGCTGACTTGTCTACTCGTCAGCTCTTCCTGAACTGCGACGGACTCATCCCTACGTGTTCCTTAAAATATTTTCCCATAAAACTCTGGTTGGCGAAATTCATTTCGTCGGCAATCTGCTTGATGCTCATCGTGCTATTCTTCAACATGACACGCAGTTCACGTGTGACGTAAGAGTCAATCCATTCGCTGGGTGTACGCCTGCTGACGGTACGTACCGTTTCAGAGAGGTATTTCGATGTAATGCACAGGTGCTTGGCGTACCATCCGACGCGCCTTTCTGTTCGGTAGTTCTTCTCTACGGCCTGTATGAAGGTGCGGAAGATGACCTCTGCACGGGTCTGGTTCTCATCTCCTACCTGTTGGAACCGGTAGATGACATTGCTCATGTCGATAATCAGTGCCTTCAGCATTGTCATGACCAGTTCCCGGCGGAATCTGTGACTGGTGTCTACGACTTTCTGACGGATGTGCAGGATGTCACTTTCCAAGGCCTTTGTCTGGTCAGCGTCGAGATGGAAGACGGGATGTGTACGGGCGAAGAGGAAGAGGGCGGAGAGTTCGTGGATGCCGCTGACGATGTTCTGAAAGAAGTCGTACGACAGGATGATTGCTATTCCTTTGCAGTCGTTCGACAGTCTGTAGTCGCCGACGACCTGTCCTTCGCCGATGATGATGACATCTCCCTCGCTTACTTCATGCTCTTTGGTGTCGACCGTGTACCGGGCCTTTCCGCTGGTGCAGAGTGCAAAGAGAAGCGATTTCATGCGGGATGAACTCTCCGGCAGCGGTACTTTTGTTATGTCCTCGAAGAGGATGAGATCGTCGTCAATGTAGTCCCCCTCGGGGCAGACGTGCTTTGCATGCGCTACATTCACTTCGGTGAGTCTTATGTTTCTGTTCATTTGTCCTTGTTTGTGATTGGCAGTGATAGGGAATTTCTCCAAGGCCTCTCCTGTGTAGGATATGCGGCAGGCAGTAATGGGTGGTGACGGATGATGAATGGATGGCGAGAGGCTGTTTCAAACGAAAGCTCCCCTCCTTGTTTCGTGAGGAGGGGAGCTTTCGATTGGCAGTCTCTGCTGCCATGCTCCTTTGTCGGCCTTCGGCCATGTACCAGTGATTCTTGTGTACACAGATATCAGCCCTGCAGCCTTATGGTTAAAACCGGCCTTGCACTATGCGTCGATATTGGCATAGGTGGCATTTTTCTCGATGAACTCACGGCGCGGTTCTACGTCGTCGCCCATCAGCATGGAGAAAATCTCGTCGGCATCAGCGGCATTCTCGATGGTTACCTGTTTCAGCAGGCGTGTCTTGGGATCCATGGTCGTCTCCCATAGCTGCTCCGGGTTCATCTCGCCGAGACCCTTGTAACGCTGTGTGTGGATGGTTTTCCCGTCTTCAACACCGTTTCCGTACTTGTCGAGGAATGCTTGCCGCTGCTGGTCAGTGTAGCAGTATTCGCTCACTTTCTTGTATGTACACTTATAGAGAGGGGGGGTGGCGATGTACAGATGTCCTTGCTCGATGACTTTCGGCATATACCGATAGAAAAGCGTCATAATCAGTGTGTCGATGTGGGAACCATCGACATCGGCATCGGTCATGATGATGATCTTGTCGTAACGCAGTTTGTCGGTATTTGCCTCGAAGTCGCCTTCATCTTCGACACCGAAACGGACACCGATGGACTGGATGATGTTCATGACGGACTCTGCTTCGAATACACGGTGACGCTGTACTTTCTCCACGTTCAGAATCTTGCCGCGGAGCGGAAGAATGGCCTGTGTGTAACGGTCGCGTCCCTGCTTGGCTGAACCGCCGGCAGAATCACCCTCGACGAGGAATATTTCACAGTCTTTCGGATCCTTGTTGGAGCAGTCGGCCAGTTTCCCGGGCAGTCCGCCGCCGCTCATCACGTTCTTGCGCTGTACGCTTTCGCGTGCCTTGCGTGCTGCGACACGTGCCGTAGCGGCAAGAATTACCTTGTTGCAGATCATCTTTGCCTCGTTCGGATGTTCTTCAAGGTAGTCGGTCAGTGCCTCGCCGACAGCCTGCTGTACGGCACCTGACACCTCGCTGTTGCCCAGCTTTGTCTTGGTCTGGCCTTCAAACTGCGGCTCGGCTACTTTGATGGAGATGACGGCTGTCAGTCCCTCACGGAAATCCTCGCCTGCAATCTCGATCTTGGCTTTTTCTATCTGCTTGGAGATCTGCGGGTCACTGTCGGCGTATGCTTTCAGCGTACGGGTCAGTGCTGCCCTGAAACCTTGCAGATGGGTACCTCCCTCGATGGTGTTGATGTTGTTTACATAGGAGTGGATATTCTCCGTATAGTCTGTGTTGTACATCACGGCCACCTCTATGGGGATACCCTGCTTTTCAGTCTTGAGGTATATTACGTCGTCGAAGAGATGCTGGCGGTGGCGGTCAACGTAACGGACAAACTCTTTCAGACCGTCCTTGGCATGGAAGACTTCTGTTCGTGTCTTGCCGGTTTCCGGGTCGGGACGGAGGTCGGAAAGCGTAATCCTGATGCCTGCGTTCAGGTAGGCCAGCTCGCGCATACGGCGGGCCACGATGTCCCACTGGAAGACCGTAGTGGTGAAGATGCCGGCATCCGGCCAGAACTGCTGACGTGTACCTGTCTTCTCTGTCTCGCCGACAACCTTTACGGGATAGAGAGGCTTTCCCTTCTCATATTCCTGCTGGTAGATTTTCCCATCGCGGAACACCTGTGATTTCATGTGAGTCGAGAGGGCGTTCACACAGCTGACTCCCACTCCGTGCAGACCTCCGCTGACTTTGTAGGAGCCCTTGTCGAACTTTCCACCTGCGTGCAGGACGGTCATGACAACCTCGAGGGCACTCTTGTGGAGTTTCTTATGTTCGTCGACAGGAATACCACGACCGTCATCCTCAACCGTAACGGAGTTGTCTTCGTTGATGGTCACCTCGATGTTCTTGCAATAGCCTGCCATTGCCTCGTCGATGGAGTTGTCGACGGTCTCGTTAATCAAGTGGTGGAGTCCTTTTTCGCTGATGTCGCCAATGTACATGGCAGGACGTTTCCGTACTGCTTCCAGCCCTTCGAGGACCTGGATGTTACTGGCGGAGTAATTATTCTCGTTTTCTTGATTTTCTGCCATTTTCGTTAGATTGCTTTTAGAGTATGCAAAGATACGCTTTTTCCTTCAGATATAGAAATAAAAACCGTTAAAAAGGTCGTCTGTCAGATAGATAGCCACTGGCTTTGCGTGTGTTTTTTCATGTCCTTTTTGTAGTCAGGTTGATTCCTTGCCGGATTTCGACTGATGCCCTGTGGGAATCCGGATGTCGGACATGGCTGCAAGAGGCTTCTGTGCATCTTCGATCGAGATATGGACTTGTGAAAAGGAAAAGCCGGATTTCCCGCAAACTTCCCGTTCCCCGGTTGCTTGACGAAAAGTCTTCAGAAGGGCAGATGGAAGCATTCCCCGGGACGGTAGATCTTTCGTGGGGGTAGACTCATTCTTCTTATAAGAAATCTTCTAAAGTTTAGAGTAGCCAGGAATGCTGACAATGAGGACAGAATTACCAACTGTTTACTACAAAAGTTTATTTCTCATTTTCTGTCACTTTTAACATCCTTCATTAATGCATTGTCTATCAGTATGTTATATGTGCTTGCAGAGTGACGGCAGTGACAGGAAAATAATTTTACGGCAGATCGCCCACAAGCGCATCTGCCGTGGATGAAGGCCAGACTATGTCTTATCCTGAAGTATATTCTTCTGTGGTAGACTCTTTATCGGGGGATGTTTATTCAGAAAGCATAGGATGCTTGACGTGATCCGTACTAAGCCTTGACACCATTGGGGTACACCCTCAACACCATTGGTGTTTACCCCCGACACACTGACAACAAAGAATCAGTGTGCAGTGTAAATGTCCCCATTAATTATCTACTGGTCCAGCATCCTTTCTGCTTATGGGCGGCGTGCGGTCTCTGTTGTGGATGCTGTGCCGGAATTGGAACTGGTATATACAGAAAGAGCCGCAGTCCTGACGGACTGCGGCTCAGTATTTCTTTTCAGCTATGGCAGGAAAACTTTATCCAAGTGCTGCTATATGTTTGCAGAGGGCAGACTTCAGATTGGCTGCCTTGTTCTTATGGATGATATTGGTCTTCGCCAACTTGTCCAGCATCTTCTGCACGGTAGGATAGAGCTTGGTAGCCTCTTCCTTATCCGTCATATTACGCAGCTTGCGAACAGCATTACGCATAGTCTTTGCATAGTATCTGTTGTGCAGCGTCCTGACTTTGTCCTGACGGATTCTCTTCAATGATGATTTGTGATTTGCCATCTTTGTTTCCTTCTTTTATTTTACTTGTAGTCCCTAGCAGAGTCGAACTGCTCTTTAGAGAATGAAAATCTCTCGTCCTAACCGATAGACGAAGGGACCATAGCTAAATTGCGGGTGCAAAGTTACCCCTTTTATTTGAATCAGCCAAACTTTTCTTAAATAAATTTCTGTAAGAGACTGTATTTTTGTACTTTTGCATAAAGTAAGCTGCACTCGGCAGAATGAAAGCGAGCTTTCTTCTGCGCTCGTCTGCATTACTTTTGCATAATGCAAGCTGCACCCGGCAGGCTCTTTCAGATTGTTTTAATATGATATTGAAGTCAAAGGCTATTGTTCTGCGTTCTCTGAAATTCGGTGACGCTTCGTTGATCATCGATATGCTTACAGAGCAGGAAGGGCGTGTCTCATTTATCGTCCATATTCCCAAAACGGCTAAGGGAAAAATCAAGAAGCAGTATTTCCAGCCTCTGACCTTGCTCGACCTTGTGTTTGACTACCGGCAGCGAGTGTCGTTGCAGCGGATAAAGGATGTTCGTATTCTGCATCCTTATGGTTCTATCCCCTTTGATCCGGTGAAGTCGGCAATTCTTCTTTTCCTTTCTGAGTTCCTTTATCATGTCACGCGAGGGGAACAGCGGAATGCGGGCTTGTATAATTATGTGAAGGCGAGTGTGGAATGGCTGGACGAGGCCGAACAGGGTTATGCCAGTTTTCATCTTGTTTTTATGATGCGCCTGAGCCGTTTCATCGGTTTCTTTCCCAACCTTGAAGCATATCGGCCAGGAGTCTGTTTCGACCTTCGCAATGCGGCTTTCACCGACCGTATTCCTCTTCATCCGGACTACCTTCTTCCTGCCGAGGCCGCCAATATGGGGCAGCTGATGCGTATGAACTATGAGAACATGCGGCTCTTCCACCTTTCCCGGGATGACCGTAATCGTATTTCCGACATCATTCTGCATTATTACCGCATCCATGTTCCTGATATGCCGGAGCTGAAGAGCCTTCAGGTGTTGCGTGAACTGTTCGGTCAGTAAGTCTGCGATGTCTGCGTAAGTCCATGTTGTCTGTATGTGTTGAGTACAGCGGAAGACGCAGAAATGTACAGCGATGACAGAATATTCGTGGTTTTCGATGCCGTTGAAGTCGTTTTATTTTCGTACTTTTGCAATTCCGTATCATTTACGTTGCTTTATTTGTCGTGTGACTTTAATCTTTATCATATAACAAGAATAACATGAAATTGACAGAACAGCGGAGCAGTATGCTGCATGGTGTACTGCTGATTACTTTGTTCGCCTGTGCAGCTTTCTACATCGGCGACATGAATTGGGTGAAGGCTCTTTCTCTGAGCCCGATGGTTGTGGGAATCGTACTGGGTATGCTCTATGCGAACAGTCTCCGCAACAATCTTCCGGAGACCTGGGTGCCGGGCATAGCTTTCTGTGGAAAGCGTGTGCTGCGTTTCGGAATCATTCTTTATGGATTCCGGCTTACATTCCAGGATGTGGCGGCAGTAGGGCTTTCGGCTATCGTCATCGATGCGGGGATTGTCTCCGGGGCGATTCTGCTGGGCATCGTGTTGGGGAAGCTGCTGAGGATGGACAGGAGGATTGCCCTGCTGACAGCCTGCGGGAGTGCTATCTGCGGTGCGGCAGCGGTTCTGGGCGTGGACGGAGCTATTCGTCCGAAGCCGTATAAGACGGCTGTGGCTGTGGCGACGGTGGTTATTTTCGGTACGCTGTCGATGTTCCTCTATCCTGTCCTTTATCGGGCAGGAGTGTTCGATCTGCCGGCAGACCAGATGGGAGTCTTCGCCGGATCGACAATCCATGAGGTGGCGCACGTCGTCGGTGCCGGGAATGCCATGGGGGCTGCGGTGAGCAATTCGGCGATTATCGTCAAGATGATCCGTGTGATGATGCTGGTGCCTGTGCTGCTTGTCATTGCGTTTTTCGTGGCAAGGGATGTGGAAGAGCGTATGGATACGGACGGTAGACACGGCAAGATTACCGTTCCTTGGTTTGCTGTGCTTTTCCTTGTCGTGATAGGTTTCAATTCCCTGGCATTGCTGCCGGCAGGTGTCGTTTCCTTCATCAACACACTTGATACGTTCCTACTGACGATGGCGATGTCGGCACTGGGTGCGGAGACGAGTATTGACAAGTTCAGGAAAGCCGGTTTCAAACCGTTCCTGCTGGCTGCGATTCTATGGTGCTGGCTGATTGGCGGCGGTTATTGTCTGGCTAAGTTCCTTGTGCCGGTACTGTGAGAAGGG